>Ga0222628_1000206_pt1 | contig 29247 bp, 41 predicted proteins | sample AntAcemetageno95_FD_179860 | JGI IMG/M metagenome (GOLD analysis project Ga0222628, IMG submission 179860) | Saline water microbial communities from Ace Lake, Antarctica - #95 | ecosystem: Environmental > Aquatic > Non-marine Saline and Alkaline > Saline | place: Antarctica: Ace Lake | collected...
ACAGTCCCAATTCAACAATTTAAAGAAGGAGAATTAGTAAAGGTCGCCAATTCTTCAACAGTATATAAATATGAAGCTGGAAAACTTCGCAGTTTTGCTGGGGCGTGGAAGGAAGATCAATTCAAGAAATTCACTGGCCAAGGATTTGGTGCAGTTAAGACAGTTGAATCGATTGACAAATACGAACAAGGTAAAGCTATTAATCCAAATGACATAAACTAGCAAATATATGGCTGTATTTAATGTTTCATTTCTAAATCCTAAAACTAGAGCTAAGGCTGGAGGCGTTAACCCTTCTATTTTGGCTGACCAATTAGTTATCTTAGAACAAGAATTAGGAAAAGACGGCTACTTATCACCGGGTGATTATGACATCCTGATAAATAAAGCCAGAGATATACAAACAAGTTCAGGTCTATCAGCTGCTCAACAATCAGACTACGATGTTAGGATCTCAAGATTTGAAGCTGCAAAGCAAACATCTTCACAGGATAGGACTGAAGATATCAATAAATCAAACATGACCTTAAAGAGTGAGGCAGCCGAAGATGTTATGGTAGTTGGTAATAATCCTGCTGAATTTTTAAGAGGTAGAGTTGCAAGTTATCAATCTAAGCTGAATGATCTACAAGAAGCAATTCAGAGGAGAGCTGGTTCATTGCAAGATACAATTGAATATGAAAATGAATATCAAGCTACAATGTCAGAGTATCAGCAAAAGTTTTCTGCACTCGCTGCTATGGAAAACTTTGATGGTAACAACCCTATACAGGGTCATGTGGCTTATGTTACTACAAATAGTCGGGGAGAAATAGTTGATGTAGATTATAGTAAGCACGGATCTAAATCTGGCTATTCAGAGACAAATGGAATGATTGATGGATTCCAAGTTTATGGTAAAACTAATTATAAGCGAGATGGCAAAAATTTCTTTATCATGGGTGATAATATGTTTCAGGCTCCAGATATGATGATTCCAGATCCAGAAAATCCAGGTTCATTCAAGCCAAATAAGATGGTCGCTAATGTTTCACAGCAAGGGCCATTTACGGTTGGAGAGTCAGGGTACTTAGCTATACCTGGTAAATCAGTAGGAATACAGGGTTACATACCACCTAATTCGTGGGCTAAGGGTGTAGGTGGAACAGTATATAATAGGCGAGACGATGGTGGATATACTAAATATATAAATATAAATCAGTCCATGCCTGATATGCCACCAACAGATTCAATGCTCACAATACCAGACAAATTCGAACAGAATTTAATGTCTAATGTCGATGAGACTATTGATCCGTCAGTTCAGATAGCTCCAAATGATGGCTTAAATTATACTCCTATGGATCCGGCCGCAATGGAAGGCTCCGGAGTACAAGTACCAGCTGGACAGAGTGAATTAGTTCCTCCTTCGGCACCCATGAGCACTGAAGCACCCGCTCAGGGACAGGGTGGTCCAACTACAAGGAGAACACCACAGCAACCTAAAAACAGAGCATCTAACAGTGTAGGTTCTACAATTCAAAGAACTATACAATCTGGTGCCAACGCTTTCAAGAGTTTATTTAGTTAAAATATATGCCTAGACCAGATAACTATTATGATAACAGGTTAGATGATCAACCAAGGGCAGGTGCAGTTCAACAGAACGCTCCTGTTTCTTCTGGTACTCAGGCACAGGTATATAAAAATATAGATCAAAAACAGGACAAAGCAGATATTGATTATTTGAAAAAGGACGCTGATAGGCATTGGCTTACGCGTGTTCCATATGAAATAGCTAACTCTGTCTATGAAATGCCAGAGGAAAGAGATTGGAAAGAGAATTATAACACTGCTCAGAAGTGGTGGCACATGACCAAACAGAGTGCTAAGACAACTGCTAAGATGATAAAAAATCTTCCCAGAGAGATACTAAAAGCACCTCTAAGATTAGAGCAGTCGTTTTACGACGCATCTGTTAGTCTTATTGCTGGAGTTAATCCAAATAAGACGAGAGAAGATATAATGAATACTCTCCAGCGTGATGAGAATTATAACTTACCATGGCTTGGTGAGGTTGGCGGTTTTGCTGGATCATATCAAGACGGTAGAGATATGGGCATGAGCCCATTCTTTTCGGCCGTGAAAGCGACTGGAGAATTTGCTGGTGATGCGGCTATTAGTTATTTGATGATTGAAGCGGGAGCTGCCGCTATGAGACCAAGAATGGTATCTGTAAGCCCATCAGTAGCTGGTAAGGACTTTCAACCACTCGTTACAGAGAGAGCTGGCAATATAAAATCTACAATTAAAGGTATGGTAGAGCGTAAGAAACTAGCTGTTGGCGAAACATTTGTTGCAAAGCAGAATTCAAATGTTCAGTATTTCAAACTACCAAAATCACAAGCTAAAAACTTTGGTGGAAATGCAAACAATACTTTTATAAAAGTTTCTCCTATGGGTAAGGGGCAAGCTCAGTATTCTGTTGTTCAGATGAGAAAATCATTAACATCACAAACAGCAGACTTTTTTAAATCAAAATTTGGTAAATCAAAAGTTACTCAAGGACCATTTGGCCCTGAGCTTAAATTACAATCTGGTATAGTAGATTATAATCCATATGCATTATCTAAAACTGGAGCACCGGGTGGCGTTGCTACTGCCGAATCTATAGGTGGTCAAGTTCCTGCTATGCCAAGTGCTACAACATTAGCTGCTTCCAAGGTAGTTAGTCCAGCAACTGTTGCTAATGTTGCAGATGCATACCAATTCTACAGTCCAAATGTAGAAGAGAGTCTAACATTTGAAGAGGCTAGTAAAAGATTGACATCAAGTGATCAGGCGCGTTATAAAATGATTGGTAAAGATATTGATGTTCAGTTAGGATTACAATCAGAGTCGCAATCTGCCCTTGGCGATTGGTCAGATGGTGCAGAAAATACGGTATTTAATACAATAAATAATGTTCAAGATTTTGAACAGCTAAGATATTCTACTGCATTAAAAGGTAAAATTGGAAATCAGAAATCAGTTATACCATTTTTAGCACAAGAGGGTGGAGCAGATTCTCTCTATATGACAGAAATAAAAGGTGTTCCAATTGAGGAGCTTAGACCAAAACTAGATGAGCTTGGGATAGAATTTAGAACTCTAGTAAAAACAAAAGATGGTACAAAGGTAATTGTCTTCGATCAGGGGACAGCACTAACTGAACAAATTAATAATTTAGCAAACGCATATGACACAACAATCGAACAAGTCCAAGGCCAAGGAGAGTTCCTCGGCAGCTGGGAAACAAGAGCCGAAGGGCTCCAAGAGTACGAAAGGGTCATCTCAGAGTACGAACAACTCCCGGATCGTAAACACTACCAGCAAACACAAGGGGAAGGGGTTCCAACTAATGTCAGCCAAGAAGCCCAGTCAATAGATCCTTTTCTGCAACCTAAGCCAGAAACATTTTACCCAATGAGCAGACCATTGAGGGGTTTTGAGGATAAGATGGTTACTGGTGATCAAGTGGATAAAATTATCCAGCTTGGTGAGAAGCTAGAATTAGCAAATATAACACTGCAAGCAATTTCTCAAACGATAACTGGTAAGAGTAATATCTATGATCTAACGCAAACAGAGGCTTATGCAGTTTCAGAGGCAGCCAGAGCTATGCCAGTAGGTAAAACTATTGTAGGAGATGATTTTATGAAACTTAATAGATCGTTCACTCACCCAGCAAGATATTGGATGGAGGCAGCTGAAAGAGAATTAGGGCAACCTGTTTATTCTGAAGTTTACTTACCAATTGAAACTGGTGCTCGCCTTATGGGAGTACACGCTGATCGTTGGATGGATCTATCTAGGGAAGCATTTGGCAAGTTCACTGATATTAAATACGGTGAAGAGAGGCGCATGTTGACAGATTATATTGAGGGTAATAAAGACGCCATTTTAAAAAATGATACTCTATCACCAGAAATAAAAACTGAACTGACTAAGGTTGGTGATTGGTTGATTGAACAATATAAAATCCTATTTAAAGATATGGGAATAACATCTGAGAGATTCTTCTCAGTATATTCACCAAAGATAAGAAAAGTTGGTGGAATTAATAATATATATAAGTCAGATGATGTACCGGTTGAAATAAAACCATTCTTTGAGTTTGAAAGAGAAGGCTCACTTGATCCAATCGAAGATGATGCTTTAGCATTGTTTGATATTTATACTAGAGCTATTGGTAAAAAAACATATTTACATGACGCATTAGAAAATGCAAAAACAACCATTGAACGCTTACCAGTTAATTTAAGGAAAGCGACTAATAGTTATTTGCAAGAAAAACTTGGGTTCAAGGATGGGGCTGAAGAAATGTTTAATAGTTTCGCAGAAACAATAAGTGAGAAAACTAATGGTCTTATACCAAAAAATGTATTCAAACAGGCTTATGACTTTTTAATGACCTCTTCGTATGCGGGTGCCTTAGGCCTACCTCGTATCATGCCTATATTTAGGAATAGCGTACAGCCATTACTTACAACATATCCAGAGCTTGGACCAAAATACTTCGTAGATGGTATGAGAAGATTTTATACAGAGGGTGGCTTGGCAGAAGTTAGAGACAAAGGATTGTTAGTCAAGATGGGTGTGCCATATGGAGCAGATCTTGTATCTGACACTGGACAGGGCGCTATAGGTAGATCGATGGACTACTATAAGAACATAAATAGGGCCACGATGAAGCCTTATGCTAGTATTGATATAAACAATAGAGGAATCACATATCACGCTGTAAAGGCCAGATTTGAAGAGAATTGGTCATTATTTAGGGACGGTAAGATCGGTTATGAAGATTTTGAGACTAATATAGATATGGATGGCTTTTCACCAACACTACAAGGTATTCTTAGAGGTAAATTTCAGAAGAATACCCAGGAGGCGCTAGAAGAGGCGCAGGATTTGATGGTGGTAGATATTTTAGATAGAACTCAATTCCCATATAGAAAAGGAGCTCAGTCAAGAGTGCACTACGGTCTTGGTGGTAAATTGGGATTGCAGTTTGCTCAATGGTCGTGGGAGTATGCCTTCACTTTGAAAAGTTGGGTTTCTCGCGGACAGTGGGATAAAGTACTAAGATGGATGGGTATGAGTTCTGCCGTTAAACGAACGGCTGAGGATGCATTTGGAATTGACATTTCAAAGTGGGTAGCACAAGGTCCATTTTCAGGATTCCCACTAGGGCCAATTGGTAAGATGGCATCATCTGCTGTGGCTGGAATAAATGCATCGTTGACAGGAATGACAGAAGAAGTCAATAAACATGCCTCTGATATTTATAGATCTATGCAGATTTATGGTGGTGTAGTTACCGGTGTTGGTAAGGATAGATGGGCTAAATTTAAAGACTCTATGGACAAACATGATGCTGGAATAGCCATTTCAATTGATCCGTCAAAGCCATATGGTATTTGGTCTTCAACTGGAAAACTCATTAGATGGGTAGATTTTAGTGATTTACTAAAGGTGGCGTTCGGTTTTACCACTCCAGAAGGTGAAGAGCAATCAAGTAGAATTAATAATATAAAAAAGGATAGTGTTGAATATAGTGCAAATATCAATGAGGCAATGGATTACCTTATTAAAGGAGATTATAAAAACTTTGATAAAATGATCACTAAACATAGCTTGATAATTTCAGATATTTCAACTAAACTAAAATCATATCAAATTCCATTAGATCAAAGGATCTTTGAAAGGATGCCATTAGAGCTAAAAATGAAGTACTTTAATGCATTTTATCCATCTGAATAATTATTAAAATATAAATATGAGTGAACAACTCCCAAATCAAGCCCACTTTTCATTTGAAGAGCAGCAAACAGCTGGCGAAGCAGATGTGATTATTAATGGCGAGGAAGTTAATATGCTTCATGCCCAGTTTAAAGATCCAAATACTGAATTTGATATTTCTATAGAAGACATGGCTGGAAATGTGCAATACGAGCAGAAAGGATGTAAAAATCCATCAGGTAGATGGGGTGAAAGAATTGATCTGCCAGTCGTTGACAGTTATTATAAAGTTAGGTTAAGCAATGTTAAGAGTGCTGAATCGATAGATGTCTTCCTTGAATAGTAAAAAGTGTGATATAATATATTTATGACAGATAACAGTCAAAGTCCAGGCACTCCTCCTGTTGATAACTCAGCACACGGACAACCTGGCAATCAACCACCTGCCGCTGGGAATGACCAGCCCTCGGGCGGAGTACAAGAACCTGGAGATACACCTCCTGTTTTGTCGGTTGAGGAAATTAATGCCCTCAAACGCAAAGCCGGACGCTGGGATAAACTCCAGATTAGTAATCGTAAAGATCGTCGAAATAATCGAAGATCGACTGAAGATTACAACACAGACGGAGCTAGCCCTGAGCTTTTAGAAACATTGAAAGACAGGGATACAAAAATTGACGAGCTCTCCTCTGTGAATGTTAAATTAGAAGTCAAAGACAAAGTTCGCAATTTACTTGACTCAGATGAGTATAAGGAACTACCAATCGGTATTCGCCGTGCGATAGTGCGTAATCCATTAGGATTTGCTGGTCCTTCAGCTCATTCTGTAGATGAGGCAGTTGCAGACATTCAGGATTACCTGGATGACGAACTTGACAATGCGGCTTCTGGTGCCCCAGCACCAAAAGGTGGCGATCAACCTGCACCAGCAGGCACTCCACCTACCAACCCAATTCCAGGCCAAACGCCTCCTGCGGGTGGTTCAGGACCATCTAATCTTCAAGTTGACACAAGTGAAGGTGTCGGGGATAAAACTGGTTCTAAGAGGTCAGTACAAGTTCTTCAAAACATTTTGAAGGGCCCAAAACAGTAATTTAATTATTTAGATTTTAATCACATGGCTCTACAAGCACCAGGACAAACAACTTCGTACGATCAAAGTGCGACATATATCTATAGTTTGGATCCTATGGTTGATGCTATTTTGTTAGATGATGCAGATGTCCTAGCGACATTAGGCTTCTCTAATGAAGGCAAAGCCGTAACTCAAACTAAGCATCAATGGGATGAAGATGAGTTGAACCCTGTAATAACAACCGGAGCGATTTCCGGTGGACTAAATACTGCTTCAACAGTTTTGCTGTTGGGTGCAACTACTTATGGTCGTGTTACAGCAGGTACCCTAGTTACAGATCAATTGTCAGGCAAGAATGAGGTCATGCAGGTAACTGCAAGATCTGGCGTTTCTGCTACAATTGTCCGTGGTTTCGGTGGAACTTCAGCTGAATCTCATGCTAATGCTGCTACTTACGATATAATCTCAAATCCTAGACCTCAAGGAATGACAGGTCCAAAGGATGAGTCAGTTGCAAGAACTCGTTCTTATAACTATACTCAGATCTTCTCGAAGGGTGTCGTATTAACCGGAACTGCACTTGCTATTGAGCATAATGGCATTGCATCCGAGGATTCTTATCAGATTGACAAGCGTTTACGCGAGTTAATCAGAGAACTAGACAGAACTGTTATCATGGGTATCCGTGCTGCTTCAGATGTATCTGATACAGTATATGGAACTATGGGCGGTTTGATTGATTACATCAAGCATGCTTCTAGCGGTAATACTACTTCTACAAGTGAAACTTTAGTACCAAGTGTCGTTGATGCTATGGTAAAGCAAATTTGGGACGATGGCGGAAACCCAGATATGATCTTTGTCGGTGGTCTTCAAAAGCAGAAGATTTCCAAGTTTGACAAAGAGTATCGTAGGACTACTATGGATTCCAGACGCGCAGGCTTCACTGTTGAAGAGTATGTATCTGATCTAGGAATTAACCTACGAGTTGTAGTTGATCGCTGGATTCCTAGCGACATAGCAATAATTGTTGATTCAACAAAACTTGCTATTAAATCACTACGACCATTTTCTTTAGAGAAGCTAGCTAAAACTGGCGATGCTGAGAAATGGCAAATCGTGGGTGAACATACCATGGAAGTTAAGCAGGCTGCTAAAGCCCATGCTATCCATTGGAACTTAAAGGCTTAAAAATCTTTACTAACTAATAACTTTGATATATGAGTACAGACACATCAAGAGGTGATTCAGTATCTGGTTATCTTCCCGGCTTTTCTGGGACAAGTGGTGTAAAGGTTCGTCTAAACGAGTTTAAGGGTCAAACCATAAGTGGCACCTGTATTTCAGGAGCAGTTACTTATGCGGTTGCCCATCAACTCGGGGCCGTTCCATCCATGGTCTTAGTTACGCCGATGCTTACAGCCGCCGATGCTGTTACTACACTTTCAGCTGGCGTCGTTGGTCAAGCAGTTGCATCCGCAGCTACTTCAACACATTTTTATGTTGTTGGTAACCTAAAAGGCATAAAGTATCGAGCATTTCTCTTACTTTAGATAACCTGAACTATAATTTACGGGGAGCGATTCACTTAGGTGATCGCTCTTCTGTTTTTTTAAAAAAGTATGAAAAAGATTCAAGTTAACCAAAAACAAATTCATCTTGGGTCTTATGAAACTCCACTAGAAGCAAGTATTGCTTATGAGAATAAATTTAATCAAATAATGAAACAATACAAATATGAATAAACTAAAGATCTTACTAGGCAACAATACCTTTGATATTTTAGCGGGAACAGAAATATGGATGTTAACACTGGCCACTGAATTAAGAAAGCTAGGTCATGAAGTAACGGCCTATAGCCCACAGTTAGGTTTTATTGCTACTAAAATGGAAGCTATTGGAGCTAAGTGCATTAAAGATGTAGTTGGGCAAGGTAGCTCTGCTAAGGCATTTAATTTTATATTGGAAGAAAAGAGATCTACCAACTATGATATTATAATTTGTAATCATAATGAGATAACGAAATACTTAAAGGAGAAACTACCGAATGTTCCTATCATTGCTACTGTTCATGGGATTATTCATAAGAATCCAGAAACTGGAGAAATCTATCCTGAACATCCAGTAACTGAATTTAAGGTAGATAAATACCTGGCCGTATCAGAAGAAGTTCAAGATTTATTGATGAGCGTTTATGGCATTCAAGCCAAAGTATTTAGAAACTTTTTCGACCTGGATCGTTTTAGTTATAAAAAGAAAACTAAACTAGGAGATGCCCCTAAGACAATCATGGTCAACTCTAATTATTGGGGAGTCGAAGATCCAATTAATAAAGTAATAAAAGAGGTTGCGGATTATTACGGTGCTAAGTTTATTGGCATTGGTGCTAATCTTGCTCCTACATATGAGGTTGAGCAAATACTAGCTGATGCTGATATTGTATTTGGAATGGGTAGATCAGTATTAGAAGGTATCTGTATGGGCAAAATTGGGGTAGTTCACGGTCGCTGGGGTACTGGTGGCGTAATTAACCCAGAAAGCTATGAAACTCTCAAATTGACCAATTTTAGCGGTCGTATAGTGGATGGAACAAACCAATTAAAGTCAGCTGAAGAGATAGTTGCTCAAATTGATGAGGCGTGGAATTTAAAGACAATGAGTGAAATGAGAAAGGTTGCAGAAAAAGATCATAATGTCAAGATTGCTGCTAAGGAATTAGTTGCTATGGCGGAAGAATTAATTAAGAAATAAACATGGAATATACATTTGAAGATTACAAAAAAGATTTGGTGGATCCAGAAATTCCACACATAAAAAGTAGAGAACATTTTAAAGCATTTTATGATCAATTAGGAACAGATGATGTGCAAAAAAGTCAAGGTCCAGTTGGTCAGCAGATTAGTTTAGTGAAGCCAAAAGGATTAATTTTAGAACTGGGTTGTCATTGGGGGTTCAATTGTCTTTATTATGCTAAACAAGGATTTAAGTGCACTGGAGTAGATGTCTCTACAACTTTAATAGCTCATGGACTGAAAATGTTATTAAAGGAGTCAAAGGTAGTAAATAGTAATGTTGTCCTTATTAATTCATTCATCGAGGATTTTATACCACCGCATTTGTATGACACCATAATTCTTACTGAGACACTTGAGCGTGTTATAGATCCTCTTATCATTTTAAAAAAGGCTAAAGAATGTTTAAAGGAAGATGGGATTATATATATTTCTGCTCCAGCCTCAATGATTGGTAGCAATTCTCATGTTAGGGGAATAAACGGAGATGAGATGACTAAATTAATCAATGATGCTGGTCTGTCAGTTGTTAGTATGAACTCTACTATCGACGAGACATTGGCGATAGCAAAGAACATATGAAAATTATTGGACTAACAAAGATTCGTAATGAAGAAGGAATCATAAAGGAGACGCTTGATCATTGGGCTTCGATTTGTACTGGCGGAATTTACATTGTAGATGATGCATCAGATGATAAAACTGTAGAAATCTGCAAGGCTCATCCAGCGGTTAAAGATGTTTTAGAGACTGAGTTATGGGATCCAGATAGAGAAAAGATGGAATGGATGCATAGACAGAGAGCCCTAGAGAGGGCGCAAAAAGATGCAGACCCTGATGATTGGTTTGTTTATTTTGATGCTGATGAAAGGATTTACTTTAATAATTGGAGTCTTTTATTTGACTCTAAGGTGGGAGCAGTCGCTTGCCGGTTATACGATATTTACATTACCCCAGAAGATGAAAAAGAAGAGGACCATAATTTAAGAACCTGGGTGGGGCCAGAGTACAGAACGATCGTCTTCTTCTTTAAAAATTCACCTTATCTGAGTTATGACAAACCAGATCAAAGAGTTGTTAATATGGATCCAGGGGTATATGCAGTAGAGTCTGGTATTATAAAACACTTCGGTAAAGGTCTGTCAGTAAAACATTGGGATGATACATGCGACTATTACATTAATTTCTGGCCTAAATATGCTGCAAAATGGGTGGAACGAAAAGGAAAGGCTGTTAAAAAAGATATGAAATCAGACTTTGGAAATGATCTAATTAAATTTAATGATGTGCTATCTGGTAAAGAGGAAGGTTTCTCACTAGAGAAGCAGTCATATGGACAAAACTAAAATGATAATAATAAATAAAAAACTAAAAGCAAGACAGTTTATAAACTATATTGAGAATTTAAAAGTCAGGCGCAAGATTGATAAAATTGTCTTTCACCACACCTCTTCACCAATTAGTAGTTGGCAGAACTCTGGGTCAATGCTTCATTACTGGAATCTCTATAGGTCAAGAGGTTGGAGGCATGGACCGAATATATTTATTGCTCCAAGTGGAATATGGCTATTTAGTCCAATAACAAAACAGGGTAGGGGAGCACCAGGCGATGGAAATAAGAGAAGCATTCACATAGAGATCGTCGGTAGATACTTCACAAAATCACCGGAGAACCCCACCATTTGCCTATATACAGCTATTGTAGCGTCCATGCTTATGAGTAAGTTTAACCTTAAAAAAACAAGTTTACATAATCATTTTGAATATGAGCCGTATGCCAATGAGACTAAATATATAACTGGTGAATGGGTTATGGAAATGATAGCAAAGTATCAAAAACACATAGATAAACTAGCCGAGTTTAATCACGATTTTGATCAATGTTGGAAATTAGCTACTATTAAAAAATAATATATGAACAAGATACAAATCTCGCCAATCAAAAAAGTCGAGGATGCCGTAGTTATCTGGCCAGAATCAGCACCAGATGTTGATATAGTTCAGGATCTTAGGTACATGAAAATAAAACCAAACTCTGTTAAAGCAATCTACTCATTTGATGCTTTAGGATTTTTAGATCCAAAAGATGTTTCGAAGGTATTGAAAAATTACTTTGAGATGCTAGAGCCAAACGGGGAATTGTATATAATCGAGAATGATCATGATTATATTACTAGAGCTTATTTGGGTGGTGATCTTCCTCTATCAGACATGAATCTTGATTTTAATAGAAGCACTTATTTTAATAGCACTGAGATTAGTCGCTTGCTTGTTAGAATTGGCATTCCAGAAAAAGATCAAAAGGTGTGGAGTGAAGGAATTAAATTTAGAAAAGAACATTATCAATTAATAATTTCAGGTAAAAAACCTGTTGTAAAATAAATATATGACAGACAAGATAATAACCAAACCTTTAAAATTTGCTAGTTCAAATGGTCCTAGTAAAGAGGTACCAACAAATCCAGCGCCAGTTCAAGAAGTTATTGAACAGGTAGATCCGTCTAAAGTTAAATTCAATCCAGATCTAAAGACAGTTCTTTATGTTCTACGCGACGAAGGTGGTTGCGGTTTATATCGCTGCGCTCAACCAGCCACATTTTTGCGACTAAGGGGATTAATGAATACTATAGTTGATTTTAAGAATGCTACTAGAGAGCATATCTTGCAAGCTGACATTATAGTTTTGCAGGAAAGTGGATCAGCTATATCTGTTGATATTATGAATTTTGCAATGGAACAGAAGAAGCCAGTCGTAATTGAAACAGATGATTTTCTACATAAGGTATCACCACATAATGTTAGTGGTTATGGAGCTTGGAATCCAGGTACTCTATTTCTTCATAGATTTGTAAATCAGTCAATAAAGGCAAACGCCTTAACAGTCTCTACTCCTCAGTTAGCAAGAGAATTATTTCCATACAATGATAAAGTCTATGTAATACCTAATTTTTTAAATGAAGGAAAGTGGGATTTACAGCAAACAAAGAAAAAAGATGGCATTATTAGAATTGGATGGGCCGGGGGAAATGCTCATAAAGATGATTTAACAATGATTTCTAAGGTATTAGAGAAGATAATTAAGGAATACGATGGGAAAGTTAAGTTTGAAACCATGGGCATGGTAAAGAAGGAATTGCAGAATGTATTCAAAGGACTGCATGAATTTAGTGATATTTGCCCAAAATGTGATTATCAAGGCGAATCTGTTACCTGGATGGGTGAAAGTTTAGATAATTATCCTATAGTTTTAGCTTCTCACGGCTGGGATATAGCAGTTGCGCCAGTAGTTAACGAGTCTTTTGGGAATTGTAAGTCAGATTTAAAGCTAAAAGAGTACTCTGCAATAGGTTATCCAATAGTTGCCTCCGATGTTGTTCCATACAAAGAAGCACTTGATGATGGGTGTGATGTGTTGTTGGCACGAACCTTTGATGAATGGTATAATAATATCAAGGAATTGATCGATAATCCTGAGCGTAGAGATAAAATGCGTAAGCATAATAAGGGATGGATAGCTGGAAAATGGATCGGCGACAACATCCAACTTTACGCTGATATATACCATCAAATCATTGATGATAACGCTAATAAATTAAAGAAAGACCAATAATATGAGCGAACTAATAGAAGTGGGGATCTCTGGTGCAGTTGGTAAGCAAGTATTTGCTACAACTAGGCAGACAGTCCTTAAATCAGTAATTACAACTTCAACAGTTTCAGCCGGAACTATAGTTATTAGGGATGGCAATGCTTCTGGTGAGGTAAAATTAACTCTAATTCAAGGTGTTGGTGGATCAACTCCATACCAATTAGAGGGAAAAAGGTTTGATAAAGGTATGCATGTAAAAGTTACCGGAGTCGGTTCTTTGGCATACTTAGAAATCTTATAAGCTAATTTCAATCTTATGGCTGGAGAAATAGCAAAATTAGACGGTAATTTTATGCCAGTTCAGTTAGGCGTGGATGGTGCTGGAAATATCAGGATGCTGAAAATAGATAAGATTGCCGATTCTTTAATAACAATACCCTTTGAACATCACGAAGTACAGGAAGGTGATTCTTTTACTATTTGTGATGTCCAGAGTGTCTCTACTACAACTATGAAATGGTTGATAACAACTCCTAATAGTTTGAAGTATTCTCATGTAATTTTTGATATACAATGCACGGGAGAAGCTACCATACTCATCACAGAAGGAGCTGATAGGACTGGAGTCAATGTACTAGACGCAATAAATAGAAGGCGGGTTGGTACACCGACCGTTGCGACACTAACAGCTAAAAGAGTAACCTCTGCCGGATCGACTGATGGTGCTACAACTATAGAGAATAGAAGAGTAGGAGCTACTGGTGTGGGATCAAAGACTGTATCAAGTGGAGGCGCTAGGGGAGTAAATGAGTACATTTTGAAACCAAATACCAAGTATGTCATTTCTGTTACAACATATGCTGCTGTTTATGTAACTATGTGCCTTGATTGGTACGAACATACAGATACTAACTAAAGGTCGTTTAATATATTTAATTAATCTAAATTTAAGGAGACTAAAATTATGGCTGCAACTTTTGCTTGGGCACAGACCCATGGTGCCGGTGCTACCGTCGCATCCCTTGGAATTTCTGGTAATCTATTCAATTTCAAGAGAATTGACGACGCTACTGCCGCTAACTATTCGACTTACCCAATAACTGCCGGTGATAACAGCTACGAAGTATGGCTTCGTGGTAAATTTACAGGCACATTCAATACAGTTGATAATGTCCAATTTTGGAAATCAACTGACTTCTCTCCTGCAACTGGACTCTCAGTAATGTGGGCCCCAGCTACACCAAGCGCATATACTTCAGGTGTTACAAGCGTAGTAACTGCTGTGTCAGCTGTTCCAACATCTGATCCAGGTGATGCAAATGTGAGATGTAGAGGTGGACTTGCTAGTGGTCTAGTAGCTTCCGGATATACTGACTATGTTGTTTTGCAACTGGTTACTACATCTGCCGCTGCTGCTGGAGATACCAGTTTAGCAATCTTCACGATGAACTACGACGAAAGCTAATCTAAGGATGGCAAATAAATGAATGGATCACAATCCAATGTGATTAGGGAGATACCACTCCCGCCATCCTTTTTCTTAAATAATAAACTTTAATATGACGGATCCAAAACAAATTGATACACAGAATAATAAGATTGATGCACTTTTACAGATGCGTCAAGATGGAATGTATAATTACACTCAATCCTCAGATGAATTGATGAGATTGGGAGTTAAAATTGGTAATAAAAGCACTGGCCAGGTTACACTACCAAATTCATTTACCCCACATTTAGATAAGTTTGAAAGATCAATGTTGGAATTTGAATGGGAAGTAACCTATAAAGATGGAACTATTTTAAAACAATTCGATGATGGAGATAATAGAGATAACCATAAAAGTTTTAAAGATATTGACCATTCAAAAATAAAATCAGTTGCTTATATTTCAAATTTTAACTATCAAACAGATAATGTAGAAAAAAGAATTATCGTGCGATTGGATTGGGAAACTGGGCTATTCAATTTCCTAAATGGATTTGCACCTCAAGATCTTAGAGCTAAGTGTTGCATGAAACCACTAGAAGGTGAAAAGAAATTAATACTATTTGCCCGCAAAAGGTTTAGTTCAGCATCCGGCCAATCTCAAAGTGAATTTAAAGAATTAATAAAGATAACGGATGAGTTTTCATTTTATAATAGATTTATTTTGGGGTACCAAGTGCCAAGTGGTGAAAAGATGACTGTTATTATTGAGCCAAATGGCGATATGAAGATATTTGATAACTAAAATACTATGAGATTTTTCAGAAGATTTAAAAAAAATAATAATACGGCGATTAAAGAAGTGGAGAAAGGTGTACTAACCGACAATCCATTTAATATAATTTCCAATTCAGATATATTAACGGGTGAAGATTGGAACATTTTACTACCATTAACTAGTGAATTACAAGAAACATTTAAAAAAGCCCAGGTGTTTAGAACAAGGACTGAGATGGATGTATCTGTATTAAATGATATTAAGTATCCAACGCACGCAAGTAAGTATTGGCAATCAGTAAGAGAGCAGAATGTAATGTTTGGTGAGTTAGTAATGTTATCGTATAACTATAGGAAGAACTTGGTGGAGATAAAAAAATTATGTAAACAACAAAAATCAGAAAAAGATGAACTGGAAAATGAATTATTACAGATAGAGATAGAGAAGAAAATGTTTACTTCTAAAAATCAAGAGAAAACAGCTAAAGATAGAATTAGAGAAATAAAGGCTTGGTCTGATATTAAAGATAGAGAAGCTGGATTTATGAGCGAAGAAGAATTAGTAGATGTAGATACCCATCAATTAATTGGTTATACAAAGAGATGGATAAATCAATCATTGATTGCTGGAGATAATGGTAGTCCCGCAGAGAATCAAAACCTACAAGGACAACTTATATCAGGATTAAGAGCTTGCAAAAATAATGATTTATTAGAAAGTATTTTAGAGGGTTATTCAAAAGAGGTACAAAAGTTAATTAAAGAACTAGCTTAAATATATGGCCGGAGTTTGGAGTAGTGGTGGCGACTTAACAAGTGCTACAAGAGGTTTAGCTGGTGCTGGTACTAAATCAGCAGGTCTTAGTTTTGGTGGTTATAATTCTGATTATGTAGCAACTACTGAGGAATATGGTGGATCATCTTGGTCATCTGGAGGAGCATTAGCTACAGCAAGGACTACTTTAGCAGGTGCTGGTACTCAATCAGCTGGGCTTAGTTTTGGAGGTACGACTATTACCCATTCACCAGTTACCGAAGAATATAATGGTACAGCTTGGTCGTCTGGAGGAAACTTAGCTGTAGCAAGGGCTTCTCTTGGTGGTTGTGGTACTCAATCAGCTGGTCTCAAATTTGGTGGTGATTCTCCCGCTTCAGCAGTTACCGAAGAATATAATGGTACAGCTTGGAGTAGTGGTGGAGCATTATCTACAGCAGTGTGGGGTAATGCAGGTGCTGGTACTCAATCGGCAGGTCTTAGTTTTGGTGGCTTTGTTTCGGGTAATGTAACAACTACTGAAGAATATAATGGTACAGCTTGGAGTGGTGGTGGAGCGCTATCTACAGCAAGGCGTCAATTGGCAGGTGCTGGTACTCAATCGTCAGGACTAAGTTCTAGTGGTTATGCTGGTACTTATTCAGAAGTTACAGAAGAATATAATGGTACAGCTTGGTCGTCTGGAGGAAACTTAGCTGTAGCAAGACGAACTCCAGCGGGCTGTGGTGCTTCAAACGCAGAAGCACTATGTTTTGGTGGCTATAATGGTGATGGCGATACAGCAACTACCGAAGAATATGAGCTACCTCCGCCTGAAATGACGATTCAGACTAAGGCTAGAATTGAACATCCAGATCGGCTAAAAACTATACAATCAAAAGCTAGAATAGAGAAAGCAGGAGTTATTAATGATGTTCAAGTAAGAGCTGATATTAAAAAGTTTGGTCAGAATAAAACTATACAAAGTAAAGCTGCCATAGAACAGCAGGGTATAAATAAATCTATTCAATCAAAGGCAAGGATTGAAACTGGTGATCTATCTAAAATAGTTAATGCTAAAGCTAAAATTGAAGCATCTTTAACAAAAACAATTCAATCTAAAGCCACTGTAAAACAATTTGATACAGTAAAAACAATTCAATCTAAAGCTACGGTAGAACAGCAGAATATAGATCAATCTATCCAATCCAAGGCAAGAGTTGAAAGTGGTGGATTAGCTAAAACTATACAAACTAAGGGTAGGGTAGAACAGTCTGGTGTTTCAACAACAGTACAGGCTAAGGCCCGTGTTAAAGATGAAGATCTTATAAAAACAGTCCAATCAAAAGCTAGAGTCGGAACTGGAGATCTAGCTAAAACTATACAAAGTAAAGGTGCTGTAAAACAATCCGATGTTACTAAGACTATCCAATCAAAAGCTAGAGTCGGAACTGGAGATCTAGCTAAAACAGTTACTGCAAAGGCAAGAGTTGAAGACGAAGATCTATTACAAACAATCCAAACTAAAGGGAGAGTAGAGCAAGCTGGTATTGCTAAAACAGTTCAGGCAAAGGCTAGAGTTGAATCTCCTGGAGTTGGCAAAACCATTCAAGGTAAGGCTAATATATGGGCTTTCCCAGCTGGTTATGTTAAAATGAGAAGTGAGGATGTCAACGATATTAAATCATTAAACGATAATAGAATAACTTAAAATTATGTTAGTATCCGCTTTTATCTCCGTTTTAAGGAGAAGATACAATGATCTACCAACAAAACACAGCGATCTTAGGACCGGTGATGGTTCTTCTACTGTATATAAAACTATGTATTCTCCAATAAAGGAGGGTAGTTTTAAATTATATATAGGGAACGCTCTACAGGCCTCTAGTGGCTATACGGTGGATCTCGATACTGGTGATATTGCCCTAGGTGCGGCAACAAGTGCGGCAGTAAATGCTCAGTATCAGGAAGTTAAATTTAGAGATCAGCATTGGTTAGAAGCAATCCAGAGTGCAACAGATTCTTTAGGTGATCAATTCTTTAGATCTGTCGTTGGTAATACATCTGGAATGAGTCTATCCGCTGGCATACAGAAATATAATTGTCCAACTGGTTGTATTAGATTGACCGAGGTATTAGAATCAGCTGATCGTACATCGGGTGGAAATTGGGTTAAGCCGTTTATAAATACTCGTTACGATAGAAGATCTAACGCATTGATATTAAGTGCGAAACCTACTACCGCTAATTATTTACTCATTTCTTACCTTAAAAGGGTTGATAGGCCAACAGCAATATCATCCACACTTGATGTGGAAGATAACTGGTTAGAGCTATTAGAATTGAAGAGTGGTGCACAATATCACAGATCGATGTCTAGTAGAATAGCTCAACAAGGTAATGCCACCATTGAAGAGGGGCACCTTTCTATGGCTCAACTTCGTGCATTAGCAAATGATTATGAAGCAATGTATGAGTCATCTAAAAAACGATTGAAACCAATAATGCCAGCTTCAGAAATTCCTTATTATATACATGGAGCAGGTTATACATTCTAACTAAAATTTTATGCCTACAGGAGTTAAAGATAAATATAATATAGCCATAAATTCAAAGGGATACATGCTTCGCGGTGCTCCAGGGAAAATTGCATACGCTAAAAGTGTAGTACCATCACAAATTGATAGATTGGCTGTGTCAGACCTTGCTTACTCGGATTTTGCCGGGCAGGGTTTATTTTATTTAGCTCAGACTGATTGGAGTGCAGGCGTTAAAGCTGAAAAAACATGGCGCGATGATGCTAAGTTTTACTGGTCAACAAATATAGATGCCTATTCACAACAAGGTGCATTAAAAGTAGAGTTAGAATTATCATCATATAATGATTTTGCTGAAAATATAGTTTGTGGTGAAAATGGAGTAGTTAACGATGTAACTACAGAATATGTTGGATGTGAAGATGATGGATCTGGTTATGTTAAAATTTACGGTTGGCTAGCCTCTTCCTGGACAGAGATAGCAGGGACAGACTTTGGTACAAACCAAAATTTATGCTCACAATTATTAGCTCATAAAAATACGCTTTGGGCCGGCACTGTAGGTGTTGGAAATACCGATGTTGTGGCAAGTTGGGATGGTACGAATTGGACAGACCATAGTGCAGCTATTCTTACAGCAAGTACAGCTACGGCTATAAATGCTGCTAGATGTGTTTGCGAATATGCCACAAAGTTATGGGTATTATGTGATGATTATGTGGGTAATAAAGTCTTTATTATGTCCACAGTAGATAATGGAACTACTTGGGTTGAAGAATTGTACTTTGCAGATAACCCAAGCACGCCAGTAGCAATATGTGGATTTAATAATAAGATATACTACTTACTTTCAAGAAGTTCAGTTTTAGAGTTGCGTGTTTATGATCCAACCGCGTCAACAGATATTAGTGTTGCAATTTTTAATGGTGCCTCAGCTCCAAGTTATGGAGCACATAATATGCTAAGGTTATTTCAAAATAAATTAGTGATAACAATCCCAAATACTAAGATCTATGAATTAGATAGTTCTGGAAATTTAACTGAAATATGGAATAGGGATAGTTTTAAATACAGTGAAAGTGCTCCTCTAGCTGAAGGGTATGTCTATTATGGAGCGGTGCAGTATGATGATAAATTATATTGGGGAAATTTGATATGGGACGGAGAGGCTTGGTTTAACCATAAGAGACCAAGTGGAGACTCAGCATCTTACAGATTAATACCTCTCCACATAAATGCTGCTGGTGATATTCGTTATCGTAGCGATGAAGATTTTAGTATTTTATGGAAAAATGCAGCTACATACAAGACAACTATAGCTAATAACTACCTTTATTCTAATGAAATGGCTCCTGTTGGAGCGATAGACAAGCTATTGGACTCAGTTACCATAATGTTTGAAAAGATGACTACAGGGCAGTCTATTAAGGTAGAATACTCTATTGATGAGAGATCTACATGGGTTACAGTTGGAACTAGAACTTACTCAGCTACAGATTCCGCTACTGTAAAGACCTGGCAAATACCAGGCAGTATTATCTTTAATAAAATATGGTTCAGAATATCCTTAGATGGAAGTGCAACAAGTCCAGCTTTAACGGATCTAGTTATGGCCTATAAGCCAATGCCAGATTATAAGAATCGTTGGGATTTACGCTTGAACTTTACGGATTCAGTAAAACTTCTAAATAAGCAGGACGAACAAAGGACTGGCCAGGAGTTAAATTCAGAATTATGGAATGAGAAGGTTACAAAACAAAGAGTCGTATTTGAAGATGTTGATTATGTAAATTGTAATTTAGTATCTGGAATGGCAGCTGGTGATACATCTGCACTCGTTGATAGTACCAAAAGATTCCCAAGACAAGGAAGGATCCGGGCAGTTTCAGGAAGTATTGCCGAAGAAATGACTTATACATCAGCAGTAACAAATAAACTTTTAGGCATTAGTAGGGGAAAAAGAGGGACTGCGGCCAGAGCCTACTCCGCTGATCAACAATTAGATAGTGGTTATGATGCGTATATAGAAAATATAACATCCTATGTTAGTTTTACAGACGAAAATAAGACAGAGGATTCAGCTCAAGTATTATTAATCGAAGCATAATATGTCAATGTCAAGAGGTATAAATCAAGCAAAACAAGCAGGCATAGTAAGAGAAGCTCGCATGCCGATTATTAATGTTAAAAATGCTATATCAAAAACATTGAAAGCATTATCTGGCAGAGCACTAGAAGTAATTCTAGTATTCTCTTTTATATCTACGGCCATTGGAGAACTTTTCGGTAGAGCTTATGGTTTAAAATGGTATATATTACTAGCTGTTATTTTAGTAGCTTATGTAATTAAGGAAACGATTGCGTTAAAACCAGAGGATGAACTTAAAATAGTTGAACCAAAGAAAGAATAATTATATGGAATGGACACCACAAACAATTTTAATTTTTATACTAGGTCTAATGGGCCTGGTTAGGTTTGGGGTAGATGTTACAGTAAAGTTACTTGGTAAATTTAATAAGAGGGATATTAGTGATAAAACCCAAGATACCTCTATTGCTTTATTAAGTAATGATATAAAATCATTGGAAGGAAGTTATAAAACATTATCCAATAGCTTTAGCCTATTTCAGCAAAATGAATTCAAACACCTAGAGGGCATCGCACAAAACAACAGAGAGACATTGATACAAATGCGTACAATGCTAGATGAGAGGCTACCCAATAAGAAATAATTAATTATAATACAATGGGCGAAAACGAATTAATACCATATAAGCCAGGTCAGGCATCCGCTTGCCCCAAAGATCCGCATGATAAGCGGGATTATTCATATGATGAGGTCGTGGCCGCTACAGCACCTGTTGTTATTGACTGGAAAAAAGGTTACGATATTCGTAATACTTTAGGTGGTGATATTAAAATCAAAAATCAATTTCAAAGTCTTAGTTGTGTAGGCCAGGGATGGTCTTATTATATTTGGGTGAAGCAAATTATTGAAATGATAGGTAAGTACCATTTGAAATTACCAAAGTTAGAAATGAATCACAGAAATGATATTGATCAAGTTTCGTCCAAAGCAATATACTCACAGATATTTATAAAAAATAAAGGTGGTGCCTACATACGAGATGGTGCAAAGTTATTAGTTGATTGGGGATCACTATTTGAAAGAGATGTCCCAAGTATTAATTATAAGACTAAAAGTGCCTCAGAAGATTACATGCGTGATAAGGCATGGATCAATAGCAGTATGGATCGTCTTGCAAAAACACTACAGGGTCTCGAGTATGCAGTGCTCAATGCCAATGATAATATGGATCTATTCGCGCAAGCTATAATGCATAATCATGGTGTTGTTGGTGGTGTTGTTGGTCAAAATGGGAGAGGTTGGGGCACAGAGAATCCAAAACCTCCAGCAGATGCAACCAATCTTTGGCGTCATTGCGTGTATTATGGGGCCTTTGGGACTGATGAGAAGGGTAAATTCATAGCTACTCCAAATAGCTGGGGCACAGGTTTTAAACCGGATAATATAGAATGGAAGCCTGGAGATCCGCCTGGGTTTGGATGGCAAAAACTTAGGGCTGACTATTTTAATAAGAAATGGCAATTTAATCCCTGGACATATATTGATAAATCTAACCAACCTGATATGGCTACAAATGTAAAAATAATAAAGGACAAAGATAGCCCATCTGTAGGAATATGGATTCCAGCACTATCTCCAATTGCAATAGAAAGCTATTGTTTGAATTTTGGAATCAATGTACCCAAGAAAGAAAATGGAGATATTGATTGGGATAACTTTATAGATGGTGAATTAAGTCTAAATAGTAAATAGATATAATTATGAGCAACGAAATCACAAAGGCTGTTCTAGCCGTAATTATTGTTGGTGGTACAGTTTACGCTGCACTATCCGGCAATGTAGAAGGTGTTCAATATCTAGTAGGTATCGCTGGTATAGTAATAGGATCCTACTTTGGTAAAGAAGCCTTAGGTGCTTTAGGTAAATCCCTGGGTATCAAAAAATAATACTCAATGCAAACAAAAAAAACCCACTATCGTAATGATCAGTGGGTTTTTTATTAATGTAGTTCAGAATTACATATCCAAACCTTGCGGTGTTGGTTTTGTAAGATTGACAATAGTAATTCCGTCAGCTTTTGCTTGCTGGTTGAAACCAATGTTATGATTCCATACAGTTTCATTACCAGTTGCCTCTACTGCTTTTCTCATTTCTAACCAAAAGCCTTTAGCATAGACATCAAACTCAGCTGTGAATCTATCAAAGTCTCTAGCTTTTTGTTGATATTCCTCACTCTTTTTTAGGAAATCAGCTGTCTCATCCTTGATTGATTCCGGAACATTTACCATTGTTCCTCCAGAGCCTTCAACTTTTTTGGCCCATTCTTTTACTAATTTTTCTTCTGAAGACATAAAATTTTAAAGTTAATAGTGATTATTTAGCTTCTTCAGCTGGTGCATCAGGATCTGCATCTGGATCTTCGTCAGCCTTTTCATCACCCTCTTCAGCTGGAGCTTCTGGAGCAGCCTCTTCACCTTCTGGTGTAGCTACTTCCTCAGCTGGAGCTTCTTCTTCTGTCTCTTCAGCTGGAGCTTCTTCAGCTACTTCCTCAGCTGGTGTTTCTTTAGCAACTTCTTCAGCCGGAGCTTCAGGTTGTGCTGGCATGCTTCCAGTAGCCTTATGTGGTCCTGGATCTGCTGGAGTCATTTCTTGATCTTTATTTTCTAAATCTGTCATGTTTTTGTAAATAAAATTAATTAATTCTACTTTTTATCCCAGATCGTTCTACCATTCAAATGATCCAACTCATGCTGGAAGATTATCGCAGGCAAGCCCTTTAGGGATTTTTGGGCTATATTTTCGATTCGACCTTTATTATCTATTATAACATAGCTAACCTCAATTTCCTCGTATCTTTTGATACTTTTCAGGAATCTGAATGGCCAACTAAGACAACCTTCTTTTGAACTTATCTTACTAAGTTTATTCTTTGTTAGTACCTTTGGGTTCACAACAATTACCCCTCCGAAGATTTTTTCTAAATCTTTAAACCTCGGATTGATCACAAAATACCTTAATGGATAGGTAGATACTTGTGGTTGGGCGACTGCAAAACAATCATTATGCTTAGATCCTGGATAGATAACCGTTCCGTCAATGATCATAGATTGTATTTCTAACGCTTCCCGTATGATCTCCTTAGGATCCTCTACAGTTTTAGCGCTAGTCTTTAGTGGGGGTGTTATTAGCTTTAGCATAGGGTATAATTTTTATTACTGTTCTTGGATTAGCGGGATCTAGCCTTGAAAAACTAGAAACTCCGCGTATATGTTTTGGATCGTCATCTACTATAGCTCCTTTAATTCCATCTAGTATTGGTTTGTTGCATAAGTTGTCTGCATCAATCCAGTAGTATTTAGATCCGCGCTTATCAGATTTGAAATATGCCCATACTTCTACCTGAGCATTCTTTAACTGTAAATTTCTATACTCCTTGGGGGTATATGCCCAGATGAATTTTTCAAACTCTTTTTTTATCTGAGCTTGTTTAGTCCAATGGGATCTGTAGAATTTATTCCAACTTACTGGGGTTATCCCCGGTAGGACTATCTCTATTACTTCACCCATACAACCTTATCGGCGAAAGTTACATTTCTTTTACCCATCTTACGCGTCGTGAAGATAAGTTTGTAGGTTGCTTCAGCGTCTCTACCATTCATTTGTTCTAGTAAAGACTTGTAGGCCAGATCCGTAACAGTAACAATAGCTTCTTGGGTGGCTTTAAAAAACTCCCTTTTAACTGACGGATCCCATTCGGCGTATGTTAGTTCTTCTGTAAATACTAGGTGGATTCTATGATAGAGAGCCATTTTAACCCATTGTCCATATACGAAAGCTGCTTTTTCTCTCCACTCCGTTACTTCCATGAACTGTTCTGTCTCTTTATCAAAATATCCCCAAGCACCATTGTCCATTTTAAATAAATAGATTGTTCTCCCGAGAGCTCTGCCCCATCCTTGTAATATGCTCTCGGTTTTCTCTATAAACTTAAAAGTAGCTTCTCCTAGATCGGCCGTTTTTCTAATTTTTGGTATCTCTTGGTTTTTCATCGACTTGTTTTTTACTTCGCTTAAAGAATTTTTCTACTTCTTCATTCGAGATCCTCCAGACGGATCTTTGTCCTAACCCTATATTGGAGGCTACTAATTTGCCAGCCTTAATCAAGCGGAGTATATGATCTTTCGTAACTCCTAATAACTCTGCTGCTTCTAATGGCGAATATACATCTTTCATAATTAATCTACTTCAAATTCCTTAGGTGGTCCACTACCCGCTGTGCTAGGGGGAGCTTGTGGTGCTGGCTTACCTGTACTTGGCGTATCAGCTGGCGGTGTGGCTGTTTTCAATCTTGCCTCCCTAGCCACATCTGCCTTTGCTTTATAGTAAGCTATTCTCTCTACTACCATCTTGTCAACTTGTTGCATGGCCTCTTCGAAACTATCAGCCTCACTTATGCAGAAGTCCTCCGTTTCAAATCCCCATAGATCTTTATCTATGTTTGCGAGATTGATTTTTCTAGCGAATTGATATTTCATAGAGTTCTAGCTTATTCTTTACCTGTTTCTTCTGTTTTTGCCTCTTCACTAGCCTCTGGAGCCTCTTCGACCTCTTCACTTGCCTCAGGGGCATTTTCGACCTCTGGAGTGGCTTCCTCAGCTAAAGGTATCTCAATATCACACAATTCTCTAGCTTTTGTGATAAAATTGATGATTTGCTCTGATAAATGATTTGATTCAACCTTGTTGTAACCACGGATAGCGTCCAATACTTCAGTTGATAGATTGACCACTTTGAATATGTATAACTTATTTTTTAATTCAACTGCGTAGTCAGACCATTTCTCAAATTTATCCGTTTTCTCATATTTATCAATCAATGCTCGTTTCTTGATTTGTAAGTCTTCAAGGTCGGAGCAAACTATTAATGTTGTTGGTTTAGACATATGCTATTTATTAATTTTCTTAATTTCACCTTCTTCAATGTAGATTCCAACCTTACCGGTATCATCTACACTTTCAATCCATATCTGGAAGTCTTTATCTTTAGCCATGTCAGCCACTATCTTCATATTATCTTTATCGAGTAGTGATCCGTCTCTGACTAAAATAACTCTCAGCTTTGGATTGCTTGCCATTGCTATGGCCATGGAGACTCGCAATTGCTCGGCTCCAGATATTTGGCTGTAAGGAATGCCGTTATATAGGACTGAATCTTCTTCCCAACTTAATCCCTCAATAGGCATTTTTGCTTTAGCCAACTTTGCTTTCTTCTCTTCATCGACTGCTAAGATCTTTTCAGTAAGGTCGGTGTAGTCTTTTTTCTTGGCAGCTACTTTAACATTATCCTCAATAATTTGCTTTGCTCCACGGATTTTAACATTCTCCGCATCGGCATTCTGGATCTTTGTTTTAATAGCCTCTACATCAATCTCTGTATCTTTTACAAGCGATAGTTTTTTAACCTTCTTTTCAGATTCAACGGTTTCATCCTGTAATTTACTAATAGCTATGTTAAGATCTGCTATTTGTTTCGTATTAGATTGAATCTTATCATTCTCTACTTTGATACTATCCACTGCTTGCGTAAATGTAGATCTTTCTGAATTTGCTTTTTCTAACTCTTCACTAAGGGATGAGATCGATACCTCTGGTTGATCTTTTAGTTTCTCAGCCTCGGCTACTTCCTCATCAGTATGTTGAGCTAGGACTTTACCTTCCCGGCCAACGATAACACGCTCCTCGGTCAATGCTTTCTTCTTGGAATTAAACTCATCTATATCAATTCCTACTATTTTAGTAAGCACCTCGATCTGTTTTTTACTCTCCATTCTGGAGAATTCAAGTGGATCAAAGGATAAATTACCTACTATATAGTCAAGAAATTCCTGTGGATTACTATATTTCTCACCATCTTTACCACTAACAGCTAGGTAAGATCCCTTTGCTGTGAATGATCGCTTAACAATATAGCCATCTACATTAATCTCAATTTCACCTTCTTCTTCCCCATGTCTGATTGGTTTTTCCTGGACAGCACGCTTGCCGCCAAGGGCATACCATATCGAATCAAGGATAGATGTTTTACCCTGACCATTACGCCCGGTAATCATTACAATGTTTTTCTTGTCATCTAGGACAAGTTCAACTGCTTTAATCTTCTTGATATTTGATGATTTCAGTTCGATTATCTTCATAATTATTCTTTACCCTTGAGGTAAACTATATTCATTATTGGCAATATGCCAAATAATATACTTCCTACCATTAGCTCTGAATCGGAATCCATTAGGGATGCCAATAACATTAATCCGCAGATTACAGCTATGATCCAGGATACAATTTGTATAGCTAGTTTCATATTTTTAAAATTATTGTTTATTATGTTTATACTTCCCTCGGACTATCCATTTCTGAACAAATCCTCCAGGAGAATCTGACTTAAAGATTCCCTCATACATAACTCTTGGAACTCCGGAATAACTGTATTTAGAGCCATTTTTAAAAGTTACCTCTAAAGTCTTAGAATCATCATCATAACCTGCTGACTGCACATTAGATGAGACTACTGGGTGGTGTTTGATTGGATTCATACACTACCAGTTCTTTTTTGATTGTTGCTGCTTTTTCTTAGCGCGACATTGTTTACATCTCTTTGGTGGAAACAAGTCCTTTTCCTCATAGAATTTCTGTTCGCCTTCACTGAACTCAAATTCAGTGTTGCAATCAGCACATGGGATCAATTTGCCTGCCATAAATTTTATTTTAAATCGCTAGGATCAAAGCGAACTTTATTAGATTTTTTAGTTGAATAACCAGCCGTAAGCTCTCGAATTCGACTCAATTCGACAGCTGAATAGCCGGGGCAAGTCTTTTGCCTCTTTATTATCAGATCCTTAAAATCACTATATTTTATTTCCCAGTCGCCTATTACAGCATGATTGTTTCTCGCTTTAGAGATAGCACCGGCTGAGGTTTCGTCCCAATTGATTTTCTCAATGTCATATTTATATATAAGTTCAATTGGTGGTTCTTTTTTAGGTTTAACATTTTTGAGCCAGATCTTTTCAAACCTTTTGAAGACAGCTTTTAGATCTACTTCTGTGTCGTTATCTGGGCATATGTAGTGGTATGGATTTTTATCATTCTGGTATATTTCATATTCGAACATTTCTCCGGTGCCCTGGTTGATCATGAGCAGGACTCCTCGTTTGATTTTAAAGTAATACATGTATATGCAGAGTTGTTTCATGTACGAAGTTCTAACATGGCCTATTCTTATTAGGCTATGCTGGTGGTTTCCATAGTATGTTTTTACCTCGATCAGTACTTCATCTTTTTGTATTAATACGCCTGCATCGGGGTATCCAGAGATGGGGACTTTATGATCTCCCCATTCAAAATAGCATCTTTCATCATTAGATAATCTCTCTATGAGTGTGCCGGATCTTCGGAGTAGGTTAATAACAGCGACTTCAGTCAATTTACGCATCTGGAACATCATTAATTTTTCACCATCTACTGGGTTGGTTGGTTTTGTTCCCATCCAGCGATGATAAATATCAAAAGCCATTGTTTCAGATTCACTCGCCCAAAAGCTAGTCTTCTTTTTACCAGAGTATTCTTCTTCCCTAGATTCTTGAATTGCCCCGTGAAGGACTGGTATTACCATTTCCATGATTGTTGTTTTTATAAATTCGTAAGTAACGCTTCCCAGAGTTTGGCCCCTCATAGATATGACCGAAATGTCTAATAACAGCAAGGGACTTATCGTTCAGCCTATTTAGGAGGTTTGTTTTCTCTGGTTTGTAGCGAGATTTTTTCTTTTGCATAAAATTATTGTATCATACGACAGTCTATATAACAAGCCCTTAGTTATCACCAGTCTTTATTTAAGGCCTATTATTTAGGGTTATTTAATCCAATAGTTAATCCACTTCCTATAACATACAACCCAGCATTTATGGAAAAGTCTGTATGCCCGTCTGGACTCCCAACCTAATTCTGTTAACTTCTCGTCTGATTGTCCATATTTTGCTATTACAATTTTGTATTTATACGGCATATTAATTGGAATTATTTAATTTAGGACACTTTATTACTCTTAATTGTTCTAATCCCCTTTCTTTACCACAATATACACACCAGAATGACAGATTTTTATTATTATCTTTCGCATACTGACCATTCCAATCACAAGTATTCTTTATTTTCTCACTAGCTAATTCTTCTTGCGGTGTCTCCATACTCTATTATTGTTTAGGGTTATTTATTTTATCCATACTCTTATTATTTAAGTGGGTTAATTGTTGTTCTTTTTTGTTGTTCATTTGTTTTGTTATTATTTAATAACTTTACCCTCACTAATCCAACCTTCTTTTTCACCCTGTTCTATCCATTTATCTTTTAAGGGTAAAAGGTTTAAGTCAAAAGGGTTAGAAACTGCTT
>Ga0222628_1000208_pt1 | contig 29093 bp, 48 predicted proteins | sample AntAcemetageno95_FD_179860 | JGI IMG/M metagenome (GOLD analysis project Ga0222628, IMG submission 179860) | Saline water microbial communities from Ace Lake, Antarctica - #95 | ecosystem: Environmental > Aquatic > Non-marine Saline and Alkaline > Saline | place: Antarctica: Ace Lake | collected...
TTGAACGTTTTCCAGGGAAGCACGAGACCACGATTGGCTATATGCTTATAATTATCTATGAAACTAAATCTAATTCTTTTAACTAAAGATCTATTTATTAAATCATTGATTTTATACAATACTTTATCAGTGGGGATTATTGGATCAATTCTCAATACTAATTGATTTTGTGGGAATACCTTAGAAAATTTATTCAAGACATCAATTGACTCTTCCCATGACGAAATATTTGGTTCAATGAACGATCCCCCAAGAGTTGTAATCGATGCATGTACGATTGTTTTTTGTTTTAATCCCATAGCAATTTTTAAAAATTTACGATCCGTTATATTTTTCGTTATCAGAATCAATGCAGTCATCTTATCTGCTTTACTTCTCCATGACATATTCTGTGAACACTCACCTGATTCTGTGATACCAATTTTAATCTTTTCCATTTTTTTGGCCTCGGCAGATTTTCGATTCATTAAAATTTAAATAAAAAATCATTATCCCTCGAAGAATATTTTCTTCTCCGAGGGATAAATTCAATTATATTCTGGAATACATTCTTCCAAAATACATTTATTGGTGAGTGCGTCCCAATGGACACACTCAGTCTGCAAGCAATGTTCGTCATTGACGAAACATTGTCTACAAACTAGTTCTGTTCCTGTCTTTCCACTAAAGGAACTAACAGGAACAGAAAACTGACCTCTGCATCCACACTGACTACATTCTTGCATACTAATATCTCCTTTTTAATTTTAGACTATTTTTTCGAGTATCTGCGATCTCTCCGAACCACATTTTTAGAGATCTTAATCAATCTCACTGCCTTTTGAGGCTTAATGATAATGAGCGGTTTCTTAACCACTCCATCGATTGCATCTATGTGTGCTTTTTCTATTCGCTTGAAATGTTTCAATGCTTGTCTTGCTCCATGTCTAGCCATGTTCAATAATCTCCTCAAATATAATATAATAAGAATAAACTCCCTATACGACTATTTTTATTTTATAACGTCGTGGAACGGACGTTAGTGAGATTAACTATGATCTCTAATTGCCAATGACAGCTTGTGAGCTGCCAAATCGGCGTCATGCATGGTCATCTTCTGCCCCCGAGGGGAACCTGCAATGACCAACTTGCCACCGGCTTCCGGACCCCAAAGAGCCTGGGCTACCTGTTCACAGTTTACCCCACTAATGGGGTCTGCCAGAGACAATGTCACTGACTTGTCCTTTTCATTGAAGGCCACTACGGCATTTGTCACGGTACTACCGTGACTATATAAATGGTTTGTGAATTGGGCCGAAGCCCGTAATATGACTCGATCCTCACCAAAGAACCCGTGAAAACTCTCTATTTCGAGAGTCTCCATAGCCTTAAACCATTCCTGTCCTTTATGGAGTAGGACTACCCTTTCAGGGTCTGACTCAGTTCCCTCCAAAATTATGGAGACGACTTGAATCGCCTCCGTGAAAAACGTAGTCACATCGACCAAATTGGGATCCGTCAGATTTGACGGATCCATCAAACCAGGAGTAAACTCCTGGTCTTCTGGCTTGACCAACCTGGGGGGGAACATGTCATGATCCTCTTGCCACGCCCAGAAGGCATGGAGTTTTGTCAAAACCTCATTCCATTTCTGTTGGCAATAATGCCAACAGTCCTCCTGCCCGGAAGGGGATTTGATCCCCTCAGATTTCCTCGCAAAGAACTCTTCTCGAATTTCTTCGAGTTTGTGAACTCCTTTTAAATCAACCAAAGCAGCAACCTGCCAGAATAAATCTTCCTCTTTCCCCACTTCTATTTTCTTTTTACCCAGGCAGCGCATAACGCCACCCAAACAATCCAAATCAAAGTGACTGACACCAATCACTAAGTCCTCTGTCTTACTGGGAATGTTATTCCCAAGACATGGAACAGGGTTTGATGACCTTGGTCCATGATGAGCCAGGGTCGTTTCAGACCCATTAGCACAGTATTTGCCGAATTCGGCTTCCACTGTGTGTGTGGGGTTAACGGCAGAAAGACTATCTACATTATTTGCTATAACAATCTGAAATTCCATTTTAATTCTCCTTATTTTTTATGAAAAAAGAAACTCGCATTTAACTATTATAGTTATTTATATATTAATCAAAAGAATATTAAAAAAATAAAGTAGAAATCCTACTCAAATTAATGAGTAGGACCGCCAATATTTACATGATGCAATACTCTTCATTGCACCAATTACAAACATATTGACTGCTATATCCTGTGTGTGTTAGCACACTACCAGGACAACATTCTGATGAGAGGGTTTCTGGAAAATTGACTTCAACATCTTTTACTTCAGCAATTGAGTCAGTTTTTGAATCTGCCATGTTTATTCTCCTCATTAAGATTTAAAAAATAGTAAAAACAATTATACATAATATTATTATTTATATATTAATCAAGAGAATATTAAAAATAAGAACAAATAAAAATCCTACCGAAGTAGGATCACCAATTTATAAACGTCGTGGTCTAGACGGGAGTTCATTCGTTACTCTTTAGGAGGGTAACGTGTAAACTCTGTAATGCTCATCCGTTTTTCAGCGGGCGGAACCCTTTCAAACCCGGGAGCCGAGATCATTCCAACGACTCGACCTGGGTAGGCCTGAGCAGCGATGATCGAGCCAATAACCAAAGTCCCAACTGGGACTTCAGATTCCAAAGTCTGAAGCAAAACTTCAGACTCCGGGTCCGGAACAAAGTCGGGGACTTTAAACGTCAAGACTCCCTCCTTTGTTTCTTTGTTCTTAATCTTGGCATTAATCAAAACGCCAGACTTGGGAACACTAATAACGTCATCTCCATCTAAAAAAGTCAATGAATGGGGGGTCGTGTTCACTACCTGGACGCCGTTTGTAAAAGTATGTACATTAACCATTTTAATTCTCCTTATTTTTTTATATAAAAAAGAGTAAAAACCAATTACTTAATTGTGATTGATTCGTGAACGCCTACCAAAATGAATTGGCAGGCACTCACACATCAAGTCCAGGACTCAATGTGTTTTGGACCATGCTCCTGAAAATCCAGGAACATGGTCGTTCCCCCATCGGGAGAATGACGAAGTCTAATCACAGATTTCGTTGTCAATTCTGTCAAAACCGACAGCCCTGACTCTTCATCTTTAATTATTTCAATTTTATATTCGTGCCCATTCAACGTTTCTGTAATTTTCTGATGCATATTTTTCTCCTTTTTGATTTTAAAAATATTTAAATACGTTATTGAAGTTTAAAAACAAAGAGAAATTTTTACGTGTCTCAATTCACGGGTTTGGCGTCTTTTCCTTGACGTAGGGATTATGCCTTAGCAGCAAGACGGAGGATTGCTCCCCAGCCCTCCCACTCAAAAGCAGTTCCCATAGAGAACCACACCGAAGGTGGTGGTCCCCATCTTTCAAATACTTTAAAACAGAACCCCGAATCCGGGGTCCATTCAACATCAACTCGACGGGGCCAACGACCCCATCGAGTTGATGTATTTCCATTAAAATTTTCGGCTTCTCGGCCAAAAAATGTCATTTTTTCAGTAGACATAATAATGTCTCCTTATTTTTAATAATCATTAACATTATTAGTAACACAAAGAACGACTCTTAGTATTACTATTGTTAATATTTATATATCAATTTAAAGAATATTAAAATAAAAAAGAGTAAAAACCTTACCGAAGTAAGGTCAACCAGTTTATTTTTATAACGTCGTAGAACGGACGTTGGTGAATCTACTACTGCAACAGATATCCGTTGCAGACCCTGATGCCCGTATCGGCATCTCTGTAATCTTCTTCCAGACGATTGCACATCTGAACCATATTGTCTTGATTTGAAAGTCGATAAAAATCTATAATAGCATCTTTACCAGTTGATACATCCCATCCAAAGTTTCCTCCACTTGATGGATTGTACCCTGTAAGACTACAGGAAGCAATAATTACTTCTTGATCCAACTCCCCTTCCGGAGGTTGGGAATACCCTGACCACTGGCCAGAGTAGTGAACCACCCCGTCTTCAACCCAGACAGCAGTCCGGGTCGCAGATTGTTCTTGTGATCCCAATCTACTATGATCGGCCTCTGCAAGAAGCAGGGCCTTAATTCGGTTTTCTTGTGCATCATACATCAAGTCAGACATAATAATTCTCCTTTAATAAACATTAAATCTATCGCCAATCATTTGGCAGCAACAAAGTCAAAGACTCTATTACATATTATTAATATTTATATATAAAATTTAAGAATATCATCAAAAAATAACCTTTTTCTGCCCACATAAAAATCAACAAATATAACCAGAAAAAGATTATTTTTAAAATAAAAAATGTGCTCATAAAGAGCACACAGTTTTCAATTAAGCATTTTTCATCTTTTTGACTCCATAAAAATCTATTGAGTCTGCTCGGGGTTTATTGAATACATTAGGAGTAGTTTTTAGAGCCATGCTGCGATAAACATAAACAGCAATAAACTGTTCGTTAAATTTTTCGATTTTGATTTCTTCAACATCATGGAATGTCATTGGTCGATCCATTGCAGGTAACCCATTACCAAAATGTGGTGTCTTTTTCGGTGTAGTTTTCAAATTTTAACTCCAATATGTATAGCACATAGGTTTAAGATCAAGAATATATTTATCGTCAGTAAATATGTTTAACCATTTACAAAACAACACTATTTCTTTTGGAATAATAGGAATTATTTCAGTAAAAATATCTTTAATGTTTTTTAGTTTTAATTCTTTTTGAATCTCTGTACCATACCGAATATGTAATTGAAGATCGTTATTATCAACAAGTTTATCTAACAACGTCAAATAAGTTGTGTACATTTCTCTTTGAATATGGGTTAATGTTTCTCCAGTGCTTTTACAAATATACATTCCATTATACGGGAATATACTATGTTTGATAATTTCAACATGAGATTTTTGCCCGTGTACTTGTGATTCAACAATATAGTCAATAATATCATCATACCTATACCAATTTTCATGATGAGTAACCATAAACACATTAGTGTCTTCTTCAAACTCTTTGTCGCTATATGTAATGAAATTATTAACTTTCCAATCAGAAAAACTTCTCTCAGCTAACATATAATCAATTTTAGAAAGATTCTGTTTTAAATACATTAGATATGATTTATGATCTTTTCTTGAAAGCTTACTAATAATATTATTAATATCTTTGTTAAATCTTGGATCGACTATTTGATTTTCTTCATTAAAATCGACATAAACTAATCCATACCCAAGTACTTTATTGACTCGTATTCCCATAGTTTGATTCTCCTTTTAGTTTCTAAATTCGTCAATTAAAATCAATATTATTGAAATTATCAATACAACACATAAAAATTTAATATAATTGTTATCCATTAGTTATCTCTTATAGTACTCCAGTCATATATCTTTGTAACCACCCAAGCAATTAACAAAATAATTCCAGTCCAAAATATCCATTTAGAAAATTCACAAATTGAAATCATGATTCCCATTTGATAGATTTTTGAGATGTATAAACTCATAAGTGCAAACACAATCATTACAACAAATAAATATATTAATATTTTAAATGTTAAAAATAATCCACTGACAATCTGTTTGAATTTAGATCTATTAGGGTCTTTTAATTTAAAAAAGTTCTTTCTTTTACGAAGTTGCATTTAGATTCTCCTTTTAAAAACAAAATATAAATTACTTGTTAATTTTCATTACCACCCTCTCTTGACGGGTATTAACCGTTTCATATATTAATCGTTTATTTTGATTTGCTAATTCTTCTCCACATTCAAGGCAAATATCGTAACCTAATTCTTTTCTCTTTATGTTGAATTGTTCTCCACACAGCTCACAGATTGGTTTCATTTTTAATAATATCCTCAAAAAATTAAAAGTAGTTTCAATGATCGTCAAATCCTTTTTTATGTTATTATTATTTATATATGAAATTCATAATTATCAAATAATATTATTCACAAAAGTTGCTTAACACTCAAAAATATATCATCAGAACTAAATATTATACTTTCGTTAATTGATTTCATTTTGGCCTCGGCGGATTATTGATTCTATTTAGATTCTAGCATACTATTCAATTTATCCAAGTTTTCAAGAACTTCCGATTCAGTTAACTTTTCTTTTTTCTTCTGTGTAGGCTCGGGAGGAGCAGATTTCGCTTTCTCAGCGTTAACAATAGTTTTTTCTTTTTCTTTCTCTAACTCCGAATTTACTTTATTCTGAATTTTTTTATTTGCGTATTCTTGGTCCTGTTTCAATATTTCATTCTTAGATTTTTCAACCTCTTCTTTTTGTTTTTCTTTAGCAGCTTCTTCATCAGCTTTTTGAGCTACTTCTTCATCAGCTTGCAATTCTTCTTCCGCATCCTGTAGTTCGTCATCATCTTGTTTTTCTTGCATTCGTTTAGCATTTGAATTAACACCAATTGCATATGCAAATTTCTGTTGTTTTGTGTTAAGCCTATCAATATTCTGAAAATTCTTTGAATTTGAAATCATTATTATTCTCCATTAAATAAATTTAAATATTAATTATATTTTTTAAATTGACTATTTTAGTCGGGTTATTCCAATTGTTTAAATAGTTTATTGAGTTTTTTGTTGTGTTAAACAGTCTAATATCAGAACCTTCCATAAACCCTACATCAAAATCACTACTACATATTTCAAAAATTGGTTGCTTTAAAAATAAAAAATCAATATCCACATATAAAATTGGGATATGATACTTCAGAAGAGTTTCTAGAATGATTTTTGGAAATACATTATCAATGTCAATATCATCAGATATACATTTGATATCGTATTTACACCCCAACAGATCTAATCTATATTTCAACAAATTTATTTTTTCTATATTTTTAATAGTTGAACATGAACATACAATATAATCATCTGAAATGAATTTTATTTGATTAATTAATTTAATATATTCTTCACTAAAAGTATGTTTAGAATTATTAATAACTACTTCTTCAAATTCACCAAATACTGGAGTATTAATTAAATCATTGGTTTTTAATTTTTCTTTTATTTTTTCAAAATAAGAATTTCTTAATTTTGACCCCATACCTGTATCCGGTCTTGTTGTTAATTGGTTATTATGAACTCTTCGATATATATAATTTTTACCACTTAATTGAAACCAAACACATCTATCTTTTTGTAGACGACTAATAAAATCATGATCCGCCCCACAAATCCAATTATCATATCCACCATATTTAAATAATATATCTTTATCGACAAAACTAGGACCATATGTATATTTAAGATTGTTATGATGGAGATATTGGAATCGAATTAATTCTTTATTTGATTCAAAACAATCTTTAATTAAATCGGGATGCATTAAATCGTCAGAATCAAAAAATAATAAATTTTTATATTTTGCAACTTTATACGCAAGAGTATTACGAATTACATAAGGTCCATAATGAATTGTAAAATAATGTATTTTAGTATTTCCTTTCGGACAAATTGCAGATTTTGTATCTTCACAATTATCAACCCCAATTAATATTTCCCATTTATTATCTTTGTTTTTAAACCAAGACTGATCGTATATACTTTGTAAACAATCATTAATCCATTTATCCGCTTTCCAAGCAGGAATAATTATAGAAACTTCATTATTCAATAATTTATCATTGTTTTTAAAATCAGGTGTTTTTAATGGGTTTTTATTTCTGACTATGGGATTCATTTTTGAATCTCCATTACCATTATGATAGGCTAATGAATGTGTTAACTTGTACGTTAATAAACTATTAACATTAATGAGTTCAGTGATTTGATACCAAACTCCAGAACTTAGAAGTGGATTTAGATCCCAACGAGATTTAGGGATTGGTTCAAGTTTAAAATCTATTTCTTTTAAAAAATTAAAATCAAAAATTGCCCCACCATCTATTCCATGATCGTATCCCCACCAATTTTTTTTACCATTTTTATCTAGAGTATTATTATGATAATGTATTGCAATATATTTATTATCTATTTTTTTACTTTTAAAATATTCTGCCATTAAATTATCAATAAAATTATCACACAAAATAAAATCATCATCGATTTGAATAACTGAATAAGAAGTGTATTTAGACACTTCGTCAAATAATATATTAATAGTTTTCCAATAATTAAATTTACCATTGTTTATTTCTGACGAGAGATAAATAATATCGGTATATTTTTTTGGTAAATTTACATAGTTAATATCTGTAGAACCATCGTTATAGACAATCACTTTAAATTTAAATTTAGTATTTTGTTCGTATAATTGAGTTAATAATCCATCTAATTTTTCAAATCGATTAAATGAAGGAATTATTATAATTGTGTCATAATCAGTATTTTTTATCTTTTTATAATTTTTTTCAAATTTAGTTATATCCACGTAAACCCCTTATTTAATGTATACTCCAAATATATGTTGGTGTGGCGTTAAACCTTTGACTAATTGAAATATATCCTAACGGTAATAGTATATTATTAATTTGATCAAATTCAAATTCCGTTGCTGCTTCACAAATAATAATAGGAGTATTCTTTTTTATAATCTCAATTGCACCTCTAAGTACTTTAGGTTCACTACTTTCTGCGTCTATTTTAATTAGAACAACATTTTCATTGTGAGGAATAATATTATCTAAAGAATTAGCACTAACAATATTGGTGTTATCTATATTAGTATGATCAATTTCAATTACTTTTGATATACCCATATTATCAAAAGTATCATATCTTATTAATTTTAAATTAGTTTTACGATCCCAAGCAGCAGTATTATATAATTTATACTTTTTGTTTTTATTATTTATTTTTAAATTTTTTTCTAATATTTTATAACAAATTTCTTCAGGCTCAAAAACAAATAATTTTGTCGAATTACAATGGTTTAAAAAATATAAACTATGATTACCGATATTCCCACCAATATCAATATATGCTCCATTTAAATTTAAATCTCGTATATGTTCTAATAATTTTATTTCATACCATGGCACTTGTTTAAATATATGTTCATCTTGACGGCCATGAAATTTATATTCAATATCTTCATAATTAAATTCTTTTGTTATTATATTATTCATTGTTTTTTCTCTTTTGTATCAACAAAATGTTTATTATAGAATTCTGTTTGTATTTGATCGTTATGTTTATATTTATCAAAAACATAATTATCATCAACATCTTTTTTCTTATGTTGTAAATCTCCTTGTTGATGTGCTAACACAAATCTCCGAATACCTTTTTTCTTTGCAAAATAACTAACATACAAATCATCCATTGGTATTGCTCCACAAGAATCATACCAAGTATCAAGGTCATCATAAAAATTTCGTTTAAATAATAGACAACCATTACCAGTAATATCAACTTCAACATCTTCTTCAACTGTTGCAGAATGACTAAATACATATAATGGCTGTTTATAATAACTATCAAGAATCCCTTTTATTAAAATGCGACCATGCATAGAAACCATAGAATTATATTTTTCACATCCCACAATCAATATATTAAGATAATTTGGAGGATATATTAAATCATCATCTGCTAAACAAATATAATAATTATCTCCTTTATTTATAAATCTAAGTTTTTCATTACTTGTTTTTTCATTATTTGTTCTGTGTAAAATAATTCTCGAGTCTTTTAATTCTTTATTAATATACTCCCATTGAGTTTCTGTATAATTATTACAAGAGATTGTAATAGATCCTACTTCAGGATTTAATATTAAAGAATTAACTGTTTTAACAATATGACCTTGTCTCCATAAAGAAGCCATGTATACATCTACTAATTTATCCACTTACTTATACTCCAATATTGAATTGTTTGCTGAAAAAACTGCTTTAAACCATGTATTAATATAGTTACGAATATTAATGATTTGTAATCTATTTTTATATTCATTAAATGTCTGGTCTAAGCTCCTGTGAGCTAATGTTAAAGTTCCAGATTTATTTATTTTATCTCGATATTTTAAAAATCTAACTGTGGTGTCCTTATATTTATAAATGTGAATTGCGTCTGACACTGGATGGGGACGTTCTGGAGTGTGTACCAAACCCACATCAAACTGTTGGATTATTAGTCTATTAATATCATTAGTTGGGTCAATATTGATTATACTATCTATATCCATCCAAATTAGAGTTGTTTTGTGTTTTAATAATTTGTCTAAAATAAATTGTGATTTAAACAAACAGTTTTCTAGTTTAGTATCGTGATGAAAATCTAAAAAATCGATTTCAAAATTTAAGTTGTAAAATGATAGTTGTTTTTTTAAATTTTCTCCATATTTAATATATTTTGGTGAGTTTGTACAAAAAGATACTATTATATATTTCATATTTTTGGCCTCGGCGGATTTGTGATTCGGTTAGATTATTGATGATTTATTAGTATAATAAATTAAAATTCATAATTAAATAAATTTAAATCTTTTTCAAATTTATTTTCAACTAATCTTTGTGTTTCTCGAGTATAATATTGTTGATAAAATTTATTATTTAAATTGCTTGTTGAATTTAGTTTCTTCTTTGGTAGATCATGTAAAGATATGTCATTTCGCATTAATATTAACTTTTGAAGTTCTTCCCAATCTTCAAACAGTTTCTCAAATTTTAGTATTTTATCAGTTATTAACTCTCCATCAGTATTTATAATGAAATTATATTGAGGAATAAAATGACGATTAATTTTTTCATCTGACATTGAACATATCTGTTTAATAAACATATGAAAACTACATGCTTGATTAAATCCAAATCTTCTACGATTTAATTTACGCACCTTGTCATTCCATCCAGAGACTAATCTATCGAATGGATTTCTTACTACACTTATTCGCAGACAACGTTTTACAGGATTATTATTCATATTATGTAGTTTAGCATTATCAATGAAAGTGAAAAGCGACAGCGTTGATGCATGTAGACTATCAGCATTAACTGATTTAGTTATATCATAATCTGTGTCAATGAATGTTTTAATTAAAGCATACTTAATCGATGTGTTTGCATTTTTCGGAATTAATGTGAATACTAAATTTTGTTCTTCAAAATAAGCATGATATATTTGTTTACCCGGTATTTGCATATATAAATTTCCTAATTAATATTGCGATTAAATAAAAAATAATGCCCAGAATCGGGACATTATTTTTGTTGTTAGTTAATACGATTTAGTCAAATACCTTCTTCACATTGATCACAAATGTAATAAAACTCTGATGAATCGGTTATCCCATGTACAGCACATTCAAATATAGGTTTAGTAAAGTCAATATATGGATATTTATTCATAAATAAATTTTTAAGTTCGTTTTTTGATAATTCGTTAATTGTCTTTTTACATGGCCTATCAAAATCTTCTTTTAATTGTCTGGACATCCGACCATTTATTCGTATCCAATTGATTATAGTTTTGTTGAATTGTTTTGTTTTCTTTCTACTTTGTCTCGTTTCAATATTATTAAAAGGCCAATGCAGAAACTCTTTATCTGGGTGGTTGGGTTGGTTTATATTTCTCCGTCATAAATTCTCCATTGTATTAATTATCCCTAATTCAATGCATGTGAGAGGTAAAAATTCAAATTTACATTCATTAACAACTTTTTGTATTTTTGAATTATTTACAAATTTTAAAAATTCATCAGCTGAATATTTAAAATCTCCATCAAAAATACACGTTTTGTTCCAATAATCGACATTTCTATCGAATTCGTTCCAGTCAAATAGAATTGCGAATATTACATTTTCTTCAGATATTAATTGTACTTTTTTAATATCTCCAATATATTGCATCCACCCATGTATACACCATTCTACAGAGTCGTCACCATCGTTTACAATTAATTTATATCTCAATTTCTCCATCATAAATCGCTCCTAATTTGATTAAAATATCTTTTAACAAAAGTCGATGGCAAAAATCAACTTTTTGTAAATTACAGAAGCATACAAAGACTAATCTTGATTGGTTTAATACGTTTTTCCATTTTTCTTTGTTTTGTTGATATGAATTTCGCATTAATTCGTAATATTGTTTCGTATATTCATTATTGTCAATTTGACCATTTTTGTACCTGAATACTAACTGGGATGTTGGGCAGAATAATTTTCCAATTTCGTTTGTTGATTTGTATGTTATGTCAGTACGATATTGTCCTGTGTATCTGAATTGTGATGTGTTGAAATGTAAGATTTGGTTCCTCCTTTATTATGTTAAATAAAAAATGAGAAGAAGTATAAAATTGAGGCGAACCCCTAGTTTACACTCAAACACCAATCTTTAAGATAAATCTTAAAAACTCGTATTTATATAACAACACCAAACCAGGCTACGATATAAATACCGCACTTTAAACTGGGGGATTTCAAGATAAAAAATATCTATCTATCCCGTAAGACCGAAGTCTTCAATGTTAGTATTTATATATTAAATTTTTAAATATTAAAAAAATCGTGTTAAATACACTAAAATAGGGCAAAAACAGCTAATATATGGCTATATTTACTAATTTTTTAAAAATACAAGATTATTGGAGAATAAACTCCAGTAATCTTATATTTCGGGGACGCCAATGCCCCGATCAAAAGGAGGGGCGTAACCTCCTAATATAATAGATTTATATATCATTTCCGTGAATACAAAAAAAAGCATATTAACTATATTATTTATATATAAAAACAGAAAATAAAAATAAATAAAAAAAAGATACAATCACGTCAATTAATGTAATAAATCACATTAATTGACGTCATTGCACCTAAATAGGAGACACCTCAATCTAAGCCGAAGCTCCTCTGAGGGGGTTAAAAACCCGAACTGGACTTAACCAGTATATATAGTATTTATATATCAAAATTTTAAATATCATATTAATACACAAAATCATCTAACAAATTTAACAAATTTCCCACACAAACAAAATATATGCTCCAGCTCGCCCCATCCGTCCTCAAAGAACCTTCAATACCAACGAACCATAGAAAATAAAAAATACAGAAGACGAATCACAATGTAAACATCATAATCAATCTTCTGTATTTAGAACAACAGGAAAACTTATAGTAACAAGTACTATAAGCTAGGACAGATAAAAGTAATAAAACTTCTATCTGTTTACATAATTTATATATTAAATATTTAAATAACAGAAAACAACACAATAAAATTAACACCTAACAAAATAAAATAAAAAATTGGGTGTCAACATAAGTTAACACCCAATCAAGTTTAATTAATCCTATTTAATTATTATAAGTCAAATGGAATCTTATTTAGTAGTTAAATGATCTTTATAGACTTTAACCATCCACTTATCAAGTTCTCCTATTTACAAACATTTCAAAAATGCAGCAATTCCATCTAAATCATCAAAGATTTTGCCACCGTTTGTCGAAACCATTCTCTTAACTTGAATTAATGATTTAAGTTGGCTTGTATTAAACACCAACTCACCGTCATCAACAAGAACACAAAACAAAGTCTTTTCAGGTCGTTTGTTAGAATCATCAACAACTTCGGCGATTGAATAAGTACCAAGCATCTTCGGGGTGATTACATAAAGACAATGATCACAGTTTTCTCGTTCAATTATCTCTTGTTCCTGAGCTTCTTTATTCCAATCTTCAACAACAGGATTGAATAACGATAGTTTATTCGAAAAACCAATCAAAGAAATTAATTCATCCCGCCAAATTGATTCGTTGCAAGTGCCTCCAAGAAAAACTTTAATGTTTTGTGTTTGTCTAATCTCTAAATCATTAGTTTTTATCCATTCATTGAATTCCGCTGCTGTAAAATCACAATCACAATCAATATCGAAATCACACGAATCTGCCGAATGATTAAATCTCTGGCAATTAATATCTTTACAAAAATCATTAAGTTTCATCTATTTTTCTCCTTTATTTATATCAATTTGAACTTCCTTTAAAAGTTCAAAGTATTCACAGCACAGTTTATATGTTTCGCGTTCACTGTCTTTAATATTTTCAAGTTGTTTTTTGGTTGGTTTATTATTTTTAACTCTATTCATAGACGTTATTAATACACCATATTGTTTTTGAAATTTAGTATATGGTGTATTAAAACATCGATCTTTCCCTGTGATTAAACTTACTGGACAACCAACACAATATTTATTTAACTCATTGGTATTATAATATTCTCTACATAATTGACTTTTCCCAATATCCAATAAATTAGAATATGGTATACCCCATGGATTTTGACTCGGATGAGTACCAGCATTTAAATAAAGAGATATATCTAAATTCACTGATCTAAGGTCTAAGTTTTCTTCCCACCATTCTATTTCGTTTCGGATCATTCGAATAGGTTTACTTAACATTTTTTCTCCTCTTTTAATGAGTATATTTCAGCATACAGACTAGTATAACTCATTTTTCTCCTGGTTGGGTAATACAATTCGTTCACATTCAACAGCATCAACTTTCTCAGTAACTTTATTATAAACTCCAAGATATATTCGTCCACAATGTTTACAAGTGAATGTGTGTTGATGATTATAAACTAAACCTTTTGTTTTTCCACATACACAAGTATAATTATAATCTTTTAGACTAATTTCACCATTATCATCAAGAAGTATATCTTCATTATTGATAGGTACACTCTCATTATAATTAGTCCGTTGTAGTAAAATTCCACTTTGAAGTTCCCGGACACTAGATATCTTAAAAGAGCTGTAATATCCAGTATAAATTTTTCCACAATGAGGACATGGACTAGTATTTTTTTTACCAACCATATACGACTCGGATTTACCACATAAACATCTGATTCTTATTCCTGACATTAGTCTTTCTCCTGTTTATTAACAACATATGGTAATACTTGGTATTTTAAGAATCGCCAATATTTACAACCAGATTGATATAGTTTTAATTCAATACCATCTAATTCTTTAAGTAATAGTTGTTTTTCTGTTTTATCTTCTGTATCACTTATTTTATCTTGAATGGATAATAATTCAGTATGTATATTAATGATATTAACATAAGGCGTACCTTCACAATATTGCAATCCAGTATAATTATAAACTGGACAATCTTTACAGTCTCTATTGAGAAGTAGATTTTCATTATTATACATAGAACAAAGAAAGCTATTTTTTGGAGACAGTAGATCATTATACAGTTTAGTATCTTTCGGTTGAGTGTTTAAAACATCCCTCCACCAGTTAACTTCTTTATTGAGTAGTTCTAATTGTTTTTTATTATTGTTTGACATTATTGAGTACCCCTACCAAAAGATGTAGATGATTCCAAAATTCTCGGTGTAGATTATATTTTATTCCTTCAATTATATTAAACAACTCAAGGCTGAACTTACCATCACCAATCAAGTTCTCCAATTGACAATCATAATGGGCAAACGAATCGAATTGATAGACAATATCTCGTCGAGTGTCACAATATTGAGTATCTGTCACTTCATAGATTGGACATTTTAAACAATTTCGTTTATCACCATATCCATATAGTTTATATTTATCACAAACAACTGACGTATCGTACAATTCATAGTAAACCGAAACGTCATCATGTTGTTTTTTTAATATTGTTTCCCAATATTTAATATCAATTTTGAGTAGTTCTTGTGATTCTAATTTTTCATTTAACAATTTTTTTCAATCTCCTTAAGAAAACTAAACATAACACAATGTTTTTGACAACATGTTTTATTTGTATTAATCGAACAACGATTATTTGGAGTTCTTACTTTACATTTCATGGAATAATCTATAAATTGTTTATTTGTTTTGTCATTCGTTAGTATATTAAGAAATCCTGTTAATACACAATTCGTCTGTGTACATTTTCGATTACGATTAATATTACAAGTATTTTTTGAGGATCTAACAACACAATTTAATTTAATATCTTTGAATTTTAAATTTTTTAATCTATCTTCAGTTAATTCTACTAGAACTGCTGAAGTAGGCTGTTTTTCAAGTTCCATACTCACTGTTAAATTAGAATCTATTTTACCGACATATGATCTCCCACATTTTGAACAGAACACATGTTCACCATCACTACTAATTATAAATGCCATTTTTTTACATATACATGGAATTGTAGTTGAAATCATTTCCGATACACAATCATATGTGTATTTATCTTTTAATTTGATGTTGTCTTTAAATTTACTTTCATCAAGACCACCAAGTCCTTTTTGACACTGTGGTCGGGATATCACTGTATCACATCCTAATTTATCTTGTAACTGTCTTGCAAAAGTATTCACTGGAGTTATATCTCGAAATTGTTGGGATTTGTATTCGATCGATTCCATTATGCCAGTTTGTTTATTAAAATGACCAAGATATATTCTCCCACAGAATTCACATGATGTTGTGTGTTTATCATGATAAATAGTTCCTGAGTTTTGTCCGCATTTGCATTTGAATCTACCCCCAATCGTTTGTTTGTCAATAAGTACTTTCTCTTCCATTTTATTCTCCTTTTTTTAAAAGAATTAGTATATCAAATTAGAATGTTGATTCAAATTCGATTATATTATGATTAACATAAAAGAATGGTATAAATATTTGATAAATAATTGTTAGAAAAGTATTATGTGAAAACACGCTTGGGTCATTAATACTTTTTATAATCGATTTGTAAAACGAGAAAGTGTTGTTTCCTCCTCCCCCGTTGTAAATTTCTGATTTTTGATCATATAATATAGTCTTAATAATTCCAAATAGATTAATAACACTTACGTCAACTAATTTTGTGTTTATCTTTTTCTGTTTATATCTCAGAAGAAAATCTGATTGATCTTTTATAAAATCATTGAAATATTCATGAGCAAGAGTTAAATATGGATTATCAAAGTCATAACAAAATAAATTTAAATAATGTTGATCAAAATCAAGTTCATTGTTTGAATCAATTAATATATTTTCTTTAATTTGGCTTTCTTTTTTGGCCTCGGCAGATTTTAGACTCTTAAGGTTATTCATGTTAATAATTCGTTTTGAATTTAGAATAATTTGATCGCTCTTAGTCTCTGGATTTAAATCATTAAGTATCTTATCAATAAACGAAGTTTCGTCAATTCCTGCTAAGTGTTCGTATTTTTTACTATGTAAATTAATTTGTGAATCTTCAGATCGTTGACCTAATTCGTTTACATCAGCATCTTTAAGAAATAACGTTATATCATTACGTTTCATATAGAGTTTACAATGATTGTTAAATAGTCTACTTTGAATAGTTGTGTCTGTAAATAGTTCATTAATATTGCTCAACAAGTATGATGAATGTGAATTAGTAAGATACACGAGAAAATACAAGTATATCATTGCCAAGATTGCCATAGTCTCGATTGGAGTATTATCTTCAACTAACAAACAATTAAATAGTTTAGTTAATCGCATTTGAATTTCACTAGAATCATAAGTAACCAATGACATAATTAATGATTTAATAAAATCACTATTGAAAATATAGTTACTCGAAAATAAACTCACAGCTTGAATCTTAAATTGTCCTTCTTCACTTGTTCTATCAACAAAACAATCATTTCTTCCAACATAGACATAATAATTGCAGCTCAAATTAATAATAAAACTTTTCATCGATGGAGATATACAGAGAGTCAACAAATTGTCAAATTTTGTATTTTCTTCAGTATAAGTTGAGATGATTACAGGAGGTAATTGTTCTTTTTGATTTTCTTTTTTTAAGGCATCTTTATGTTTCGCTATATTAACTATATCAGGTTTAACATCAACGTTAGCCAGAGTTAGCTTATAAAGAGCATCTAAAATCATATGATTTTGATAGAATCCATATAAATCTGAATATAATCGTCTAACTTGTAAAATATTAAAAATTACGTCAAACTTATTACAGATTCTAAAATTGAATAAATTATTATCATTTGTTGAATTTTGTGTAAATGCTAGCAAATCTGCTTTCAAAACAGGTAAGTATGACTCAATTTCATAATAATTTAAATGAACAGAATCAATCAGTTTATTATCAATTTTTCGAAGTAATGTTGGATCATTACAAAACTTAGCTACATGATCGAGAACAATTTGAAGTGTTGTTTCGTCTTGTACGTTTAACTGATACAATTCAATACGCATATTAAATTGATTTAAATTCTTAACAATTGCCAATTTAAAAATAAATTGCTGTTGTATTCCTGCATTAATATGGTAAACCTTAGATGATAATTCCATTTTTATCTATTTCTCCTTTTTACCTTTATAATTAATTATTTCATCAAAAATTCCTAATTTATAAGGTTCGACAAAACTTCGCATATCATTCTTCCAGAACATCAATAACAGTTTATGATAATTTGGAAGAATGTAAAACATGTCATCATAAGAATATAGTTTATCTAATTCAATATACATATCCATACTAAAGTCTTCTATAAATCTTTTTCGATAATCGTAAACTATGTCGTTCCATTCAGATTTAGTTTTATGAACCCAATTATTTCGTTTCCAAAAAAATAACAATATTAATCCAAAAAACAAAGCAATAGAACTAATTAAGCTGAACATAACATTTCTCCTTTAAAATTAAAAAATTAAATCTAAAAAAACTTTCATTATAACTAAGTAATTTATATATAAAATCAATGAATACAATCACGATATCGTTTTTAATATTATCATATTTAATATATAAATTATTAAAATAAGTTATCATATTTAATATATAAATTAAGTATTACTTTATTTTTTATTGAACTTTACAAACCAAAAATAGGAGAACGATATGTCACAAGTAATTAATCTAGAGTACTTAAAGACTTTAAACAGACCGTATGAAGCAATCAATGAAAGTTTTTGGAATGAGTCGACGAATATAATCAAACTTCGAATGGAAAATGATCCCGAATTTAATTATATTTGTCAACGAAATATCAATAAAATTGCTCCAAATTTCGGACTAATCTGGAATAATGTTGGCGACAGCGAAACCTGTGTTAATTATGTTCAATATAGTTTCAATCGATTTTATAATTTAAAACACGTGTCTGAATGGTTTAAAAAATCATTATGTCTATCTATTGTTGGGCTTAGTGAATTAACAGATCCTATTGAGATTCGAGACATTTATCAAAAAGTCTATAAATACTCAGCAAAAGAAATTAAAGATATTGAATTAATACCTGGGTATGAAGAAATTCGATTAACTATTAACAAGTTTCTTACAAAAGAAAAAAAGAATATTACTGACGAATCATTTGATGAGACATATAAACAGTTTATTAAAATTCTTATTAAATCACTCTTATTAAATGGTGACTTTAACACTAAAGACACAAATAAATACATTAGCATCATGTATGGTCGTTTTGGTTATTGTAAATCGTTTGAACAGATCAATGAAGACTTAGAACTTGAGACTTCATATATTAATCTATCGAATATTATTTTTAAATTCATTTCTGAATTTAAAAAGGCATATTCGAGTGACGAACATATGAAACAATTGTGCGGTATATTTGAGAGATTTTATGATACTGCATTAGATACATTGATTGTTGATGATGAATTTTATATTGAAAGAAATCTTAGACTTAAAGGATTAAAAATGTTTCAGAAGTATTTTATCACAGAACAACTTGGTGATTATATTTAATTTGTTTGTGAATTTAAGATAGGGGATATGTTGATTATATTCCCTATTTTTAACGGAGATCAAAACATGAAAGTAATATTTCTTGATATAGACGGTGTATTTAATTCACAACGATTTTATCGCGAAAGACCAGTGTGTATTGGACGAAATGAAATTAAGGAATTTGATCCAAAATGTGTAAATCATTTTAATAGAATTATAAAAGAAACTGCTGCTGAAATTGTAGTTAGTTCTACTTGGCGCAAAGGGGATATTAATTATCTTAAAACCTTATTCAAACAAGTTGGAATTATTGGAAATGTAATTGGAGAAACTAAGAGAATAAGATCATCTAAATTAACAATTCCAAGAGGATGTGAAATTGCTGAATATTACAGAAATACATTTGATTTCTTACATTATTCATGGAAAGAGAATGAGTCTATATTAGAATCATATGTAATTATTGATGATGATAGTGATATGCTGTATGAACAGAGAAATAATTTTGTTCAAACCAGTAATGAAGTTGGTATTACTTATGAAGATTCAGATCTTGCTATAAAAATCTTAAATCTAGGAGAGTAATATGATTTTTGAAATTGTAGATAACGAGACGGATGAATTAATGGGTCGAATTACTGCAAAGACATATTATGACGCGGGTCAAGAAGCAAATTGTTTTGTCGCTGAAAATGGTATCGATCGCGAATATGATTACACTGGTTACTACATTGAGAGAGTATTATAATATGGAAAATATAGACGATAGATTTGTAGAAAAAATGAATGTAAGAATTTTAGACAATCTGATGAATCAATCTGAATATACTCCTTATTGTGGAGTGTTTTTTTGTAATAATCAAACTAAATTTAATGGAACACAATTCGTTTGTTTAAAATGTGGGTATATTACTCAATTTCCAAAAGAAATTATTAATGAGTATAAAAAGAAATGGGGCAAATAGTTATTATATTGAGAGAGTGAAATGAAATTAGAACTAATCGATGATGAAACAGATAAATCAATTTGGACGTTCAATGCAAAGGACTGGGAAGATGCCGATCAACAAGTAGATTATTTTCTTGCTGAAAAATAAACATACTGGTTATAGAATTAGGAGAATAAAATGACATACAACAAAAGAATATTTTTAAATTCTGAAGACTCATCATCAACAGGATCGATAGTTTGTTTTGATGGAGACATTAGATGGAGTAGCAAACAAGTGAAAGCTGAACGAACTTCATTCATTGAAGTAGCTGACTGTCAAGTAAAAGCAAGACTCCATAGAACTGTTGAAGATTCTGCTGAAGTTTTTATTGAAAAAGTTAAGAAGATGCGAAATTCACTTAATGATTATATTGAACATCTTGAATGTAGATTATAAAAAGGAAACCTATGTTATTCTCAATTCAATTTCAAGTTGACCCGTTGAAGTACAATGACGATAGTTGTGTGATGAAGCGTCAAAGTTGTGACTTCGGATTCAATCTAATCAAAAATATTCAAAAAATAATTGGGGATGAAACCTTTCCAACATCCAATATTATGAATAATACACAATGTGATATTAGTCGGGGACTTAGGATCACAATTCCAGAAAATATGGCATTCAGTTCGAAGAGATTCTTAAACACTTCAGAGATCACAGTTCATGTTCCAAATGAATTTCTAACACCATATCAATCTCTTGGATTCAAACAATTATATTATTACGATTTCCAAATCACTAGTATTTTAAAGAATAAAAAAATTAGAATTCCTAGAGTTTGTTTGTATAACATTGTTCACACAACTAAAATACTCTGTGATTGGGCTAAATGTGGATTTCCTTTACATTGGACCGAAGATGTTTTCAATGAAAATAGTCTTAATGGAAAATTAATTTATATTACAGATGATAGCATTAAATACCATAGTGGATACATTAGAATTTAAATAAAGGAACACTAAATATGAGTTATCAAGTAATATATACAGACGAAATCGAAAATGCGGATACTCCAGAAGAAGCAGCTCAGTTTGCGTTTCACAGTATGCAGGAAGCAGATGGAGCTAATTTTGAAGTTATTGACATGAAAACCGGTAAATCTGAAATGATTTATCATGAATGGAATCGGAGTGAGTAAAAATGGAAAATTGGGAAAATATAGCTAAACGAATGATTGTTGTCAATCAATTAGGAATGAGGATTGAAGAAGATAGTGGTCACAGATATATTATTTTTGACGATGAAGCTGATTTCTCTATTCAAAATGAGTTAGAAAAGAATAATATTATTCCAAAATACTCAGATAAAGAAGATTTTCATGTTATAGTTAAACATTATGGATCATACATAAGTGCGTTAAATCTTATAGATTGTTGGCTAAGAGAAATAGGAGAACCAATATTATTAGATAAATTCAACAAATGGTTTCCGAATGATTATGATTTAGATAGATTATTTGATGCAACTAACGATGTTTAAAGTTATGTAACATAAGTACATACATTTTAAAACTGTCTGTATTAGCCCAAATTTACACATTTGAGTATTTTGTATACAAGCATATATAAAAACTATAAATGTGTTTTAAACGTAGTAGGAAGCCCCTTAAAATTAGTGTTTTGCAATTATTTTTGTTGTAAAACACTAATTCGGAATAAAAATTTTAAAAAATTAACAGGAGAATATAATGTTTAAAAGACTTGCAGAAAAGATTAATGAATCGTGTATCGAACTTGGATATGAAAGTAAAATAAATGAAGACTATTCCGGTAGACATATGTATGGTGAAACAACAACAGGAGTTGTAATCGACAATAATGTTAATTTAATGTCGATAATAATTAGTTGTGCTGATTTGTTTGTTGAAAATGGAAAAGCGATTTTTGATGAGATGGATGGAGACATTAAATCAGATACAATGGGAAGAGATCAAACAATTTACTACTAAAGTTTGTGTAAGGAGGTTTTTATGGAATATATAAAAAATTTAGACGAATTATCCAGACTACCTAAAAATGCAATTTTAAAATACCCAAGTAATGAAGATGATTATGGTGAAGTTATACCAGCACATATATTGTTCAGATTAATTAAAAAATATCCTGGCGAATTTATAGAAGATCGAATATTAAGAGATTATCACAATAATGATGTTGAAATGATTGCAATAATAAAAGATATGGACGATTTTGCTGAAGAATTTGACTATAGTATAATGACTATGATCCATACAGATAAATATTTTATTCCAGCAATACAAATAAATGTCGATCCATTTAATTATAGTGAGAGAAATGATGAAGATATAAACATTATCGATCTTCAATTTGAAAAACTTATCGAAAGTAAAGGATATAAATTATTTTATGTCCCATACGACCACAATATAAACAATATAGAAGAAATTCGAAATTGGTGGATATTTGATTAACAATAGGATCTATAATTTGTTGAAGTCAAAAAAAGGAGAATAAATATGAGAATCCATAGTTATGGAACTAACCCAAAATATAAAGATGGAAATCTGATTTTTGATAGTGACATGTTTAAAGTTATTGTTTGGAATACAATAGATGGAATTAAAACAACTATCGAAAATCATTTATTACATACTGTTACTGAACTTAACCTTGAACATTCGTTTCTTTCTAATGATCAATGTGTGAGCATATTTACTCCAATACAAATAATAGAAATGATTGATGCACAAAGTAAACTATCATTTAAAAAAGGTAAAGAACATAAACTAAACGAACTTCAAAAATGGTTAGGAATACATTGAAGATCAATTATAATAAGGAGAATAAAAATGAAAATTAAAGATTTAAAAGAATTGATTAAAGATCTAGATGACGATGGCGAAATTATTATGGAAACTGGAATAAGCGAATATTTGAAAACCGTAGATAATATTGACATCGGTGTCCCAATTCGATTAAGAATGAAACATCCAGAATTAACTAATAATAAATATATTGACATTCTATATGGTTGGGAATATGCTTATGACATATTTAATACCGAAGAAGAATACGATGAATATGTTAATAAAACACCAAAATGTATAGTGATGGGGTAAATAAAAATGGAAAAAGAACTCGCAAAAAAGTTAGTAGCAGCTTGTATTGAGTTTGATGTGGAAGCAACAATACGAGAAGATTACTCTGGAAGAGGAATGTACAATCGAACAACAACTGGAGTAATTATCGAAGCTAACAATTTTTCAATAATTTCGGTTGTAATTGGTTGTGCAGATATGTTTATTGACAAAAATGGTGAGCCATTATTTGAAGATTGTGAAGACATTAATTCAGATAACATGGGGAATAGTATAATTTATTACTAGAACCAACAATTTGCCGAGGCCAAAAAAACTAAAACTTGGAGAATAAAAAATGAAAACACCTTTAAACAACTGGTTTGAAGATAATATTTTTGAAAATAATACTTTAGAAAACAGACTAAAATACAGTAGTGAATATTTTAAACAATTTGAATTCATCAAAAATGTGTTTCCAGCAGCGTTAAATATTAATGGTTTCAAAGAAAGAGAAAATTATACAGAAAATTGTGTAAATATAATTGAAACACATATGTCAAAAAGTATCATTCTTCCAGTATATCAAATTAATTGGAAAGGTATTGAATTTATTATTAGACACAATTTTCATGATTGGAAAGTATCTGTGAAAAGTGATAGAGTTATTCTAGGATTGACTCAATTTAAATTATTTGATAGTAAAAAAAAAATTAGGTATTATGAATGTGAAGAATTTAAAAAAGAATGGGTCTATAACTGTTATGATGATTGTAAATCCAAATTCACATGCGAATTACAAAGTAGATTTGATTTATATTGTTTAGTTAAGATTATATTCAATACATATAACAGATCTACTAATATTGAAGAAACAAAACCAGAGAAAACATTTTTTCAAGAAGTAAACGAAAGAGTTACAAAAAATAACAATTCACATTTTGGAGCTGATCAATTAACAATAATTAATCGTGAATGGATAAAAGCAGTTTGTGAATTAATAGATGAAGATAGAGCTTGGCATATTAAGTAGAAAATTATATTATTTTTAATGTTAACTAAATAATGGAGAAATTTTATGAAAACATACAAATGGTTAACTCCTAATGGATATTATGATTCATTTTCAAAACTTTCACGTGTTGAAAATTTGGGATGGTTTCAAGCAATCGAAAGAAAAGATAGTTTAGAACCCACAATCGTTAAATATGTATGTTCTAGCTGTGGTTATAATGTGATTGGTATTATATTAATTGATTATACCAATCCAATGATTAATAAGAAAACATATCCTGATTTAAATGATCAAATGATGCACAAATTAGATTTCTTTCCTGAATCATATATGTTATCACAGACATTTATTACAAACAAAGAAATTGAATTATTCGATTGTGAATTTGACGATTCTTATAGGGATATTGGATTGCATAGTATAAACGATGTTGATATTTATAATATGTTTAAGAACGATCAGATTATCATAAATAGACCAATCATAGACTTAATTAGCTAAAACACATATCCAAATTTGCATGTTTACTGTTTTTATATGTCCTTACACTTAGAAATTGTAAACCTGCTTTAAACAGCTTAGGAACCCCCTTAAATTGAATATTTAAATAGTGTTTTTATTAAAATTTGTGTAAATTTTCAAATTAATTAGGAAAAGCTTAAAACATATCCAAATTTGCATGTTTATTGTAAATATAAGTAAGCATACTTAGAAACTGTAAATATGCTTTAAACAGCTTAAAAATGCCCTTATTTTTAATATTTAAAACACATTTTTACTAAAAATATTAAATTGGGGCAGCATTATCAACTCACTGAATAAGTAATAGGAGAACAAAATAAAAAATGGGAACTCGATGCTTAACGATTATATATGACGAACAAAATACTGAAATTTGTGTTATTTATCGTCAAATGGATGGATATCCTGAACAACACGGAACTGAATTAGAAAAGTTTTTCAAAGATAAAAAAATGGTAAATGGGATATCTGAGAACGATGAAGATAATTTTAATGGCATGAACTGTCTTGCAGCTCGATTAATTAGTGAATTGAAAATTGGGATAGGAATGTTTTATCTATATCCTGCAGGCACTAGAAATATGGGAGAAGAATATATTTATCATATTCGATATGGTAAAAATAATAAACCAGAAATTGAAATAGAAATAGTCTGAAATAAAAAAGATCTGAATTAATAGATCTTTTATTAAATAGTCAGTAAGATATACACAATCGTGTTGTCTTACTGACTAATTTTTTATTTTTTGTATATAAACAACCCACATAAAACTAATAATAATATTTCTTCGGTTTCGCTGCTTGATCTTTAGCATGTTTTTCTAAATATTTATCCCAATCAAAATTATCTATTTCGTCTTGTTCTTCTTTACTTCGTTTTGGTTTCCCTCCAGCTTTTAATTCCATAACTTTAACAATTTTAGCTGGTTTACGTCTCAAACTGTTATTGAATAAATCTGTATCTAAGTTACATAGATTAATTTTATCTTGTCTTTGTTTCTGTAGTTTCTTATTTTTGGCCTCGGCAGATTTTGCAGATTCAGAAAGATTGTGTTTCTCTAATATTTTTTCATGAGCTTGTAATTGTTCATCTGTGAAAATTGATTCGTACATTTCTGTATCTTTTTCTTCAGGAGTAGTATCAATGTGTTCAACATAATTTCCGTTTTCGTCACTGAAAAGATATTTTTTATAAAATTCTTCCATTTCTTCGTTTGTTTTATTTTTTGTTTGTTCTGTCAATTGAGAGTCTCCTTTTAATGATTTTATTGAGTTTTTAGTGTCAATAACTTCCCATTCTTCATTATAATATTCAGGAACTAATTCAGCGGATGCATTGTTAATACTTTGTTGTAAATCTTCTTCAGAAATTTCTATTGGTTCAAAATTGTTTTCTTTAATTATGTTTATCGATTTAATTATGTTTTCAATTGAAAGTTTATATAAATTATCTTGATAATCTTTGTAATTTTGAGTTTTATTGAAGATTTCTCCATTATCGGTTGTTAACATACAAGGAAAGTCAAAGAGTGCTGAGTAATTATCAATAAACACATCATGTGCTTCGCAAATCAATGATTCTTGTACAATAACTTCATCGTGAACTGATAATATAGGAACTGAAAATTCGTCTATCATGGAAATTATTGTATTAATTACTACATCCGCTTCTTTTTTTTGAAGTTTGACTCCAAAACCACTTGCAAAGTATTTACTAATTTTAATATGTTTTTCTTTTATTGCATCAATAATAATATTAATTGTATGAAACCCTACTCTATCTTCATAACTAGGAGAGTTTACTCCATGTGTCTTTCCATATTTGACAATATTGTATTCATATACTTGACTTTGTGCTTTTTGAATATTATTTACTTCTTTTTTTGCATTTTCTAAATAATTAATATGTACATCATCTAATGTCGTTATATAATTATCATCTGTACATTCATCAATAGTGTCACACATATCACAATCATTATAATTTATGTCATCTGGAGTTTTTTCTAAACATAAACAAAGTCTTTTAAGAGCTCTTAGTTTTAAAAGTTCATCTTTTAAATTATACCAACACGAATATATTGCTTGTTGTCTATTTCTACAATTAATCATTGTCAAAATTATTATTTTAACTACTTTTCTAGATTGTATAAGAAACTCAGGAGATAATTCTTCTTTTTTGTGGAAATCTTCAAATAAATTATAAGCATCTTCATGATGTGATTCAATACCTTCGATATTATATAACATATTAATTTGACTTGCTTGCATATCAAGAGTTTTTGTTTTTTCTTCGTTTATTAAATATCCTTTACGAATTGCTTTAGAATCGTTTTGATATTTATTATAAATTCTCCCTCCGTCTTTTAAACTACTATTATTAAATATTCTTTTCATAAAAATATTGTCATAGACTAAATATCCATCAGTGTCAATATACCCCATTCCAGATTCTACAAGTTTATGTTTTTCAATAATATCATAGTTATCTATTGCTTTACTAACTTTAACTTTCAAGTGTAATTTATTAAAATTATTTATCCGATTTAATTTAGTATCAAGGAAATCTTCTGCAAATCCAGATTTAATTTTATCTTGAATAAATTTTACTGTAATGTCTTTTTTATTTTTATCTTTAATAGTAATTTGTTGTTGAATACTTTCTTTTTTTGATTTTTTACTAATTTTAAGACTTTCTACATTTCTTAGATAATTAAGTTCTCCTAGTTCGATTTGATTTTCATATTTTTTGAATATATCAATAAGTTTATTTTTACAAAATACTCTTGTTTGTAGGCCTTTCCCAGTATTTGAAACTAATCCCCCTATTATCTGTTCAATATAGCCTTGAGTTTCAAGATTATCAAAAGTCGCAAGTATGTTTTTTCTATTCCAAGCAATAAAGTAATTTTCTAAACCTGGGATTACGTTTTTTTGTTTGTTACTTGAACCGAGTAAATAGAAAAAACTTTTAATAGTAGATAAATATTTTGGTCCCCTACTGTATCTTACACACCATTCTCCACTTTTCCAAGCAACAAATAAAGATAATAGTATAGGTTTTATTGTTGCTAATACTTTTAACTGCATAAATTTTTTATTATTAGTTTTATTCAAACATAAAAATTGTTTTTTTAATTCAGGAGTATTCAATACACTATCTGTTAATTGATCAATGATGGGAGGAATATTTATAAAATCAAGGTTTAAAGACATAGTTTTATACCATCTATCTTGGTATCTTTGAAATGTGTTGACATCTTTTGTTCGACTCACATAATTCTCAATCCCTAACATTAAATTTTCTTCTTCACTCAAAATATCAAAATTTTGATCAAAATATTCTATATCTTCTTCACATTTAGTTGTAAATGCTTCATAATCTTCTAATTCCATATTCATTTCCTTTTTTTAATTATATGATTTGATATTAATGAATCTACTATTATCGAATATACATTTTTTAAGTAAAAAACTCTGTTTGTATATTAATTATTTATATATAAAACATGATAATTAATTAATTCATGATGAATATTTATATAAAGATAGATTGTAAAGATTCATTAAAAAAGAGATATAAAGTATTTACAATAATTTTTTAGAAAATTATTTTTAGATTATAAAGATAGATTGTAAAGATTCATTAAAAAAGAGATATATAAAGTATTTAGAGATATACAAAAAAAATCAATAACAGTAATCACATACACACACACAGGACTGCTCTGCACTATAACTCCGTCAACAACTTCTTGATTTGTTACAAGCTCTATATTTTATACATATTTTTGTAAGTTTTCAATCTTACAATTTTTTAAAAAAAATATCCTCATAATT
>Ga0222628_1000209_pt1 | contig 29090 bp, 37 predicted proteins | sample AntAcemetageno95_FD_179860 | JGI IMG/M metagenome (GOLD analysis project Ga0222628, IMG submission 179860) | Saline water microbial communities from Ace Lake, Antarctica - #95 | ecosystem: Environmental > Aquatic > Non-marine Saline and Alkaline > Saline | place: Antarctica: Ace Lake | collected...
TTGAAGACCTGTATCTCCAATTAAACCTTGAATTCCAGTTTCACCAATTAATCCTTGAAGACCTGTATCTCCAATTAAACCTTGAATTCCAGTTTCACCAATTAATCCTTGAAGTCCAGTTTCTCCAACTAGTCCTTGAATACCCGTTTCACCAGCTAGTCCTTGAAGTCCAGTTTCACCAGCTAGTCCTTGAAGTCCAGTTTCACCAGCTAGTCCTTGAAGTCCAGTTTCTCCAATTAATCCTTCTATTCCTGTATTTCCAATTAATCCTTGAAGACCTGTCTCTCCAATTAATCCTTGAAGACCTGTCTCTCCAATTAATCCTTGGATTCCATCAGCTCCTGTCTCGCCTTGGATTCCCTGTACTCCGGTCTGCCCTTGGGTTCCAGACCCTACTAAATCGAATTTACCTGTAAAAGGGTTTAACTTTATTGGCATCGCTTAACTCCATTCTGCACTAGTGAAAGTAGTATCTTGGCTAGATGTATAGATTAGAACGATTGTGTTATATAAGGTAGCTTTTGAAGCTGATTCATAATATTTATATGTCACAGTCATGTCTGAGTTCGTATATGCTGCTTCCACAAATTTAGCGAGGGGGGATATACCTTGACCTCCGCCTTGGAAGAATCTAACCATTGATAGGTTGTTTTCGTCTACATCAAATTTGTTGAATTCGTGTCCAGGTAAATCTTTGTCTGATGGATTGAAAGACATTACTTACCCCCGATTGGTGTACGTTTTATTGAATCTTCTACGCTCTCATAGTAAAAGGCATACCAGGATCCATTGACATATTGGATATCAAAGTATTTATATTCTTTCCCTTTCAAAGAGTTTAACCCTAACATTGCTTGTTGGAGTTTGAGAGCTGTCTTTTCTTTCAGGAAGTTTGGAATATTGAATATATTACCGGCGTCCATTAGCGTCTCCTAGTACGAATGAATAAAAGGGTGCCCGAAAGCACCCCTCTAAATGTAGTTAATTTATATTAAGCTACTGCGGACTCGTCTAGATAGATTCCTCTGTTACCGCTATCAAGTTGCTTAACTCCGTAAAGTAAAGAAAGTGATAGTTCGTCAGCAAGTTTGCTTAAAGAAGCTCTTTGCTTTTCGAATTTAGGAGCAAGTTGTCTAGCAAAAGCAGCGTGGCTTCTGTGATAGATAACTGCTTCTGTGTCAGATGATAGAGAAGTAGTCTTGATTACCTTCATGCCGAAAATTCTACCCAATTCACCATTCTGAATTGCTTCTGTAGAACCATACTTGGAAGCATCTACGAAATCATCGATTTGTAGCATAACTTTTTCCTGAGCAGGTGGGATTACTAAGAATCTGTCACTCTGAGGAACTTTAAGGTCATCTAGGTCTTTTCTAGCTTCTAAGATGTCTACCTTAGCGATAGAATCATTAGCAACTGCGCCAGTAGCTGACAATTGAATGTCGTTAGCTGATTTAACAATAACGCCTGCGATGCTAGACTCAATAGCCTCAACCATTGCAGTAGCCATTCTACGAATGTACTCGCCTTCAACGTCTACAGCAGCTTGTTCTTTAGCTCTGTCTTCTACTTCTGCTACAATGTGCTTATAAACTGAAAGCTCAATGTCGTCAGTCGCAAAAGTTAGTGCTTGAAAATCTGATGCAGTATTTTCTACTTTGTCACCAGCAGTAAAAGAACCAGCATTAGGAACTTTAACTGTGTTGGCACCAGGAACAACCCATGAACTATAGTCCATGACTGTAGGTAATAGAACTGAGTTTTGTACTAGTTCTGCTTGTAATATAGCTCCAACAACGTCAATCGCTGTTGCTACTGTTTCTGTGATTCCAGTTGATACTGAAGTCATAATGTATCTCCTTGTGTGAAGTTAGTTAGTTTTTGTTTACCTTAGCATACAAATCCAGTAATTCTTGACCGGACAGCGTGTTAAGTTTTTTGTCCTGAGAACTATTACTAAAATTAGTAGCAGCCTCGTTTGGCATCTTGCCAGGTGATGATGCAGCTTTAATCAATTCAGGAAATTCTTGTTTTATTCTGTCTACTTCCCGAGTGATTGAATCCTCATCAAAAGTTCCATCCTCTTTCACTTCGATACTTGCTGGATTAACGAAGCTAACATAAGATGACTTTTTGAATCCACCTAATTGCAGTACTACTGCGTTTTTCTTAGAAGTATCAATAAAGAAAGATGATTTCTGTTCCAATTCACCAAGTGCTCTGGACTTTTCTTCCTTCTCTCTCTCATACAAGAGCTTCCACTCTTCTTTCTCTTCTAAGCTTTGTTTTTCTAATAGCGTCGAGTTATCTTTGAGCTTCTGAAGTTCTGCCTCAGTTTCTCGCATCTTAGCTTTGTACTTGAACATGTCGTTCTTGTACTCATCTACTACACGTTGGCTGACTAGCTCTTCTTTCTTCTCTTCTGTCTCGACTTTTACATCATTAGTTGAGTTACTAACTTCACTCATGACTTGCCCCTCTGGATACAATCCAATTAAAGGTCTTAATACTCTGCACATACAAGTGGATTATTAAAACACGGTTACTTAAATATCTTATTCACTATCTTATCCAATTCTTTTCTTAATAATTTGGTAATTCGCTTTATCTCAGGGGTAGATAGATAGAGGTATGGTCTATCTTTAGACACCCACACTGATTTCTTTTTATTAGACACCCCGTCACTGTCAGCCCCGCTAGGCTTTACTTGCACTGTGTACTTCTTTTTATTAATTTTAGTAGATAACTTATCTAGCATAGACCCGCTTTTCGTGAGGTTAGATTTAGCTGGGGATGTATCCTTAGATAGTTTCCCTTTTTTCTTAAGTCTCTTCCTATGCTTCTTATACTGATCAGTTAACTTAGCTAACTTACTTTTTGATTTATAATTTCCATCTACCCCATACCCCAAACGAGTACGCTTCTTAACAGACGCTTCAATCATCTCACCTACTTCAGGCATAGATTTGGATAGTTCTTTCATTATCTTCTTAGTATTCTTATTAAATGCTTTCTGCCAAGCAGCGAAGGACTTATAATTAGCCACCTTGTCTCCCTATAAGATTAGAAACAAATGCATCTAAGAATTTACTTTTCTCTTCATCTTGTTCGAGGGTTTTAAAGGATTGTTCTGCCTTGGCAATGATGAGAGTTTTTTCTTTCTCAGTAACTCCAATAAAAGGTCTAGCCTTGCTTGGAATTGGAGTCTGATTTCCATATTTACCTGTATTATTTCCAGATGCTTTAGGTGCTTCAGGGTTGGACATCTCGTACCCCACAGTTATCTCACCAGCTTTATGAGAAACAATATCTAATTCTGTTAACATATCTTCTGTGAGTGTGAGATCTACATGAGTAGATCCTTTCTCCTTTGCGTACTCCTTGTTGTATCTTGGAAATGCTTTACCATTCTTATCAATACCAGACTGGGTACGTTTTATAATTCTCTCAACTATACCCTTCCCTATAAGCTCTCTTTGTTGAGAATTATATTTCTTAGAAAGATATATTTTTTCCTGAACATCTTTTTTAGGAAAGCTCATTTCTAACCTTCTTTAAGATAACTATATTGTGCCAGTGCTTATTTCTATGATGTTTTGAATAAGGACGTTTGATAGTCCCCTTACCTATATAAAAAGGAGTACCATCTGGTTTCGAATGCCTATATATACAATATTTAGCTACCATCTATTTCCTCTAAGTTAAGGGATATAATTAAAAAGTCATATAGCTGGTCACCCTCTAATAGACCAGCTTGTACTGGGTCGAGGGAATACACAGGCGTATCCGCATGGTCAAGGTAGTGTTCTCCCGTGTAATGAGATATCTGCTTAGGAGCGGTAGCTAAATATACCGCTTCCAAAGTATTTAAATCGTATTTATGCTTCTTCAACTACTTCCTCATCATCGGTCTCTTCTGTCTCATTTATATTACCGAAACTTGCTTGAGCCTTTAACATTCTCTCATCTTTTTCTTTTTCTATTTCTTCCATTAACTCATCTACTTCTTCCGAGTTAAGGTCTGGGTTAGCTTCTTGGATGGCACGTTTAAAGGATGTTAGTCCCGCCTCGTACTTCATCTTAGCTCCCTCTATCTTAGTTTTATAATCAACCGTTGGTTCTGGGTCATTATAGATAACTGCAGGGTCAAACGTATTAGAGAAAGGTTTAAGAGTCTTAAGCTCTGTTCCCCATACCTCGTGTTGAGTATTTAGTAAGTCCCATAGCTCTAGTTCAGCAGCCTTCATAATAGGTTTCTGCTCAGACCTAACTTCTTCAATATCTGCATTATCGATTGCTTTAGCGATACCTGACTCTCCAGAAGACGCACTGATATTATTAATACCTGAGGATTTCATACCGAGACTGTCAAACCACATAGCTAAGGTGTCTTTAATTAGCTGTAGTACCTTTTCCACATCAACTTCGGGCTTAATTGAGCCTACCTGAGGAGCCTTGTTCTCGCCTTCCTCTGATTTTAAGTCCCAAAAAGAATCTGGGTTAGCTTCTAGCTTGGCAATATCTAGGTCAATCCCATAAAGGATAGCGTGTGATTGAAATTTGGTAGCATAGTTTAAATCGGTTAACAGCTTAGGAGTCAGAATAGTCATCTGAAACATATCCGTATTTGGAAGTGGGATTAAGAAATTCTCGGATAATGAGAGATATACAAAAGGGATTCTTCCATAGAAGTTAATACCTTCTGGGTTGTTTGCCATCATGTCTAGCCTGATAGACCCATCTGAATCTACTACTAGGAACTCATTATCTGAGTACATATGAAAGATGTCTACTTCATGGATAATATTCTCTGGTTGTAGGTTACTTACACCTGACGTGTCCGTTCTAGGGATGAGGTCTTGGTGCTTACCTATATACTTAACGAACACAGTTGGCTCGAGAGGATTGATAGTATTGTCTGACCACACGGTAAATTGTGTAGGAGGTAGGACTCGTATAGCAGTCTCGCCTTTATTGATATAGGGTTCAATGGCACAATATCTAAATAAATTCAGATACTTGTTAGCTGTTCCCATGATTGAGTTGAAGGCTAGGTTATTCTCATAGTGAGATACTATGCCCTGATCAATCTCATTACCATTCGATTCACGTTGCACACCATAGGTGTATACCGCAGAAATCTTTTTGATAATCTTAGGTAAAATATTAATAGGGGCGATTCTTTGTTTTGCCTTAGCAGAGGCTGAGGGAGAGAACTCCGCATCTAGCGAGTCCTCAACGTATTTCTGTAAAGAGCCTTCATAAATATCTAGGAGTTTTGCCTCATATATTGTCTGGTTTTGTTGAACGACCTTAATGTGGTCGAGAATCTTTGGTAAATTTGTTTTCAAATATGACATTAGAGTTCTCCTATAATTGATATTGTCTTGATTTTCGGTTGACGTCTGTGAAAGGTAGTAGCTTGTGACATAGGTATCCTAGTGCATCACTGACGTGAGTAATATCTTGATTACCCTTCTTGTCAATGTCATTACTGTTCTTTGCATATACGACCAGCTCTAAATCTTTAATTAAGCGGGTGCAAGTAGGGTCAATAATAAGTAGATTATGAAATAGCAATCTATTCACGTTTCCCAATCTTTTAGCAACATGGGGGTTAGCGAACTTCTCTACCCTCAATCCTTCTTCCTGTAATACTTTGTATGCAGTCTGCTTAATATTGATGATTGACCTCTTATTGTTACCTGTCCCATCCCCTAAACATATAGGGTAGGCATTGGAATATCTTTTCTTTATTTCTCTAGCCATCATGCGGACATCTGCCCCACCTTCTAAATAAATCTCATCTATTATAAGGAGCTTAGAGCCATACATGAACCCTACAACAGCACAAAAAGGCTCCACGTTATAGTCCATAAACACGTATAGTTGTTGGTCAGATGTATTCTTGAATAATTGTTTTACGGGTGTGACGTGCTTCTTTCTATCGAAATCACTGTAACAGTTAAGACCTGCCATACTAATAAAATCTGCATCTAACTCTTGAGCAGCCATTTTACTGGAATAGGACTTCCGGAGAGATTGTATATATCCTTTAGGTAGAAAGTAGTTATCCTCGGTCTTAGCTTGAATCATTATCCTGTCTATATCGTAGTTATCCCCAGCGGGGTGCATACGATGGTAGAAGCTATTAAAACCATTAGGGGATGAAGTATATCTCTTCTTCAATGACCCTCCCTTGTAACGTATACGTCCAAGGAACATGTCTATAGCTGGTTCACTAATATAGGCTGATTCATCACAATATAGCCATCCACCTTCTATCCCTCTACTAGCATCATAGTTCTCAGCAGAACGTACAAAGTGTTGGGTATTGTTTATGGTGACCATCTTGGTATAGGAGTTGTATTTGTAATAGATTCCGAGGAGTTCACACCACTGAGAGAGGTTGTTTAAAGTCGCACTTGTTAACTGTGAGTAAGTAGTTGCGACTATTATTCCCGGTACATCAGGGTACTGAGCGGTCTCGTTAATAGCGAATAGTGAGCCTGCAGTTGTTTTTCCGAATCCAATACCAGATACTAGAGCTACTTCCTCTGCATCAGATGTAAGGAATTCATGCTGTTTAGGCAATAATTCAATATCCAATTATTCTTCCTCGTCAGGTTTCTCTTTAATTGTAAAATTTATATTGATTGGTTTTGTGTCTTGAGTTTCGTCTGGGTTCTCTTTCCATCGATAAATGTTCTTCATCAGGAATTTTAGCATTTCTGCAGAACCTTTGTGTCCATCAGCGAGTCGTAATGCATTATCAATGTAGTGTTTCTCACCATTTGCACGTCCTTCTTTAACGTACAGGGAAAACTTGGGATTATTCTTCACCCAATCATAAAATGTGGACTCATCTATATGGACTAATCCTGCTGCTACTCTATTGGAATACCCCTTAGATAAGAGGGTCTGTACATGCTCACCAATTTTCTTGGTGTATTTAGTTGGTCTTGCCATAATAACTCCTTCAAACACAGTTTGTTAGATTGGAGGCACTGCTCCATGATTGTGATATATGAGTGAGTTATTGCTCAGACCGATTGTCCCATCTGATTCCATCAGGGGTTATGTTCCCGAAAGTATCTTTACGTGTCTCAATATTAAGGAAAACAAAGTTATCGTCTATCCCTACTGAGTAGTGACTGAACTCTCCTTCTGATAAAAGCTTATAGAGACCTACGTTATCTGAGGATTGGAGAGTTAATGCTCTTCCTTGTGTATGGGCTAGTGAGTGCTTATCACTCCCCTGATTATGTGTAGGACATATGAACCCCTTTACTACTGTAATGGGTTGTCTGAATAGTAGACGTGTCTTATGTAATGCTTTTATGAGGGGTTTACTAATCTCTGTTATGTTACAGCTATCCATACATGGACAATCAAAGTCTGTTGTATAGTAGTACTTACCTAGAGGTGCTTTCACTCCTTTAGGTAACATATAATAGTATGAGAGTAATGGTGAGTCTTCTGTGAGGGAGAGTGCAAGTTCTATGTCTTTAGGGGAGAGAACGTGTATATCGTTTACTAAGGAGAATCTTAGGATTCTGGTTAGTTCCTCTTTGTTGTATGTCGCTGATAAATATTCAACGGTCATTCTTTTATCTGCACCAACGTGAGTTTTTTCAGTTTTCTTTATATTAAATGAGCTAAAATCAACATCTACCTCCGAGTTATGCATTTTTTACCGCCTTTTTGCCTGTTTTTTTCTTTTTTATTACAGGTTTCGGTACGTTTTCCTGCGCTACTTCCCATATTCTTTTCAATAGAGGGTACTCTCTCGAGTCCTCAGATATACAAAGCAGTCTTCCTTCTGGGCTTCTTAGCCATTCATTTAGATTCATGTGTAGTCTCTCTCATGTTAAGTTTGGTTATATATTTTTCAAATGCAGTACATTTAGGTATTTCCTTCCGTCCATGCATAATACTGTAGAACTCGATGAGACTTAATATAGGATAACCATCTGTAACAGCATCAACAACATGACGCTTATAGTCTCTATATAATTTGGCTAGGGAGGATGATGTGAATACCCCACTACGTTCCTCTATTGGGATTCTCTTACCGTTCTTGTAGATAGAGTTCTTAATTTCAATCAACAGTTCTTTTCTTTTCGCTTTCATCACAATCTCCAACCATCTCGATAATGCACTCATATAAGTGGAATATTAGTTGAAAGATATTAATTGAAATCATGGAGGATGGATGAATGTAGTAAAAACGTGTAAAGATTGTGGTAAAGAGAAGCCTGAGGGAGACTTTTATTTTATTAAGAAAGCAAATAGGTTCCACAGCTATTGTAAAGAGTGTACCAACATTAGGAATCGTAATGCATATGACTCAAAGAAGTCAAGGGAATATTACGAGAATAACAAATCTAAGATAGATGATTACAACCGTGTTTATTATAAAGAGAACCGTGATAAGCTGTTAGGGTTATCTAAGAAGTATCAGAAACTAAATAAGGTTGCTTTCTCTGAGACATTAGCTAAATGGAAGAAAGAGAACCCTGAAGCTATTGCTGCTTACAAAGTAGTTAAGAATGCTATCGCTATAGGTGTGTTACAGAGACCTTGTAAATGTGAGCTGTGCAAGAGTGAAGGTCTGATAGATTGTCATCATATGGACTACTCTGAGCCTCTTAAAGGATTGTTCTTATGTCGATCGTGCCATAGGAGATTTCATCGGGAGGCACCGGATGTAGTTAAGGCAGTAGAAAAGTTAAATATGAAGAAATGGGGCTTTTAATAATAACTCACTTGTGCTTATAATATATTAGATGGCGGGTCTTCATATTTTTCTTCTTATGTAGTCGTTCCCCGCTGTCGTCCTCCGATTCTAGCTTCCACGAAAGGTTAGAATCAAGCCCAGTAGGTTTAATGCCGTTTTCCCACTGGGTTTTTTCTTTCCCAAATTCTTCTGATAACCATTCCATATAAACCATAGCATTTGTTTTTTGTAGCGAGATATTTTTATCTTTATAAAACTGAGTAATATGGTCAAGTACATCCTCCATTCTATAAAAGGATTTTCCTCTAGCCTCGGGTACTTCTGTGACCTCGTAATATCCGTTATCAGCTGTTACAATAAATTTGTGAAGCTTTCCAACGTCTCCTATATAAAAAGAGCACCTACCCATAAGGGCGAGCTTCTCATGACCTTTTATATAACAGAGGTGATTGAGTTCTTGGAATTTGAGGAGTTTTTGGAGTTCTGGGTTCATTTCCTTCTCACAGTATCATAGCACCAATCAATCGTCGTATTTTTGTATAGTTTAGCTTGCTCGTATCCGGCTTTTATGAGGTGAGGGAAAACATAATCCTCAGCTACCTCTAAAGCCTCATCTCTTGTCATCTTAGAAAACTCTTTGAATATTTGCAAGAAGAATCCTCTCACAGAAGTGTGCATCTCTGAGCTGTCTGCGCTATTCTCGAAGAAGGCTATCTTGTTACGCAAGGCACCTGAGCATTGGTTCATGAAGGTATTTTTTGAGTAAGTCTTATCAAAATCTCCTAAGAATCCTTGGTGTTCTTTTTTCTGAGGGACGTAAAACTCTACCTTGGGACATCTACGGAGAAAAGGTACAAACTTCTTCTTCGTCGCCCTGTTCAATACAATCATAAGCTTCTGTCGATTTCTTCCTCGTTCCTTTCCTTCGGGGAACCTCGACAGGCGAGTCACATCTTTGTTCGCCACATCGAAGTAGTGACCTATCTTATTGGGAGGAATCTTATCTATCTTACCGAGTTCCATAGCTTCAACGGTAATCTCGTCCATCTTTTTTACCATACGCTGATGGATGTTTGTGAATATCTCAGAAGGAGAGTGGTAGTTATCTTCAAAGGAGAGGAAATCAGTATTGTATTTGAGGTAAGGGTTCTCTACTGTGATAGGTTCCTCTAAGGTAATGACCCCGTGATAACTCTTGTTACCTGAGAACATAAGGTAGCTTAAAGGTAAGTTGTGATACTTTATAGCATACTTAAATATGTATAGCTGGTCTTCAAGAGGAAGGGTGTCGCTTTCCAAAAGGAAACTTCTGAACTTAGAGATGTTTTCCTTCTTTCTAGTGGTGTTGGGGAGGACAGGATTTAGGAGGATGTAAGAGTTCTCTTGTAAACTCATTACCTTTCCTTCTTTAGTCCAGTGAGAGTAAGGTTTTCCTTGTAGAGAGTAGTCAGACTTAACGGTTGAGTTCCTGCAGAACCGGGATCCGTAAACTAACCAATCTTCTTGGTCGTAAAGAATGTCGAATACCTTCCTTCGCTCTTTCACACAAAATTCTCCAAGTCCATTTTTAACATATCTTTTCTTGTTTGGGAAAGTCTTTTTGTAGCTTCTTTAGTCAGCTCATCCATCTGTCTTGTCGCCTCAACCTCATCTGTGGTTTTTCTTCCCTTCTTGGGTTTCCAAAAATGCTCAAAGGTGTTGTTGTCAATACGTTTGTCAGATGAATAGAGGCTCTTTTTCTCGTCAAAATACAACGAGAACTTAGTCCCCGTGGATTGCGGTTGAGTTCTTGACTTACACCAGTGAAGGCACAACCTAGGAGTCTCACCTTTAGCTCTGTCTAAACCTGCCATGTATAGGGCTGCTGTATGATGTGCCTTGACGTTGATATCTTTGAAACCCTTAATGTCTTCTGGGTCAAGAGGTACTTTCTCTCGAGAAGTGGTAGCAACGTGTGCAAAGAATATATTTGAGCAGTTGTGTCTCTCGCTAATCTCTTCAAAACAATCGAAGAAATCGAAAATGTCGTAAGAGTTAGATGAGTTATAGAATTTGGAGGTGTGTACGTTATCGAATATAATATAGTCAGGTTTGAAATCTAGATTCTTAAGTAGGAATAGGATAAATACACCTAGTTTAGTTATCTTCTCTTCATGAGTGTGTTTCGATTTGGCTATATTCTTTAACTGTAATTTTTCTGAGATAACGTAAAGGTTATCTTTGTATTTGTAATCTAAACCACACATGGTCAGGTATTGGTCAGGCTTGTCTTCTGATAATATAACAAATACCTTCTTACCAGCCTCACAAGCGGTGTTTATAATTGTTTTGGATAGTGTTGACTTCCCTCTACCAATAGGAGCCATAACAATTGTGTTCTCTTTTTTCCTTAGACCGTTGATTATTTTAACAAACTCAAAGTCTAGTTCAGGAGTCTCGTTTATCTTAAGACCGTCTAGTATTACTTTTCTTTCTGCGTCGGTGAGTAGAGTGGAAGGTTTTAAGTGTTTGGGTATTCCTCCCTGCTTTGCTCTCTCGTCTAAAATAGCTATTTTTTCATCTAGCCCATCATCATCTGTGACTTCCATGCCACTAATTACTTTGTCGTCCATGCCATCTCCTATTTATGTAAGTCATTGTAGTCCGCCGTCAGTTCAGCAGCCTCTTTTATATCTTTTTTATTCTGTTCTTCCTCTCTTTCCTCGTCCGTCTTATTCCTTTCTGGGTCAAAATCCTCTAGCAACAAGGAAAGGTCTCTCTCTGCCATAAACTTGGTGAAAGCTTGTTTTGCGAAAGGGGACCTACCTCCAACGAAGAACGTATTGTAGTTAACCACAGCCTGAAGTATGTCGTCAATACTGTATCCAGTTCTATCAGCACAACTGTCAATCTTGTTTCTGTATGAAGCGAGGGTAGATGGTCGTAGTGTAAGTTCTTTCTCGGTGTATAGTTGAATTATTAAATCGTGGACACTTGTGTCCTGTGTTGAAGATGGTTGCTTTTTTGAGACAGGTGTTTTTTGATTAGCATAGAAACTAGCTGTGATGTCATCGTCGGTTATGTTACCTACTGTATCTGTATGTATATATAGAGTAGGAGTAGGAGTAAGAGTAAGAGTAAGAGGTTTGCCCCCAGCTAACCCATCGCTAACCTGTGGGTTCTTTTTTGGTTCTTTTTTACGTCTTCCACCCTTCTTACCATTCTCTCTACAGGACAGTATCCAAGCAAACTGTTCTTCTGAGCCACACAGATAAAAACCGTCATCTCTTTCCACAACAAGACCTGAAGAGACGAAAGATTCGTCGTGTTCTCCTATAGCCCATATGTTCTTAGGGATAAGCTTATTATCAACCCAATACTTTTGAGCGGTAACCACAATGGTTAACCAATCCCCTAATGCTAATTTATCTCCGATTTTTCTAGAAATGAACCTGAATCGCTCATCTTTAAATAACGTATCATCTACATTTACTCTAGCCATTTATCCTCCATAAAAAGAAGGGGCACCTTAATGGCACCCCTTAATTCGCAAGACAATAAATAGTAGAACTCGTATTAAAGATAGTTTAGCTTGAAGGAACCTACTGTGTCAAGTTTTTTAATTTCCTCAAGCTCTTTAAACAGCTCAAATAATGAATAAAAAGGTTGTGTAGTTACTTCTTCTAACCCGTCACCTATTCTAATCAATTCTACTATCGGTCCGTCTTGCGAACGGTCACCTTTATCAGCCATAACATCCTCCATGATGTAGAGAGACATTCGTGATTAGCTGACTTTAACGCTACGCTGAACAAATCAGGCTGTCAATAACTTTTTAAAATTCTCAACCACCCCACTGAGACAGCTAACAATCACCAGCCATGATATCAAGTTAGCTGATGACCGTCAAGGCTAACAGCGTCATGAGCTGATTCACAGCTAATATAATGAACGGGCGCACACGTAACACAGTGCAGCCTATATGTCAAGACCCTCTGAGTCACACTCATACTAGACTCGATATGTCAATACGCACAGCCCCGCTATAACACACTTGATTCAGTATGTCAATACACGCTGCGTCGCATCCAACATAAATGTTGACAGCTCACTTCTCTCAGCCTAATCTGTTTGGGTGAGATAAAAAAAGGAGAATTTTTATGTGTATTAAGGCAGAAACAGCAAGAAAAGTATCAAAAGGTTCCGTTGAATTCATCAAAAAGAAAGAAATTTATGACCTTTCTACTGTCAATAGTTTGGTCAATACTAAGATGGCACAGGGTGAAACAAAGCTTATTTACACTATGTATGGCGGTAAACTGAGTGAAGCTGAGTTCACCAAGTATAAAGGAGGGGTAATTTCCTCTTTAAAATCATGTGGTTACATGCTCATGAATGTAAAACATCCTGATAAGGCATTGTTTATACTTGACATTGATTGGGATGTAGAGTTTGCGCTGCCCACGGATGCGTGATATAATGGGTAGATGAAGATTCTAATCCTATTAATATTCCTATCGGGTTGCTCTACAGTGACCCGAGACTTCAAATTCAAGCATTATAATGCTGATTGCTATTGCTCGTCCGAGCATTGTAAGCAATATTGCGATAAATAATTTGACACAACACTCATCAGGCTGTTAAGGTTATAATATCCAGGGAAGGATGTTATATGAAGACTGTTTCAACACTAGACGAGTTCTGTAAGCACAACCACCAAGACGTGGTTAAGATAGTCTATAAGCTATGTAAGAATAAATTCAATGACCCTCTATTTTCTGTCGAAGATACCATACAAAATGTTTACCTAGCCTTTGCTCACCAGAAGACTATTGAGAAGTTTGATAGAAAGAGGTCTAGTGCTAAGTTCAGCACCTATGTCATGCAGTGTATTAAGTACAAAGTCTTTGAAAGTGTTTTTAGTAAGCGTGGTAAAGAGATGATATTTTATAAGGCTAACTCTCTTAGCACCCCTCTTAAACATGACAGTAATACTCTCGTGGGTGACTTCCTAGAGGATAGTAAAGATGAGACACATGACAACGAGGTCAGGTATGACTTTAAGCAGGCTTGTGAGAGATTCTTTGCTAACACTAAAAAGAATAGGCAGGGCAGAAAGCTTTCTATGGATGTCTTGCTTCAAGAATATTTAATGGGTTCGAAAGACGCTGAGATATCTAGAAAATTTAGCATCACCGCTGCAGGCGTCGGTGCAAAGAAGCGCAGACTACGAGAGATGTTGAGCTTTTATATGGAGGAACATTTATGACAGATTCAGAAATATTAATTATGTTAGATTCTTTAATAGTGGCAGTCGAGAACGGTATGACTTCCAAAGAGGAAGCCTTTACCGCCCTTCAAGAAGTTAGAAGCGACGCTAACTTCGAAAAGAATAAAGAAATATTTTTAGAGGGTTCTACTCTTTTGTATTAAATGGTGAGAATCTCTTAAGACCTTTTAAGATGTCCCCTAGCAAAGGTATCGCTAGAATCTTCTTCATAAAACCTTTGTCTTTCTCATCGTCAATCATAGAGTCAACCATGATTCCAATAGTGACAAGTGCTCCTAAAGCCATAAATAAATAACCCATCCAAGGGGTTAAAGTTAAAAGAAAGTCTAATACTGGTGTCCAATCCATAAAATCTCCTAGATAAAAAATATTTTAGCAGCAGCTATTGCGGCAACTACTGGTGCAGAGCACATTATAAAAGTAACTATGCCCATAACTCTTGATTTGAATTTCTCGAGGGGAACTAGTCTGTGATTAATATGTTGCAATAGCTTATCAATTTTTAGCTCTATCCTGTCCAATCTATCAATTACAAATTTCTCAGTTTCATTCATTGTTTACCTCGTATAAAAAGGAGGGGCTATGAGGAGACCGACTCCCCCTCCTTTAGTTAGTGTATCTTTCTAACTAGATTCGCCCTCTAATTGAACAAACAATCGAGGATCGACATCTTGAACATTTGTGATATCTAGTACAATAAAATCGTTAATACTTACGGAAGTTGTGCTAAAAGCTGCGTTCGTTGATGTAACATAGTCTCCGCCTGTATAAGCTACACTAGGTTTTGTAGAAAATACTGAAGAAACACTGCTTAGAGAACTCCCTATTTTTATATCAATTTCAGCAGTTCCTGAAGCTCCCGCTACTAAGTTTGTGACTTTTGCAGTTGTCAAAGTAATTGCTTTACTAGCTCTATATATTAGTAATTTTGTGCCTGTGTTTGGTTTAACCTTTATAAAAAGATTTGCTACTAAAGATTTTGGTCTGTTTACAGCATCTCCACCAGAAATACTGTGTCCGTGAGCACCCGCTGCCCCACTGGTCAAATTTGGATATGCTTCTCCAATTGCTACACCGCCGCCTGACACTCCTCCGCCTCCAGTCAAAGCTGTATGCGTGTGATCTCCAACTCCTACCGCAGAAAAACTTGAATTAGGTAATTTAGTTCTTGGATTTAGAGTATCTCTTGCACTTATGGAAACGCTCTCCTCATCAACGCTTGCACCGCCCTTATTCATTAAAAAATGTAACTGAGCTGTAGGAATAGTAACTGTGCTACCATCTTTGTCTTTATAACTTCCAGTACTTCCGTCTATCAGTGACCATCCGTTTCCATTTTCTGCTTGGAAGTTAGCTTCGCTTTCAAAACTCCATTTTAAAGAACCGTTTCTTTCTTCGTTTTGATTAATTAACTCATTAAAAATAACAAAAGTAGAGGTACTACTTGATATTCTGCTATCTAAATCATCCATATTTGTTCTAATGGTGTCCAACATCCCAGTTTTTACTGCCTTTCCAGACTCTACTTGTGCCGCGGTTAAACTTGTAAATGTCATTTCCTTTCTCCTTTAAAAAATTAAATTTGTGTTAAAAGTATCCTCATCATCATCTGATAATCCATAATCATCAGTTATATATCCGTAGATTAGTTTTTCTGCGTCTGTAGCTGAAGTGTAATCTGCGGCAGTATCTGGAGCAATCACTGCTCTTCTATCAAAGATATTACCCAAGTCACTTACTATTAAATCCACACTATCTTCTTTTTTACTGATAGAAATAATGATACCTAGCTTGGGGTCTACATTTAAAAAGTCTAATTTTATAACTTCCCCAATCTCAAGGTTAATATATTTTAAATCTGATTTAATTGTGTATACAGAAGAACTTAAACTGTTTAAGAAAGAGTCCTGTTGTGTAAGGTATTTTACCTCATCACTATCATATAGAAAAAAGTCGCTATCTTTGATTCTGTCCACCCCTACATAGTTATTTACAAAATCATTTTCAAACTCATAAACACTGTTGGTATATTCTTCAGTTAGATAATTGATCTCTTTAAACCGATACTCAGTGTTGTGGTCACTATAAAGTTGAGGAGCACTTAAATCCACACCCCAACTGATTATATCATATTCTGTAATAGTGGTTAGATCATCATAATCTAGATCAGTATTAAGGTTCACATATTTTAACTTAAGGTCTTTATCTACAGTTAAAACGGAGTGAGTACTTTCTCCTAGTCTATCAATAAGAGACTTAAAAGTTTCAGAAGTTTTACTAAACTTGAGAGGAGTAACTACAGCTATTATTGAGTTCTCATCAGCATCATCGAAAGAGGATGTATTTAAAGAGTCTCCATACCCAAATTCGGTTATAATCTTTTTATAAAGTTGAGGAGTATTTCTCAACCACTCAGTAGCAACTGCTCCGTCTATTGTTTCTCCATAAAGGTCAACAGAAACTATAGAGTCATCATTTAAATGGTTAGTCTTCTTTAACTTTAATGTGGATGATTTAGCTACCGCAGAATTATTAGTTCTAGTTAAAATCAAACCATCCTCATCTAATGCTAATACTTCAAACCAATCAGCACCATCAAAAGACACCCAATCTCTAGGTTTTACGTCAATTTCAGGTTGTTCTGTCGTTTTATCAAAATAATAAATGATGTTTTCAGAAGCATCCATTTCATAAGTTTTAGAGTTTACGTTACTTACTATTGCAAAGTCTTTTTCAAAGTCAGAAGCAAAGGTCAAATAACACCCACTTGTATTGTTTGTTACGGTGTAATAGCTAGGAGAAACTAATCGCTTGTCATAGTATACATTTAGTATCGGTGCTCTAGAGAGGTAATTACTGGTCGTAGGAAGCGTATCTAAAGCAGTAGTTAAATAAATCAAATTATCAGAGCTTATAATTCTAGCAATAACTCTAGTCTGTGCTGGAGAAGTATCGAAAACTACGGTGTCTCCTGCTAAAAATTTACTCACATCAGCTACTGCAAAAAGTAGTGTACTAGTTATGTCTGTTATCTGAGAAGTTGGTTCTGATAAAGCTTTAGGGCTTACAAACCATTTTCTATTAAATTTTTGATAAGGGATATTATATTCTGAATAACCAATTGTTCCTCCAAAACTAATAGTCAAGTCATCCCCTAAAGTGAGAGAAGTATTAGAAGATATAGAATCTATGTTTAATTCTAGATCACCTAAAAAAAGAGTATCATCTGGAGTAAGTTCATCTAAAAAATCTGTTCCCGTTCCTGTAATTGTCGCTGATCCTGAGTTTCCTGCAAAAGTTCCTGTTAAAGGAACTCTAGTCCCACTCATATCTATACTCTGTAATTGCATCCCATCTACACGACCGAAGATTCTTCTTTTATAAATTCCTTCAACGTCTTTAATGACATCATCAGTAGAATCAAATCTTTCTATTGCAGGAGTAATTTCAAATATCTTTAAGTAATCTTTTAGGTTAAAAGTAACCGTTTTTTCATCATTTTTCCTAGTATTTATCAAACCACGATAGATAATTGAGGCTTCGCTAGGTAAAATATCACGGTTATAAGAGTAGATAACAACTAATTTATTGTCCCATATATACTTTCCATATATATCATTAAAAAAACCATCGGTATTTTGTAACGAAAGGCGGGATGTCCCGACCAGTGCCATACCTTTTATCTCTTCAGAAATCTTAATAGAAATACCAGAAGTACTCAGTAGTCTAGGCTCATAATACACGTCATACCCCTCATCTAAGTCGTGAGGAAGCTTAATTGAACCAGTACTATAAAAAAGTTTAAAGTCTACGATAACTTCTTCTTCAGCAATATCTGTAGAGTACACATATAAAATACTTGTGGGGATATCAAAATAATAGGTATCTTCCACAACAGAATCTTTATCTGCTACTTCCGTCAAAGTAGTTCCAGTCTGAGTTACTCCTGAGACAAAGTTATCCATAGTTTTTTGAAGGATATTTCCTGTATAAGTTGTAAACAAAAAAGGTCGCCACTTACAAAAAACATGTGCAAGGACTATTTTCTCACTTGTAGTTTCAGCAATGTACTCATTGTATGTTTTCATTTATATCCTATGGAGTTGTAGTTACTAATAAAGTTGTAGCAGAAATCCATCTCCCCGCAGGGTAGGAAGTCACTGTAGCTCCTATAGAACCATCTGTTTGTACATATGATTTGTCACCAGGCGTTTGACCCGAGTGTATTTTTGAAAATCTTCCTATCAATGCCACATAAACTGATTCTGTAGTAGCTACCGTTGACTGTGCAATTCCTATAAAATCGGCGTAGTCACTAGAACATGTTTCAACATTTCCAGCAGAGTCTACTTTAACAGCATCCCCAATAGATACTCCGCCACTCGCAGTAAAACTAACAAGATTATTAAAGACATCATCCATGTATGCCTTAGCAGATTGTTGAGTTACCGTTTTAGTCTCAGAATCAGACACCATATTATCTTCATCTAACATTAGAAAATGTTTTGTTCCATCAGCTATATGAGTATCAATTACAGAGTGAGCGTTAGTCCCAATATTTAATAAGTCCTCATGATTCCCTAACTCAATCCAGTTACTTTCATCATAATAATGTATTAGAGAATCAGTACTGCAGAAAAAGATTTCTCCACCTTCTGGAGTACCATAATCAACTTCATAGGCTGCGTTAGATGTGTATATTACTAACAAAGATGAATCAATAATTTCTGTGGGAGCTACCGCTGAATCATAACCATCAAAAAATTTTACTCGTTTCATATTTACTCCTATTCTTTATTTATATAAATCTCAGTAGAGGATATAGAACGTCCTACTGGGTAAGAGGTTACTGTTGTTCCAAGTGTCATATCAGTTTGTACATAGTAATTAGTGTTGGGAGTCAAGGAAGTGTGTATATCCGATACCTGATAAGGAAGAGCTACTTTTTTTGTCTGCCCCGATGTTCCGGATTCTTGAGCTATTCCAAAAAAATCAATTTCATCTGCGGGAAAGTATTCTAGTGGTCCAAATGCTGCAACTTTGCCATAGTCTGAATTACCATTATCAGTGTAAGCTATAGCTACTCGAGCACTACTAGAATCAAAGCAACAAAAATTATTATCGGATTGTCCAGTCTCATAAACAACTGCGGTATCATAACTTATAGATGTTGATGCAACTATTCCGACTATAGCTGTACCATAATTTGAGTTACCTTCATCTTTGTAAGCTATAATTACTTTGTTGTATTCTGAATCAAAACAACAAGTTATATCAGAAGTTACCGCATTTTCGAAAACAACTTCTGTACCAAAACTAATAGTAGTTGAGGAGACTGTCCCCACTATAGATGTACCCTTGTAAGTGTTAGCATAGTCTTGGTAAGCTATAACTACTTTGTTACTATTAGAATCAAAACAACTTGAAATATACTCAGTACGAGCACTAGCAAAAGTAGCTATTGTTCCTTTTGATATAGACGATTCCGCAGCATCTCCTAATGTGAGTACTATAGCTTTTCCATAATAAAAATCACCCACATCTTGATAAGAAGCAACAACTTTTTCACTATTAGAATCATAGCAACAAGAAGTATACTTTATTTGTCCACTTTCAAAAATTATAGTAGGTTTAAAGGAGATAGATGTACTTGATACTGTCCCTACTATAGCTGTGCCTGGTCCTGTGTAAGGACCCTCATATACCACGACTACTTGGTTATAGTTTGGAGCAAAACAACAAGAAGCACTATATGCTCCTGAGTCGAAACTAACTGCTGTTCCAAAGCTAATACCCGTGCCTGATACTGTCCCCACAATTCCTCTGTGTTCGTAGATTATGACAACTTTATTACTATTGGTATCGAAACAACAACAAAGTTGTTGCACTATAGCAGTTGTACCTGAAAAAACTACTGGAGTACCAAAAGAGATTATTTTGTTAGCAATTGTTCCGACAACTGCTGTACCATAATTGGAGTTACCCTCATCTTTATAAATTATAACTACTTTGTTGCTATTTGAATCAAAGCAACAAGATATTTTAGATGTAGCTGCACTTTCAAAAGTAACTGGGGTTTCAGCCCTATAATCATCAGAATCAAAAGCTGTGGAGGTGAGTTTATCAACTTTAGCCCCACTGTCATTTATAATTCTAATTAAATCCCCTGTTGTAATAGTTGAGTTATATAAAAAACTCACATCAGAAGTGTACGATGAAGCTTCGGTATCTACATAAGCTTTTAAAGATTGTTGAGAGGGGCACTTAGTATCTGAATCAGATGCAAAGTCATTCTCATCTAACATTAGAAAATGCTCTTCACTTGTGCTATCTAAATGGGTATCAATCTCTGTGTGGGTGTTTGTCCCTATATTGGCATCAGCTAAGTGATCTCCTAGTGTAGTCCATTCACTTCCTATATAATATTTTAGTAAACCGTCACTGGTATTTATATAATAATTTCCCTCAGTGGATACCCCACTAGCTGCCTCAAAAGCTGCTGAGGAAGCAAAGATTCCTAGGGATGTTACTCTTTGATGTATAACTGTCGATTCTGTATCTGATTCAAATCCTACAAAAGTATCAAATTCCATATTTTCTCCTACACCAACTCATAAATTTCATAGTGGTATGGTTTTATTGCATCATTCCCTGTGTTTCCATCTACAACTAGATCACCATATAAATTATCAAATTCTGCTTCCCAGTTTCTGCACCAACCTAAGTATCCCGCTCCCACATAACTAGGAGCTTCTAATGAGATTCTATAGGTGTTATAACCACGTTCTTTTTTAAAAGGAAAACCTATATCAAAGGAATATACCCCATGTGCGTAGGTTTTAGTTATCCCCGTATTTAGAGTTTCCATATCAAAATCTTTTGTAACTAAAGTTGTTCCCAATAGTCCCGTTATGATTTTTATTCTCAAGTTACCTGTAGGGCTTCCAATTTTAAAAAGATGTAATCTCAAAGTTTCCAAATAAGTATTTTTCAATAATCTTAACTCTTGGTAGACTGGATCAGTAGTTATTGGAGTATAGAGCAACGTAGACATTACACAACCTCAGTTAGACTTAAAGTAGTTGACCATAATTTAGAGTGGGTATTTTTAAAATCCACATCTACATTTAGATAAAAGAAACCTGAATAAATATATTTAGCATCAGTCTCTAGAAAATCTAAAGGATCAGTTATAAACCAAAGGGGTTCACTTTTTCTGTGGTATGCATATATTGTTCTGATTGTGTTATATTCAGTAGAGTTTAAAAGTTTGAGATCACCCGATAAAGTTTTCTGGGTATTATACTTGTTTATAAACTTTGTACCATAGTTGTTTTTACTCTCCTTCATATTCTCTTTAACTAAATATTTAAAAGAACCTAAACTGATCGCATTTGTTGCAAAAGATGTAGCTTTTCCTATAAAAATATTACTTAATTCACAAAAAGTAGAACCTTCTAGTTTTAATTTCCAGTAACGATAATTAACTTCTGTGAACTGTTTAAAACCAAAGTTGTTATCAGAACTTAGATCGACAGTGGCGAGTGGGGTTGGATCAAATACTCCGCTAGTTGTTGAACCATAGAGTTCAATATTAGATACTCCCAAACCTTCGATACTGTCTCCTACCAACATAAAAGTATCTATGCTGAACATTGTACCCAAATCTAATTGTATCTCTACAGTAGCTCCATCAGCTCGAAAAACTTTTCCAGTGATAGGTAGTTGTATATTTGTTAGTGGGAATTGAGCGTTCTCGTCCCCCGTCAGCATGGATAAGGTAGCGTTATCTACTAAATTATTGCTTCCAAATAAATGAGCCATTACAACTCTCCTTTTAAATATTTAATGCTTTTCTTGAAGGCTCTGAGATGTGCCATATTAAATTCCTCCTAGTACTAGACCATCTGAAACTGCTCTATTAACTGCTCTACCAATCTGGTAATCTGAAGTCTCTAGAACTATTTCCATATTAGCTATTCTATCTCCTAGTTTATATATAGCATCTAACAAACCAGAGTTTCTTGAGTTTCCACCGCCTTCAGCTATAGCCATCAAAGTATTAGCTTGTTGACGACCATTTAAAACAGTCTCATTATTCGATAGGAAAGCTGGGATACTATCTGAAGTAGATGTGCCTGGACCAGTAACTACCCCACCTGCTGCAAACGTAGAAGCCTGTGGAGGTTTCTGTGATCTGATTTTTGAGACGTTGCCTAGTCCCGCTGCTATTGCGGCTGCAGCAGCGATTCCGCCTAGGACGGGTCCTATAATTGGAATTCCTGCTAAAGATGAAAAAGCTAATGTTGCAGATTGATATGTTGCTATGATTGCATTTGCAATAGCTGCACTTTTTCCCACAGCGAAAGCTGCTTTATTACTTGAGTTTTGTAGTCCTGCGATAGCGGTTAAACCTGTTTTAGTTGTATCTGCTCTTTCAGACCAAGTAGATTTTTCCCACTTAGCTTTAGCTTTGTCAGTAAGTTGAAATTGAGTAAGTTGTTTTTTTGAAATCTTATCTCTTTCTTTACTCTCTTTATTAGCATTTGCTATTCTAGCTTTAGTGTTATCTGATTCAAATTTAGTTCGCAGTACCTCTATATCCCTTACGGTTTGTCCTACATTTTGAGCAGCTAGTATTTTTAATTCTTGTTCTTTTGTGAGTTGTGTTTGTAGAGTAACTAGAGCTTCTTCATTTCTAATTATCCCCTCTTCTTCTTCAACTAAACGCTCTTCTTCATTTAGAAGTTTCTGTGCATCTTTAAGTGCTTTTAAATCTGCAGCTAGTTTAGTTTGTCTCTCTACTTCAGCAAGTGCTGCAGCTTCTTTTGCAGCAGCAGCTTTTTTACGAGCTTCTTCTTCTTTAAGCTCTATTGCTCTTTGAGCTTCTGCAGCTAATTTTTTAGCTTCGGCATTTTTATCAGTTTCTTTTGTATTTTCTGCAATCTCTTCTGTAGCAACAGTAACCGCTAAAGCACTGTCTCTAGATGCTTGTGCTCCTACTCTTAAAGATTTAGCTAAATTATCTGCACTTCCCCCACCCTCTCTCATAGCTTCTGCAGATTCTAAAAGATTACTTTTAAAATTAGTCATAAACTCGGGTAACTCTAATCCAAAAACCCCACCTAGAACAGTAGCTATATCTATAGCTCCTTGAATAATTGTGCCTGTAGTGTGTGCCCATATTGTGATTAAAGATGAAAAAATTAATCGGAATGCTGGCTCAATTACCGCAACACCTTCTACTATCGTAGCTGCGACATCTTTGAATGTTGCTGCTAATTCGTAAGCTTTAGTTGTTATCCAACCTACAACATCATCCCAATTTTTCCATAAGAGATATGCTGTAGCTCCAACTAAGGTGATAGCAGCTACTACAAGAGTTACAGGTAAAAGAACTGCTGCCCAAGCAGATGCTGCACTTGTTGCTAATGCTCCAAATCCAGTTGATGCTATGTACGTTTTAGCTGCTACTGCAAGTAAAGCTATTCCTATTATTCCTAAAGTAGTTGCTAATAAAGCTAGTCCCGCAATTATAGGTTTATAGATAGCAGCGTTGTCTCTAAGATGTTTTCCAAAAGTTATGAATCCGTCTATAATAGCTTTGAGAGCACCTCCAGCCATATCTGCTAAAGATTTTATAAGATCTCTATTGTCTTTTACTAACTTTACCATAGCAGATTTCGCTGCTGTCATTGCAGGTAAAAGAGCTGTACCAAAAGTAATAGACATATCCTTTACGGCATTATCTAAAATTCTGGATTGGTTAGCATAAGAGTGGCTAGTCCTTGCAAAGTCTCCTATAGCGTTAGCACTACTCTTCATAATTAAATCTAAAGTAGCTTGTGCCTTGGATTGTTTATCCGTAGCAAAAGTTAAACCTTTAGTATTATTTGTAGCAATTTGTGTTTGAACATCTACTTCACTTATTTTTATTCCCAAAGATGTTAACGAATCTCGCTCTCCTAAAAGAGCTTTTGTAATTGCTAAAGACGCTCCTTCTGCTCCTCCTGAAAAGTTTTTAAATGAAACTAAATCTACAGCTAATTGCTGTACTTGTACTGATAGTTTTAATGCTGCTTCTTGACTATAACCTAGAGCAGTAAGTAAGTCTCCAGTTCCTGAGATCATCTCTTTAGATGCATCTAAGGTTAATCCATAAGCATCTGCAAGCTGTTGTGCTGCTGCCTCCCCATCTGTTCCGAGAGTGCTGAAGATTGTTGCAAATTTACTTGCGGTTTCTTCTGCCCCACTAGCAGCTTCAATTGAGTTTCTAGCTACACTTATCAAAGCTGATGCTACTGCTTTCACACTTCCAACAATAGCGGCACCAAAGGCGTTTGCTATCGCTAATCTGGTTACAGATACCTGTTTCCCGACTTCTTTTACATTATCGTTTAAACTTTTTAACTGTTTGTTCGCCTTCTGCGTTTCCAGTTTAAAATCTAGTACAACTCCGTCCATAATTACTTCCTAGGTTGTGCCTGCTGAGCTTATCCTGTTATTCTTTTTTGGTTAGCTTTTTGTTTTTTACTTTCTTCTTGCTGAAATTGAAGTTTTAAAGAACTCAGCAAGTTAATAGCTTCCATCGCTTTGGCAGGTTGCTCGGATAAGCTTCCTGGGTAGGGTAAAATTCCTTTTTCATATGCTGCAGAAGCAGTTAATAGAAAATTGAATTTATTATTACGGAAGTTACATGGACATGTGTAGAAATCAATATTATCAATCTTATAAATCGGTGTCTCTGAAATCTTACTACAACCGTGTTCTAAACGGACTGTCTTCTCTGCAACTTCTCTAGTGTAACCCTTATCAACGTGTTCTTCTACTAAGTGGTCACACCTTAAAACATATACATATTCAAAGTTTGCCTTAAGGGTAATTATATCATGTAAGCTTAAGGAACTTATATCTATAATTTTCCAAACTACATATTCCCAAAATTCTGAAAGATAACGGACGTGAATTATTTCTTTTTCCCCGTCCTCTTTAAGTTTTTTGAGAAGGATACCCCCTTCATCGGTTTTTTAGACACAGGATCGATGAATTGTTTAGGGATGCTTGCAAGTAGTTGGCAACAAACATTATATAACTTATCAGTTATTTCACAGTTACATAATTCATTTAAAGTTTCATCAGATAAGACTTTGTTTTCCATTTTCACTTCATAGGGAGTACCGTCTACGTGGGTAACGTTGTCTACCCTTTTCACAGCATATTTAATTGCTAGTCTAGCACCTTCCATTCCTGCACTAATCCCTTCGGCATCTCCCTTAGCTGCTTTCAACATAAATGCCTGCACTTCTACTTTATGTTCATAAGTTAGGGGGGATACAATCACAGTCACATCATCAATTTTGATAGATATCTCATCAGAAGTCTTAAAAATTCGCATTCTGGTCTCCTTTTTTATGTTTCTCTATATTATATACACAAGTGAATTATTACCAAGGTCTCTCTTTATAAATCTCTAAATATTTATCATAGTAAGCTTTATAGGCATCTTCTTTAACAAAAAAATAACCAAGATGTATTTCCTTACCCTTATAACCTATAGCTGCTCGCCATTTTTTCTCTACTTTCTTCCAAAACACTCCACGTTTTTTACCTTGTATACTTTTGTAATTAGATTTTTTTATTCTTTTTTGAGTGTCTCTATAATTTAAATTGTATTTTTTTGAGCACCATTCCAGGTTAGTGACGTGGTTATTGGTCTTTATTTCATCTATGTGGTTTACTTCTGGTAAGTTTAAAGGATTGGGGATAAATGTTAAAGCTACAAGCCTATGTGCACTTATAGATTTTTTTATATTATTTTTGGATAGATTTAAGCATTTATATCCACCGGTAGCATTACCTTGTTTTAGTATCTTCTCAGAAACTTTTTGCATACCACATAGCCTATGAGAAACTAATCTCTCTAAACTTTTAACTCTTCCATAAGAACTTACTTGGTATAAACCTTCATAACCTGAAACATCTTTCCATTTTTCCATAAAACATCAACATAGATCTATATATCATCATATAGATCTATGTTAGAAGTCAATCTTATATGAAACTAATAAATATTTCTTCCGCTTGATCTGATCCACCGCCAGCATTAAAGCTAATAGAATCTTGCAAAATTCCGTCCTTATCTCCCTCACCTAGTTCTGTTGATAAACAGTAAGGCATATAGAAGGCAAAAACATCTCCATATTCGCCATCAACTCCTGTTGGGACTTTAGCAAAACCAAAGATAGAATATTCAGTTCCTAATTCAAACTTTTCCCACTGTGCAATATCATCATTCTGCTTGTAAGGATCAATTGTTCCAGTGATTCCTCTACCAGTAACTCTACTTGAGATAGTACCTTTGGAGTGGCATGTGGATGTAATTTTTCCTAATTCATTTTCTATAGAAAATCCTAAAGAGTTTACAGGAAGAGCTACACCATCTTGATAAACACAAGCTGATAGAATAATTGGAGGAAGTGCTGAATCAAAATCAGGAGTATAGCCTATAGCTGATACTTCTTTATCAGGATAAAGTCCTTCAAATCCAAATTCCCACTTAGCCATTGCTCCAGTTTCGAAACCTGACAGTGCCATAGATACCATCTTAGAACCTACAGATTTTTCAAGAATTGCACCTTCAATATATCTAGATACTGAGATAGCTTTGTGATCTTCATCTGCTGGGTAATAAGTTGTTACGGCTGCAATATCTAGTCCATCTACAAAAGCTCCCGCTGGGTCTGCTACTAAAAGAGTAATCTCATTAGTTGCAACATTTGTAATTGGAGAAATATGATAGTTTGCAGATCTTTTTACAACGACTATGTCTCCTGCGGTATATCCGGAAGCATCTACTGCATTAAGACACAATACTGTGTCAGAATAAGTTCCCGCTTCTGAATCATCAGTTGTTTTAGTTGTTACACTTCTAGTGTTACCTAGAATTCCTTCCATTAAAAGTCCGTATTCTGGAGCTGTTCCTTCTGTTCCATGTGCTTTTGCTTCTACGCTTAACGTACCAGCTACACTCCATAGACCAGTTCTTGGAGTTGCTTTTGAAAGACCGCCACCTAGTAGGTCACGTTCAAGCAATTCTTTTGCTGGGTCCATAGATGCTCCATCAGCTAGTACTTGGATAAAATCCGATCCTGCTGTTGGTGCTACAAAGGTTCCTTCCGTCTCTTCTTCTTTAATTGCAATTTTTATATTGTTTTTGATTGAGTATCCGATAATCCACCCCCGTGATTATATAAACATTGTTTACTTTGTTAAATACTTAAATATAAATCCTTTATAGGATTTCCTATTTTCGCTACCTAAAAGAATAGCGGATATCTTTGACTGAGCTTTTTTATTACTAAATAATGAAAGAGCACAATCTATTTGAGATTTGAAAATTCCACAAACTTCACCAGTTCTCTTAGATATAACTTCATAATCAGTTTTTTTTACAATATTTTTCCAGTATTTATTTCTACATTTAGAATAAGCACGTTTACCCTTACCTTTACCTACGTAAAATGGGGTGTCATGGTCGAGTCTAATATGTCTATAAACATAAAACATTACAATGCTATCCTATAGAGTATGCCAATTGACATGGTCGCTTCACAGACATTTTCTTCATCGTGAAACGTGTTGACTGTCTCCATACCGTCTAAAACATTTAGTACGATGTTTGGACTGCCTGCTTTGTTGTTAACAAGGTCTTTATAAATGAGAAGACACTTCTCAAGTAACGCAACCATTGTACTTCTTTTGCTACTATCACCAGCCTGAGATGTAGCCCATTTGTTTGTTACCTTAACAGTGAAGTTCTGAGTCACTGTATAACTCCCTAATACACCCGCAGAGGTCTCAACTTCCGATACATCTCCAGCAAGAGTTCCATAGGATTTTGAGCTTCCCTTAAAAGGGTTATCAGTTACGTCAACTATATAACCTAATTCAGAATACGAGGAACCTAGCACTGCTAAGACCCTTGTGTTTATTCCTGTTAGTAATGTTGTTATCTCGTTTGACATATATTATCTCGTTAGTGTCTTAGTAGCTGCCCGAGCGTTATTCTCTGAAGAGCTAGTAAGACCGTTATCGTTTTTATCTATCGTTTTATAATACAAGTTAATCTGGTCTAAGTATCGTTGTCTATATGACTCTGATTTCTTTAACCAAGTATCCTCGTCTTTATCAGAGAGATTAAAATATATCTTGCTCAATGCGAGGAAGACTGCTCCCTGTCTAAACTCTTGAATATTCAACATATCCCAGAAGTCTAGTTGCTTATAGTTACCGCCAGATGTGTAAGAGATGTCCCCCTTATTAGAGAAAGTCTGTATAATTTCTTTTCTAGCAGCTACATGAGCTTTAAGGTGATTTGATTCACCCATCAATAGGTTTGTTTCTAAAATGTAAGGGTTTTCTAGGAGTAAATCAGTATCACTCGCTAATATAAGCCCCATAAAATTCCATATTGCCTCTGAATGAGTGGCAGATGGTTGGATTCTTATCCAATATTTAGAGATAGAATCAATTTCAATCTCACCTAAGAGACTTCCGCTTAACTCTTCCCATTGTAAAAGACCGCTTCTAGTCATGCCCTCTGTCTCATCATACACATCTAGTTCCGTCCAGGTTCCGTCGGCATCAGAATATTCGACAGTTAGGGTATTCACAGTTGTGTTGGGAGTAGAGAAATCAAAGTAAATATTCTTTATTGGCTTCTCAAAACCAATATATAAATACTCATCGTCAGCTAGAGTTGCGGTGTATGTATCACGTCCTGCTCCACCCATCTTCATCTTCAAGTCCGCATAGGCGGAAGTGTCGTAATATTTAATGTCTAAAAGTGTTTTAATATCTAACATATTGTCTCCATTAGTGAACTTCTATGAGTGAATTATTAAATAACTATCCTCTATAACTTTTGTAAAACTATGGTAAAGCCATTACCAGCTTTGTCATCTACATCTTGGTATTTAACCACACTCATTGAAAAAGGTAGATCTGATTTATTCATATAATCACATAAATCAAGTAAATCTTTAGTCACCCAAGCGTGATGATGCCCATCTAATACAACTC
>Ga0222628_1000211_pt1 | contig 28872 bp, 25 predicted proteins | sample AntAcemetageno95_FD_179860 | JGI IMG/M metagenome (GOLD analysis project Ga0222628, IMG submission 179860) | Saline water microbial communities from Ace Lake, Antarctica - #95 | ecosystem: Environmental > Aquatic > Non-marine Saline and Alkaline > Saline | place: Antarctica: Ace Lake | collected...
GAGTTAAAAACATAAAAAAGAGAATCACTTATAGAAATTTCCAAAGTGATCCTGGAATTACAGATATACTAGAATCAGTGAGTAGTGATTATTATGAAAAATAACAACACTATGCACCAAACGTCAGTTTTTTTTTATAATTTTTTTAATAAGCTTGAAACATAATAAGCAGTTATGTTTAGAGTGTTTTTTTGCATTTTACCTACCTTGAAAATAAAAGCAACCCAGTCTATAATGGAGTTACTATTTAAGACTGGGGGTGTAACATTGTGGAACAATATCGACTTCATAAAACAATAATTTGTATTGACTTAAAAAGCTTTTATGCTTCTGTTGAGTGTGTTTTAAGAGGATTGAACCCTTTTACAACACCACTTGTTGTGGCTGATAAATCTCGGTCAAACGGTAGTGTTGTGCTAGCTGTTACACCATACCTTAAAAGACGCGGAGTAAAGAGTAGATGTCGTGTTTACGAACTACCTAATGATCCAAGAATTATCTTCGCTAAACCAAGAATGAAAAAGTATCTAGAGTTTTCTACAAGGGTTATTGAAATTTACCTTAAATATGTTTCGTATGAAGATATGCATATTTACTCAGTAGACGAGGTATTTCTAGATTTGACCAGTTATTTATCTTTCTATAAAAAAACTGATGTTGAAATAGCTGAAATGATTTTAAAAGATATTTTAGAAACAACTAAAATACCAGCAACATGTGGGATAGGTCCAAACATGCTTCTAGCTAAAATTGCTCTTGATGTTGAAAGTAAAAAATCACCTACATTCATTGCTAAATGGACATATGACGATGTTCCTACTAAGTTATGGTCTATCTTTCCGCTTTCAAAAATGTGGGGTATAGGGCACAATATGGAACGAAATCTAAATCGTTTAGGTATTTTATCAATTGGTGATCTAGCTCATTATCCACTTGAAAAACTTCAAAGGTTTTACGGGATAATGGGCGAAGAACTATATCACCATGCTCATGGTATTGATATGTCTATCATAAATGAGAAACTAGTCTATAAACCAGTTTCTAAAAGTTATGGAATGGGTCAAACCTTGTTTCAGGATTATTATGGTGATACTGTTTCTCAAATTATTTTAGAAATGACTGACGAAGTAACCAAAAGACTTAGAGTAGGCAATAAAAAAGCCTACACAGTAAATTTAGGAATTTCTTACTCTAAAGAAATTAGTGGCGGTTTTAACCGCCAAATGACATTAACTTTCCCAACTAACAACGAAGCAGAGATTTACAATTCATGTATTACTCTATTTGATGAGTTTTATGATGGCTCTCCAATTAGAAAAGTAACCATTAGAGTTACTAACTTAGTAGAAGAATACTTTGTTCAACTAAATCTCTTTAAAGACATGAACAAAGTAATTAAAGATCATAAACTCCATTCATCAATTGACAACATTAAATTCAAATATGGAAAAAGTGCAGCCCTTAGAGCAAGTAGCTTATTAAAAGACTCAACAGTAATAGCGCGTAATACGATGGTAGGTGGACATAATGGATAACTATGTTTATCATGATCGTAAAATGATGAAATGGATGCCTTTTAATGCTCTTTTAGAACAAAGTGATTATCTAAAAGAGCTGTTGTATGGAAAAACTAGAAAAGAAATGCCAGTACTTAGTCCAGATCAAGAAGCTGACTTAAACTATAAACTAGAAATTGCAAACATATTTAATAGTTTAATAATAGTTTCCTACTTTGATAAAGGTGATATCCTAGAAGTAGAGGGTAGAATTACAAGAATTGATCAATTTAATAAACTGATTTATATAGATGAAGTAGCTGTTTCAGCGTATAAAATCACAAATATTGAAATGATATAGAAAAAAGGATTTATTCGCAATCCTTTTTTTATACAAAGTAAATAGGTCGCGAGAAACGGATTGAAAATCCTTGTATCGACGGTGTAATTCCGCCTGGAGCCATCATCACAGCTTATTTAAGCCCTTTAAGGGTTTTTTTATTTACAGTCTGTAGAGCAATGGACCAGTGTATTTTAATGGGTTTTACCTCTTTTTTTGATATCCATGTCTCACATTAACATCTTTTGGAGATTGAGGTCTCTTTATTTATACAATTTTTAATTGAAAAACTATGAGCTGACACATGGAAAAATAAAATAATAAAACCAAATTTACCGTTCATTTAGTTTATGATATATTGAGCCGTACCATGAAAAATTCTAACACAGATGCTCATTTGATATGTTTTTAATTTATTAATATGATATAATGAAGGTATTAGTGTAGTATGTTTATTAATTGAAGAAAAATTAGATAATCTTGCATATGAATAAGAACAAAGTCTTAAAAGGGGGGATTTTAATGAATAAAGTGAAGTTATTTATTTGGAGTATTTTTGCACTTACATTACTTAGCGGATGTGATACTATGAATTTAGGTGGTGATAATCCAGAAGGAGTAATTAAGGATAAAGAGTCTATGGAAATAGATGATAATAGGGAGTCATTGTATTCGAATATAGAGATTAGTAGTTATCTGCCTCGAATTTTTGAGCAGGGACTATCAGCCGAAGACTGGACTACTTATTTTACTATTACTGATGAAGATGATGGCGAAGTTATAGTCACAGAAGATATGCTAAGCTGGGATCCTATTTATGATTATAATGAACCAGGCATATATGTGCTAACTTGTACGCATACTAATTCATTGAGATACTCTAACAGTGAAAGTCTTCAAATAGAGGTTATTGATGGCGAAGAACATCAAGAGGGTACAGTTGGAGTTGAAATCATTGATAATAAATTGATAAGCCATTTCGTAATCGATTCACCTGAACCAATTTGGGTACAATACTTTACTATATACAATGAAGTAACTCAGGTTGAAACAACGACAGATATGATATCTTTTTCTCCTGCATTGGATATGAGTGTTGAAGGCGAGTATATTTTAACAGTAGATTATATAGATGAATTTGGTGAACACCACACTCTAGAAACAACAATAACGATTTCTGAAGAATCTCAATACGATGATATTAAAGCAATGACAATTTATGAAATTTTGTATCAAACTAATGCATTTGATACAGTTCGTGTAGATGGACTAGAAGTTATAGGCGTTTACGACCAAAAATTCCTTGGCAAATTTAATGAAGAATATATTCTTATAAGTAATTATGGTTCGCAAGATTCAAGTGTAATTGAGTCATTAAAACTTGGGGACATTGTGAATGTGGTTGGAAGTATTCACATGAGTAATGGTTATAGCCTTAATATTGAAATTTTAATTGAACAGATACAGGTAGTATCTCGAAATAATGATCCAACAACAAGAACAGCAATTTTTATTCAGTTGAATGATATTTTCGATATAACAAACTTAGAATTCTTAACATACTTAAGAGAAACGGTTGCAAGTTATGATTCCTATAGTAATCAACTAGGCGGAATGGATGTTATGAATGATGTCGTGTTTATAGAAGATACTGAGTATTTAGTCGAATTTGTAATGGTAAATCATTATGAAGGAGACAACCCTGAGATTTACGTTTTATCTTATGAAAGCTATGAAGAAGAGCAAATACCTACTACAATCCAAGATTATAGCCCAGGATGGAACTATGAGAATGGTGAAATCGTATCTATTACGGTTGATGTAGTTTCATCAAATGGATTTGATATTGTGATTGGTTATATTGATGATTATTCATCATTTGACGCTAATGTGGTTATTATAGATACGTATGAAACTATCTTTGATTGGCTAGTTCCTTCTTTGGTTGAAGGTGGTAGAATATCAATGAACGCTGAAGTAGTTCGAACTGATAACAGTAATGAAGGATATGGGTTCGTTCTTAAGCCAGTTAGCGAAGTATACGTCAATGCAGCTGATCCTGTGTATTTTGGAAAATCATATGGAGTTGGTAATGTTCGTGTTACTACTGCTTTAGATTATGAGACCAATCTACAGTACTATATAGATTCATTAGGTATTATCCCGATTAGTGAACAAGGATATGTTTATGAAATGACTGCTACATATGATTCGAATACAAATACAATAGGGGGATTAAGTATCTCTACGCTTGGAGTGCAATTGAATAGTGATGGGGAGTATTTTATTCAATTTGTTGTTAGTAGATATTTTGAAGAAGCCCCATATGCTGAAATAGTAATATTAAGTCCATATTATGATACACCAATTTATTATACAATGATCAACGAGATTGGTAGTTTAAGGAATTTGATTGTGAGTACAAACAATGGAGTTGATTTAATCACCGCTACTGATTTTGATGGAGATACTATTTTTAGTATTCATATACCAGAGACTATATCATTTGCATTATCAGATATAGTTGAAGGGGATGTAATTCACGTAGTTGGACAGATTAATTCTGAAGGATATACTGATACTTCCATAGAAATAGTAGCTATAGATATAGAAAAAGAATAATAAATATACACTTTATAATATATTTTATTTATGGATATAGACTTGGGATAATTAAGACATATATATATATGTGAGGAGGTAATTAAATGAATGAAAGTATTTTAGAAATAATTGGAGATGCACATCTAAAAAAAGGGTTATTTAAAAAAGATACTTACAGGTTAATTTTTACTGAAGAAAGAGTTTTATTTTCACATGTTACAAAAGAGGCGAGAAAAGAAGAACAGAAACAATTAAAGGAAGAGATGAAAGGTAAAAAGTTTAAAGAAAAAGTCGGGGCAATGTTTCATGTTAATGAGAGAATATATAAAAAGTATGAACAGCTTTCTTTAGAGGAAATACTCTCCATGGGGACAGATTCATTTAGTCTACCTTATAAAAACATAAGAAAAGTTAAAAGGCATATTATGACAGATGAAGAGAGTAATAATGATCAAACAAAAGTTGTGATTGTTACCACAAGTGAGAAGTTGAAGCTTTCTTTTTCTGATGAAACTGCAGCAACTAAAATTTATAAAAAACTCAAAAATATGAGTAAATAATTAATGTAAGAGAATCTTTTTTAGGTTCTCTTTTTTATTGTTAAATATTGCAATTACTATATATTTTATGTAAATTTGAAATTATTGAATAAATAATATCTCTATATAATGTAAAAAGAAGTAGTCCCGCACTTTTGATTAAGTATTCGCATAGTGGAGGACTGCCTCCACCATATAAACCCACTTCCAGAAACGGATAACATTCGGGGACTATATTCTCCACCAAATCTACCCCGTCCCCGAGAATTAGTAGTATCACTTACTACATATAGATTCTCGGTTTTTTTTGGAAAATAGATGAAAAATTAAATTTCCTAGAAGAAGGAGTTTTCTTAGATTTTTTGATAAAGAAATAGAAACAAAGATTAATGACTTTTGTATTGATCTTTGTTTCTATTGCCATTTAGCAGCCACATTGCACATTAAATACAAGCCATACTACACATTATCGTTGTTTTTAGCAGGTTATACTGGGAATACAATAATTATGGTTATTGAGAAAAAAACTTCAATTTAGACAAAAACGACACTATTGAACTGCACCCAAAAACTTAGACATAGGAAACTATGAAAAAGAAAGGGTGCAATTTTTATATGACTAAATATTCAATAGAATTTAAAAAGGAAGTAGTAGAATATTATAAAAAAATGAATAAAAAAAGGACAAACAGAATGCTTTCCTACTCTACACTATTGTGGTTTCCTCTTCAGGATCTCTTCGGATTTTACGTGCTTGGTTTTCGCACAACATTTTGCTTGTCAATAATATAATACATGTATAGTTTTATTTTTTCTTTTTAAATTTTGAATTATTTACTTTTCATCAAAATCGAGATATGAAATATTGTTTTCGTTGCACCATTTTTCAGCTATCTTCAACATATAATCATCTTTATAATGATAGAATGATTCTAGTAAATGATAGCGAGGAAACAAGTCCTTTACTTTGCGATACTTTTTAGAACCATGGAATTTATCAAAAAACATTTGTTTTACTGTGTCATTCTTAATGGTTAAAAAGAAGCTTAAAAACATATCTCTACTAAATGGCTCAACGACTATACTGATATAATCATCATTGGCATCATCCATAAGATTAACTTCGTCATAAAATTCTACAGAGTCAATTATTATTTTATGAGAAGCTTTATCATAGTATAAGTTTTGATCAAAGTTTGTCCATTGTGCAATATCTATAACATCGCTTAGTTCTTTAATTTTAATAATAGTCATCACCTCTTGTTCTTATTATAGTGTATAATTATGTTATATACAATTTTAAGGAGAACAAAATGAATAAAAAAGAATTGGAGAAAACACTTGTAACTCTTAAAAAAAATGATTTACTAAATCTTTTACTGGAATTAAATAAGAAAAATCAAACTTTTTTTGATGAACGATTTGCATCTTTGAGTAAGAAAAGTATGAAGAAAATTGTAAAGGGATACTTTAACAAGTATCTATTTAAGCATGGGTATGTTTATGCTTCTGAATTAGAGTCAGCACTAGAAGGAGTAGAGGTTTGCATTAATAAAATTATGGGAGAGCAAACACATATAAAGAAACTGCTGTTACTAATTGATTTGTATGATGTTACAGTTCAATTAGAAGGTTTTGATGATTCTTATGGGTTATTCTTGCCAACTTTAGATGAGATTGCATCAACTATGAGAGAAATTATTTTTAATGATTTCCTACTGTCTGATGATGAAATAATTGACATAATTGATTATAGTTTTTTGACTGTAATAAAACCAAACCCTCATGAACTTTATGATGTTAGAGATGATATAATGCTTTCAATAATTAGACTCTTAAGAAATGAATCACTGTATAAAAGATACTTAAGATTCCTTAATAAATATATCGAGATAGAAACAATGAAAGATAACGAGCATAAATCTGTATATCGATTCAATGAGGAAAGAGCTCTACAAATTAAGTATGTACTTTATTCAAAATATAGTTATGATGATGCATTAGGGTTCATAAAAGAGAACATTAATCATCAAGTTTTCATGAGAATTCATATAGAATATTGTTTGAAAAACAAAAAGTATGATTCCACTATTAAGTTGGTAGATAAATACTATGATAAAGTTTATCCAGGTTATAAAGCAGAAATCTTAGAATTCAAATTATTTGCAGCAAGGATGTTGAAAAACAGGGATTTAGAAAAAGAAACTCTATTTAATCTAATAAACCTTGATAAATTCAATTACTATGCAGAATTAAAGGAATTCTATCCAAATGATGATTTCATAAGTATAAGAGATGAGTTATTGCTAGATGATAAGCAAAGATATAATTTATCATTAAGAGAATATATAATTATAGAAGATGATCTACAGAATTTAATGATTGAAGATATTCAAGCAAAAAATAGCAAGTTCTATACGTATCACAATCAACTAACAAAAGATAGCTTATTACAAATAAAAGAAGTCTATATTCAACTAATATATTATATGGTTGATATTGCAAATACTAGATCAAAATATCGCAAGGTTTGTTATTTAATCGAAAGATTTACAAAAGATTATGACGAGTATCCTTATGATACTATAACTGGTATTAAAGTTAAGTATCCTAGAAGAGTTGCTTTACTTGATGAAATAGAGAAGTTACATACACGTATGTTAAAAAAGTATCCTATGTTAATGAAACGATATAATAATAAAAAATTATTTTAATTCAAAAAAGTTGTATATACGCTTAATATATGATAACATATAAGCGTGAAAGGAACTGATAATATGAATTATTATGATTCAATCAATAAAATACTCAAGAAGAACCATGGAATTATTACAAGTAAAATGTTAAGAGAAAAAGATATCCCTTCTATATATCTAACTAGATTTGTAGAAAAAGGAGTTATAGAACGAGTAGATCGAGGTATATATGCTTTTAAAGATGCTCTATTTGATGAGTATTATATATTTCAACAAAAAAATACAAGAGCTATCTACTCTTTCTCATCAGCCCTTTATCTACAGGGATTAACAGACCGAATACCTTATCAAATAGAAGTTACGTTACCAAACACATACAATAGTAGCCATATATCAAAAGGCATAATAATTCACAAAGTAATGAAGAAATATTATATGATTGGCCGTACTATAAAGATGACGTCCTTTGGTAATATGGTTTTTTCTTATGATATGGAGCGTACCATATGTGATTTAGTAAGATTTCGTAAAAACATAGATGTTGAAATCTTTAGTAAAGCTATTAAGAATTATAGATCGCATAAAGATAGAAACTATGCAAAACTAAGAGAATATGCTCAAGTATTTAACATTCAAAATAAAATAAATGATCTACTGGATGTGGTTTAGTGAATAAGAAAAAATTAACAAGCACTATAAAGATATTAGCAAAAGAAAAGGATGTTGTAAAGACTATCGAGAAATCAATAAATAGGATGAAGTTATAATAAATCTGAGTAACATATAAAATCAATGCTCCTTAAATTTGAGTGTGTAAGTGCATGGAGTAGAACTTCACCATTTGAAGCCGTTACCGAGAATTTATGGAGTACTTATGTACTTTATATGAATTCTCGGTTTTTGTATGCTCAAAAAGAGGCGAAAAAGTCACTTATTTTAGATATATTTAAAATATGTATTTCTTATTGTTTCAGGGGTTTATTATGAATCTCGGAAAATGACATCTAGACTTTTGAATGAATTGCTTTTTGAAGCTGATAGGAACGCGTTTATTTAAGATTACGACACTGGTTCTGGGGAGACTCATAATTTTTGATCGTATTATTTCATATTGAAATAGGATTGATAATATTCTGAAAATTATGCTTAAAGTAAAATATTATAGTAAATTGCATTGAACAAAAAAGTAAAATTTGTTAAGATAGTATTATAAATGCAAATAAGGTGGTTTTTGTAATGATAAATAGTAATAAGATTAAGATTATCAATTATATAAGAGAACAAGTGATAACAGATAGACAATCAGTTAGCTCATTTTTGGGAATCAATGTTTCAACCTCGAAAAGGATAGTTGACGATTTAGTCTCGGATGGAATTGTAAGATATTTAGGCGAGAATGAATCAACTGGCGGTAGGAAATCAAGAAAAATTGGTATTAATTATAAATATGGTCTGAATCTTGTAATCAAAGTTGAAGTTGATAGGCTTGTTTTTTCATTAGTAGATTTTGAACCTAAGGTATTAACAAATTTTATTTGCCAATTCACTAATGGAGCCTCATTTGAAGATGTTGAACCAATATTGAAAGAAAATATTACAAAGATGATAGTCGAAGCTAATTCACAAAGCTCAACTTTGTTTTCTGTAGGTATAGCGATATCAGGTGTAGTTTCTAGAGGATCTAGCACTTTGATATCTTCAACTTTATTAGGATGGAAAGATATTAAATTCAAGAAACTAATAGAAGGTTGGTTTAAAATTCCAACATATGTTGAGAACGATGTTAACTGTGCCGTTATAGCTGAACAATGGTTTGGAAAAGGGAAAGGATTAAATTCCTTTGTGTTATTAACATTAGGTAAAGGAACAGGAGCAGGGATAGTTCTTGATAAATTATTATTTAAAGGAAGTTTTGGTGGAGCTGGTGAAATTGGGCATAGTATATTTCAAAAAAATGGAACACAATGTTACTGTGGACAAAAAGGTTGTTTAGAAATGTACACTAATGAATACTATTTAATGGAAACACTTGGAGTTAAAGAATTGAATGAGAAATTGTTAAGTAAATTATATAATAAAAATAAAAATGAAGTTCAAAATATACTAAATGATTTTGCTTTAAATGTTTTATCAGGAATAATTAATCTAGTAGTTGTTATTGAACCTGAGAGAATTGTCATAGGTGGAGAAATGTCGTATATCTACAGTTATGTATGTGACATTATAACCGAAAAAGTAAATGCTAACTGGATAAACAGTATCCATAAGGGTACAAAAGTTGATGTTGTTAAATCAGAATTAGGTTCAGATAGTTTTATGAAAGGGTTAGCCGTAAAATTGATGTCAAAAGTGTTTGAAAAACAATATTAAAAAAGTTTCTTGCACGTTGCAATAAAGTATGGTATTATTTTTATGTAAGCATTTTCTTTGCTGCAAAAAATAAAAAAAGGAGAAATTTAAATGAAGAAAACATTTTTAGTAATTTTAACATTAGTAGTAACTTTTGCTTTATCAGCTTGTGGTGGTAATAGTGATAAAGTAACAATAACTTTTCTAAATGGAAAAGCAGAGGCTGTAGATTGGGTGGATGCTGCAATTATCGAATTTGAAGCTGAATATCCTGATATCGAAGTTATACATGAATTTAACGCTGATGCATCTAATGCATTAAAAGTTAAAATCTCTGGTAATGATATTCCTGATATTACGACAGTATATGATACTGCATTAATGAAAGACGGATATTACTATGATTTATCGGATTTAGAAGCATGGGATAGAATTGATCCAAGTATTAAAGCTCTTTGTACAGATCCGTTAACTGATATTCAATACCGTATCGCTACTAACAGAACAATGGCTGGATTATTTTATAATAAAGCGATTTTCACAGAAGTTGGAGCAACCGAGCCTGAAACTTGGGACGAATTTGTAGCTGCATTAGAAGATGTTACAGATGCAGGATATGACGGTTTATATATGGGTGGAAAAGACACTTGGATGATCGGTCATTTAATTGAATTTTGGGCACATGGATTAATCAAACAAGAATTAGGAACTGTAGATGCAAACATTGCATTTATGATGAATCAAACAACAAAACTTAATTTTGATGCAGATAATGGCCCTATGGAAATTTTTGCTGAAAGATTTATGGAATTAAAAACTTTAGGGTTATTAAATGATGATTTCTTAACTGCTACTTATGATAATCAAATTGATGCTTTTGCTAATGGCGAAGCTGCAGTTATCTCTCAAGGTATGTGGGCATTAGGTGGAATTTTAGAAAAAGCTCCTAATTTAGCTTCTTCTATTGGATTTATGCCTTATCCAGCTATGGATCCTACGAAAGATGCAGTAATCTTATCAGCAGAAGATTCAGGATATGCAATTATGGAAGCTTCAGAAAGTAAAGAAGCTGCAATTACATTCCTTAATTTCTTATTCGAAGCTGACAGACAAAAAGAATATAGCGAATTAATTAAATCACCAAGTGCTTTTACAGATGTTGATGCTGATTGGAGTCCAATCAGAGAGGCAGTAACTAGTGCACTTTCAAAAGGAACTCACATTGGATTTACTGCTACACCAAGCGGTTTTGGTGGAGGAGAAGCAGGGATTTTAGTTCAGAACTTATATTTAGGTGAATATACAGTTGCTGACTTTGTAAAAGAATATACTGATAGCTGGAACGAAGCGTGGAACGCTAGTAATTAGGTTCAAATGAAAGCTATCGCTAAAATTATAAATAGAATTAAGACTAATTTACATAAGGGGATGATTGTTCCAGCAGTCCTCCTATTCATAACATTTACGTTATTGCCGATTATTTTTTCGATTGGTTTATCCTTAACGGATTGGAACGGATACTCATCTCCCGACTTTGTTGGTCTGAAAAATTTTATAAAGTTTTTTAGTGATGATAGGGCAAAGAATGCGGTGAAGAACTCCGTGTTCTTCGCCCTTCTCTCTGTACCCCTTCTAAATATTATAGGGTTAAGCTATGCATTATTATTAGATAGAAAATTTAAAGGAGTAAACTTTGTTAAGGCAATAGTATATATTCCTGCTGTTATATCACCACTTATAATGGGTTATATTTGGATGTTTGTACTACAAGATAATCACGGAGCAATATTTGCAGTGTTTGAAATGTTTGGAAAAGGTGATAATTATATCAACTTTCTAGGTGATCCAAAGATGGCAATGTATATAATTATTATTGTTAACGCATTTCAATTTGTTGGGTTAACAATGACAATATATGCTGCGGGATTACAAGGTATACCTCAAGACCTATATGAATCAAGTGCTGTCGACGGTGCAACAAAATTTCAACAGTTCACAAAAATTACTTTTCCAATGTTGGGACCATCAATTGTAATTAACGTTATTACCAATATAATTGGGTCACTAGCAATATTTGATCTAGTAGTTTCTTTAACTGGTGGTGGACCAGGATATGCTACAGAGACAATCAGTTTATATATATTCAGACAATCATATGGTGGACAAAGCGGATATGCTGCATCAGTATCTTTAATAATGTTTGTGTTAGTTTTGATTCCGGTTTTAGTCTCACTAAGAATTATGAAAAAGTCTAGATTGCACCTGGAGGATTAACTATGAAATATTTAAAAAGTATATCGTTTTATTTAGCCATAGTAATTATAGTCCTAATATCATTCACACCACTATTTGTACTGATTAAACTAGCTATTGCATCTCCAAGTTTATCAATGGGGGAAACTATAACTAACTTTTCTACCTTTAGATTCGCTAATTTTGTTGATGCATGGGATTCATCAAATCTAGGTAGAGCTCTTTTCAACTCAGTGATAATTACATTGGGATCAATTTTTGTATGTGTTACTGTATCTGCGATGGCAGGATTTGCTATTGCAAGATTCACAAATTGGTACAACAAATTATTTTTTAGAGCATTGTTATTCACAATGATGATACCAGCAATTATAAACGCTGTACCATTATATGTAATTATGAATAAACTTCATGGATTGAATACATACTGGGCAATAATATTACTGCTTTCAGCAAATACACTTCCATTCTCAGTGTTTGTTTACTCTAGTTTCATAAAATCAATTCCTGTTGAAGTAGAAGAAGCTGCAATCATTGATGGTTGTACAAGATTTCAGGCATTTTGGAAAATAACATTCCATTTTCTTAAACCTGCCACAGCAGCAGTTGTAATTATTCAAGGTGTAGGAATTTGGAATAACTATGCACAAGTGGTTTTTTACTTAACAAGAAGCTCAATGCAAACATTACCACTGAGTATAAATAGTTTCTTCCATAAATATGGAGCGGATTGGAACTTAATGGCCGCAGCATCTTTAATAAGTATTGTTCCAACAATAGTTATTTTTGTACTATTTCAAAAGTACTTTGTAAAAGGGATACAAGCAGGAGCATTGAAAGGATAGTGATGGTATGAAACAAATAGACATTTATCCATTAAAAGGAATGTTTTCACCAAATGAAACCATTATCTTTCAAGTTGAATTAATGGATGTTGAGGTAAAAACTGAAGCAATAGTTGAAGTGTATGATCTATTTGAAAGAGTTTATTCAAGTATCCATAATCTAGATTTTCATTGTGGTATAGCGAAATTAGAGATTCCATCAATGAAAAAAAATCGAGGATATGGAGTATCAATTAAAATTGGTTCATTACTATCAACTACATCTTTTGAAATATATGATGATTGGAAAAAAATCCCTAGATATGGATTTCTTTCAGATTTTACAACCGAAAATTTAGATAGGCATGAATACCTTAAAACATTGTTAAAACTTCATATTAATGTTGTTCAATATTATGATTGGATGTATCAGCACAATGATTTAGTTTCTAATACAGATGAGTTTGTTGATTTAATGGGTAGAACATTGAATCAAAAAACTGTTAAGAACAGAGTTTCAATGCTTGGTGAACATAATATAAGAAGTATGGCATATGGGGCAATATATGGAGCTAGTAATGAGTTTTATAAGAATCATGAAGATTGGGCTTTCTACAACAACAAAGGTGAACCAATCCAATTTATAGATGTATTTACAATTATGAATTTTACGAAAAATTCTCCATGGCATAATTACATTATTAACGAATATAAGAAAGCTATTGAAATGATAGGGTTTGATGGAATTCATATGGATACGTATGGCTATCCTAAAATTGCTAGAGATTTTAATGGTAATGTCATTCATTTAGATGAACATTTTAATGAGCTAATAAATGATACAAAAAAAACACTTGAAAAGAATAATCTTTCAAATGACTTAATTTTCAATAACGTTGGGTCTTGGCCTGTTGAAACAACTTATAAAGCAAAACAAAGTGCGCTTTATATCGAAGTTTGGGATCCTATTTCTAAATATAATGATTTGATCCAATTAGTTAGAAGAGTAAAATCTTTAACTAAACAGAAACAATTAATAATTTCTGCTTATTTAAAGCCTTATTATGAATTTAATAGAAAAGAATCTACGATTTCACATAAACTCCTTTCTGCAGTTTTGTATTCAGAAGGAGCTCATCATTTAATTATGGGTGAGGAACAAAAGGTATTAAGAACTGGATATTATTGTGATTATGGAACACTTTCAAATGAACAATTTAATGAAATTAGAAAGTACTATGATTTTAACAGCAGATATTCAACATTGTTATATGATGCAAAATTAGAAGATAAAACATTAACTCACACAGAAGGGGATAACGAAGAGTATGTATTCCCTAAAGAGACTGTTTCAGCAACCCCTGAAAAAGGGAAGATTTTTGTATCTATTAAAGAGACTAAAAAAAGAAAAATAATTCATTTGATTAATCTAAATGGACAATTTGATACAGTTTGGAACGAGCAAAAAAATTTACCTATAATGGTATCAAATATAGAGGTTAAGGTGCTTATACTACAAGAAGTTATTGGAGTATATGTAGCTTCACCAGATGATAATCACGATATGGCTTCATTAAAATATGAAACACTTGAATCTCCAAATGGTTCTGTGATTACATTTAACATTAAATCAATAGAAATTTGGAGTATGGTTTTAATTCAATTAAAGTAGGTGTAATAATGAAAAAACATTCATGGCATAAGGATATAGTTTACCAAATATATCCAAAAAGCTTCAATGATACTTCTGGAAATGGATATGGAGATATTAACGGAATAATTGAAAAATTAGATTATTTAGAAGAGCTGGGTGTAACTTGTTTATGGTTGTCACCAGTCTTTAAATCTCCAATGAAAGATAATGGTTACGATATAAGTGATTATCGAAAAATTGATCCAATATTCGGATCTAATGAAGATATGTACAATTTGATTTCTCAAGCGAGAACTAAAGGAATTAAGATTATGTTAGACTTAGTTGTTAATCATACTAGTGATCAACATTTCTGGTTTCAAGAAGCAATTAAAGGAAAAGATAACCCATATCGGGATTATTATATATGGAGAGACAACAAGAATGACTTAAAGAGTATTTTTTTAGGTGATGCTTGGACGTATGATGAAAAATCAAAGCAGTATTACTTTCATATGTTTGCGAAGGAACAACCTGACTTAAATTGGGAGAATCCTATATTGAGAAATGAAATATATGATATGATGAATTTTTGGATTAATCATGGTGCTGAAGGTTTTAGAATGGATGTAATTGAGTTTTTAGGAAAAGAACCAGAAAATATGATCACATCTGATGGTAAGAATTTGCATGAGTACATTCATGAAATGAATCAACAAACATTTGGTAAGAAAGACATTATTACAGTAGGCGAAAGCTGGTCTGCTACAGATGAAACAAGTAAATTGTATACTAATCCTAATAGAAAAGAATTATCTATGATTTTTAGATTTGATCAAATTACTACTTTTTGGGATGATAAATATGGTAAATGGATGACAAGAGATTTTGATTTGTTAGAATATAAGAATATTATATTTAGCAGACAAAAAAAAGAGAATCACAAGTATTGGAACACGTTATTCTTAGGTAGTCATGATTTACCAAGAAGTGTATCACAATATGTAGATCCTTCTTTTAGAAAAGTAGGAGCAAAAATGTTGTTTGCATGTAATGCATTTCTCAGTGGAACTCCTTTTATATATCAAGGAGATGAAATTGGTATGACTAATCTTCATTTTGATATAGATGAATATAAGGATATTGAGGCTATCAATGCACATAATATGCTTTTAGATGAAGGCTTTGATAAAGATATTGTTGAAAAGAATATTTTAAAATCATCAAGAGATAACGCTAGGACTCCTATGCAGTGGACTGATACATTATATGCTGGATTTAGCGATGAAAAACCTTGGACTAAAGTAAACCCAAATTACACAATTATTAATGTCACTAAAGAACAAAACTCAAAGGATTCAATTCTGGCTTTCTACAAGAAAGTAATTAGGCTAAGAAAAAGTGAATTTAATGACTTGGTTTTATATGGAGATTTTGAAGCGTTAAACAGAGAACATAAAAGCATTCTATCATATCAAAGAAAACAAGGTGAAAAAGTTATCAAAGTCTACTGTAATTTTAGTAGCCAAGAGACACAGTGTAGTATCTCCGGAAATATAATATTGAACAACTACGACACATTAGATCAAAATCTTAAACCCTACCAAGTTGTAGTTGTGAAAATATAAACTAATAATAATTTTTTTCATTCTTCAGTTCAAAGGCACTTTGGTGCCTTTTTGCTTGAATGGGGAGTTTTCTTAGAGGTGTTAGATAAACAATTAACCCTCCTTATTTGTAAAAACGCTACAAAATTGGGGGTTTTTTGTATCTTTAAGCATATATGTTTTTATATGTTCAACTTATATTATAATTAGATATAAAAGGTTGTGATAAAATGAAGAATCCTGACTTAACAAAAGGGAATATTAATTCACTTCTAAAAAAAATTGCAATACCAGCTTCTGTTGGTTTTGCTTTCAATACGTTGTTTAATGTTGTTGATAGTATATATGCTGGACAAATTAGTACCGACACATTGGCGGGAATGGCGATTGCTTTTCCAATTTTTTTCTTAATTATATCGATTAGTTCAGGATTCGGGAATGGAGCGACAGCATTATCTGCGATTTCAATAGGAGAAAAGGATGTAAAATCATTTCATGCATATGCTTTGAACGCATTACTGCTTGCAGTTATTGTCGGTGTCTTGCTCCCAGTTCTATCACCATTATTTCTAGAACCTCTATTTAAATTATCTGGTTCTACTGGAAATGTATTACAGGTAGGAATGGAGTATACGACGGTGATTTTATTTGGAACAATCTTTTTTGTTCTTAATTTTGTTTTAAATGGATTACTAAATGCTCAAGGAAATACAAAGCCATTTAGAAATTATTTGATTATTGGTTTCTTTGCAAATCTTATATTAGATCCACTATTTATATTAGGATGGTTTGGATTGCCAAAGATGGGTGCAAGTGGTGTTGCCTTAGCTACCGTCATCGTTCAAGCATTTGGTACTGTGTATTTGACGTATCATCTAATAAAATCTGAATTGTTTGATATGAAGTTGTTTAAAGAAGCGAAACCTTCTTTTAAAACAATAAGAGCTTTGTTAAACCAAGGAATACCATCTTCTTTAAATAATGCTACCATAGCTCTTGGTGTATTTATTATCAATTACTTTGTTTTACTATATGGTGGTACAGAAACGGTAGCAGCATATGGTGTATCAATGAGGATTGAACAAATGGCACTATTACCAACGATTGGAATTACGGTAGCAGTGTTATCTATTGTCGGCCAAAACTTTGGGGCAAATAAGATAGATAGAATCTATGAGGTAAGGAAAAAAGGAACGATTTATGGTGTTGGAATAATGCTTATAGGAACTGTTATCATAGTTCCGCTTGCTCCATTTTTAATTGGTTTATTTGATAGTAGTGATGTGGTTGTGAATGCCGGAACGCAGTATCTTAGAATTGAAGCATTTGCGTTTACAACATATATTTTCCTTAATATTGGTGTATCCGTACTACAAGGAATTAAAAAACCAAAGTTTGGTCTTTGGATTGGACTATATCGTCAACTATTACCGTTCGCTCTATTCTATTTTCTAGGTACAACACTAGGAATGGGCATTTTAGGTGTATGGTGGGGCATTGTCTTCATTAATTGGACAGCCGTGTTCATCACAATATTCTATACAAAGTTGCAACTGAAAAAGTTGTAGACAACTAATATATACAATATTCCAAGCATTATATTAAATTCGATTCAATATTTGGCAATAAAAAAAGTTTCTCATTTGAGAAACTTTTTATTATTATATCTTAAACTAATGGTACAAATACGCGCGTTAGAAGTTCTTTATCTAACATATAGAGTCCAGCGTCTTTGACTAATTTGATTTTATCAATTAGGGTACTGAAATTATCTTCTTCTTCAACTTGTTCATCGACATACCATTGTAGAAGACTAACACTTGCGTAGTCTTTTACTTCATGAGCGATGCTCATGATGTTATTAATTCGAGTAGTAACACCTTTTTCATGATTTAAAGATACTTCACATACCTCTAAAATTGAAGTAAAGTCATTACGTGGGGTTTCAAATCCACGAATTTCTACACGTGCTCCACGATCATTCATAAATTTAATGAATTTTCGGGCATGTGCTAATTCTTCATCATATTGAATACCAAACCAATTTTCAAATCCGTCTAGTCCTAGTGTGCTAATATACGATTGCATTGCTAAATAAACATGCGCTGATTCAATTTCATAATTTATTTGAGTGTTAATTGCTTCTGCTAATTTTTTGTTCATTGTATCCTCTCCTTTTCATAAATATAATACTATAAATACCGCTATAAAGCAAACGATTAGCAACGTAGTAAACACTTATTTTAGAAGTTCTTTGGCTTTATTCAGTGTTTTAAAATTCATTTTAGCGTATTTAGATAAAAACTGTTCTCCCTTTTCTTTAATGATTTGACTTGCAAGACTGTCAACTCGCGCAGAGGCGCCTTTAAGTAAGTTATATCCTGAATCATCTGACAGAAGGTCAAAATGCTTTAAAAAGGCATATCTGGCGATAATACTAGCAATCGCAACACTTGCAAATTTGCTTTCAGCTTTTGTATAAAATCTAAGATTCCTAAATACTTTTTCTTCATCACTTAAATATCTGAAGTAAACACCTTCTTCAGCAAACTGATCCATAATAACAGGAGGTTTATCAAATATCTTCGAATGTAAATTAAGGATTGCTTTATTATGTAAAAAAGCCTTAATTTTATTCATGTTGTAACCTCTTTTAGTAAGTTCATTGAATTTCTCGTTATGGAGTGTAAGTAAGCTAAACATAATCTTATCTTTTAATTGCTCCCCAATTACTAATATTCTCTCGTCACTTAGTTTTTTTGAATCATCAATTTTTAATCCTTTCACAAACTCTAAGTGATCTTTATCTAAGTAAGCAGCACAGACTGTAATAGGACCAAAGAAGTCTCCAGTTCCAACTTCATCACTTCCAATAGAGATTAAAAAGTAGTCAGTATCTATTTGCTTTTTTACTTTTTTAGGACGCTTAACTTCTTCTTTATAATCTAACATAGCAATCCACATTTTGTACTCAGCTTCCGCATCAGCACCCTGAAACATTACCTTATTAGAGCTATATACTGTAACTGTAACAAAATCAGTTTTCGCAAAGAAAATGACTGATTCATTTTTAGAATCAGCAGTATAATCTCGGTAAAATGAAACAACTCTCTTTACAAATTCATCTGTTAAATTAAGGACATAGTTCAAAAAAATCACCTCGTACTATTATTTTAGCATATTATTTGTTAAAATAGTATTGCTGGGAGTGATATTATGTATTTTGATAGTAGTTTACTAGAATTCAATAAAATTAAAACAATGATTGAAAAATATGCCCAAACAACTTTGGGTAAATTTTTAGTATCTGAAATAGCACCAACTAACAATTACCTTGAAATAGAAAGAAAACTAAAAGAAGCTGACCATGCTCTTAAGGTTGTAACATTATATAAAGAACCTCCATTTGGTGGAATAAGAGACTTAAAAGAAACATTAAAGAAAGCCCAAATATATTCCGTTCTTAGACCAAATGAGTTTTTAGATATCATTGGGCTTATTGATGCCTCAGGAAATAATGTGAGATTCTACAAACAAGTAAAAGAACATGAAATAGAAGACATAGCTTTAGATGTTTACTATGAAAACATTGAAAGCATTCCAAAATTAAAAAATGAAATTCAATTAGTAATTACTGATAGCGGCGATGTAAGTGACGGGGCTTCTCCAGCCTTAAAAAAAATAAGAAATGCAATTCGAACAAAACAACATAGAATAACAGAAAGACTTAATGTAATATTGAACACTGATAAAACAAAACTTGCTGATTCACTAGTAACAATCAGGAATAATCGTTTTGTAGTACCTGTAAAATTAAGCGAAAAGAATAACTTTAAAGGGTCAATAATTGATTATTCAAGTAGTGGTGAAACTGTATTCATGGAACCACACACAGTAAACGCAATTAATAATGAAATCTCTATTCTGAAACTTGATGAACAAAAAGAAGTCGAAAGAATACTAAGAGAGTTAACAATTAAAGTTGCAGAACACTATTATCCATTAACGAATAACTTAAAAATACTTTCAGAACTTGATGCAATATTCGCAGTAGCGAAATTTGCAGTTGAATTTGAATGCAATGCACCACTTATCACTGAAAATGAAGTAAACCTAATTAAAGCAAGACATCCACTTATTAAAGCAAAAGAAGTAGTGCCAAATACGATAACTTTTAACGAAGAAGAAAAAATCATTATCATTACTGGACCAAATACAGGTGGTAAAACTGTTGCTTTGAAAACGATGGGGTTACTATCTATAATGGTTCAAAGTGGAATTTTGATTCCTGTTGAAAAAGGAAGTAAGACAGTAATATTTGAAAATGTCTTCGCTGATATTGGTGATGAACAATCCATTGAACAATCATTATCAACATTTTCATCACACATGACTAGAATCATTAGAATAATAGATAACCTTACAGTAGGATCATTAATCTTACTAGATGAACTGGGTAGTGGGACTGATCCTAAAGAAGGAGCAAGTCTTGCGATAAGTATTTTAGATTTCATTAGAGTTAAAGGAGTACACGTTATCGCTACAACTCATTATCCAGAGTTGAAAGCCTACGCCTATAACAAAGATGAAATAGTTAATGCTAGTGTTGAGTTTGATGTGAATACTTTAAGTCCAACATACAGGTTATTACTAGGAACTCCAGGTAAATCAAACGCACTATTAATTAGTGAGAGACTAGGACTAAATAGCACAATAATTAACAATGCAAAAGCGATTGTTTTAACATCAACTTCTGAGGTCAGTGACCTCATAAATAAGCTTGAAAAACGCGGAAATATTCTAGAACAACAAATCAGGAAATATGAAACTCTAATTTTAGACAACCAAGAACTAGTCAATAGAACTGAAGGGTTACGAAAAGAACTCATAGAAGAAAAAAGAGCACTACAAAAAAAAGTAGCTATTGAAGAAAGTCAAATAGTTAAAACCACAAAAGAAGAAGCTCTTAAACTTATCAAAGCAATTGAATCCTTAAGAAATCAAGGAGTGATCAAAGATCATGAAATTGCTGATATGAAATTCAAAGTTAAATCATTTGAAGTCCAAAAACCAAAACCAAAAAAAGTAGAAAAACATGATTATGAAATCGGCGATATTGTCAACGTTCTAAAATATAATCGTTCTGCAGAATTACTAAAAAAACAAAATAATAATCGTTGGGTTGTAAAGATGGGATCTTTAACTTCACAATTTTTTGAAGAAGAAATAGAATTCATTGAACATCCTAAAAAAGATAATAAAATTTATAGAGTAAGATCTAACATTAAAAAAAGTGTCAAGGCAGAACTTGATTTAAGAGGGATGAGATATGATGAAGCAGAAATCTCGCTAGACAAATATATAGATGATTGTTTAGTAACAAATATGCCTTTCGCTACAATCATTCATGGGTACGGTACTTTAACTCTAAGAAAATTAGTAAAAACCTATGTTGACAAGAATTCTCATATTAAGAGTCATCGAGATGGCGAAGGCGGAGAAGGTGGAACTGGGGTAACAGTTGTTAATTTCAAATAAATTGTGCAAAACAATTGTATTATCTAGTTTATTTAAGTATAATAAATTTGTATTTTTTAAATAAGGAGGAATAAATTATGCCAGTAGTATTTGCAAACAGCGACAACTTTCAAGAAGTGACTGCTAAAGGAACAATAATATTAGACTTTTATGCCGATTGGTGCGCTCCATGTAGAATGATTGGACCAGTTTTAGAACAAATAGCTGAAGAACAATCAGACATTGGAGTTGTAAAAGTAGACGTAGATAAGAACATTGAACTAGCGAACCAATTTGGTGTGAAAGGAATTCCAGCGTTATTCGTATTAAAAGACGGAAAAGCTGTTGCTCAAAGAGCAGGATTCATGCCAAAAGACGCTTTAGTTGAATGGGTAAGAAAATCATAAAAAAATAACCAGGTTTAATCTTGGTTTTTTTTTTGCTTTACGGTATAATAACGGTGGTGATTTAGATGAATGGAATATTACTAGTAAACAAACCCAAAGATTATACATCTCATGATGTAATAAATGTGTTAAGAGGAATCTTAAAAACAAGAAAAGTCGGTCATACAGGAACGTTAGATCCTGATGCTACCGGTGTTTTAGTTGTGGGTATAAATAAAGGTACTAAAATAATGAAATACCTTAACAACGACGAGAAAATATATCAATCCAGAGTTCTTCTTGGTAAATCTACAGATACTTTAGACAAAACTGGAACAGTAATAAATGAGAAAAAAGTAACTAAAATTGACCAATTAAGTGACGTAATTGCCTCTTTTAAAGGGAAATATACTCAAACACCACCTATGTACTCTGCAATTAAATACAAAGGTAAAAGATTATATGAATATGCTCGAAAAGGAATTGTGATAGATGATATCCCTTCAAGAGTTATTGATATCTTTGACATAAAGCAGATAAATGATATTATATATTCGGGCGATATAGCATATTTTGATTACATTGTTCATAGTTCAAAAGGACTATACGTTAGAACACTATCATACGATATAGGAGCAAAACTAGGATACCCAGCCCACAACTACGATTTAAACAGACTAAAAGCTGGTCAATTCAGTGTCGAAGATAGTTATACTTTAGATGAAATCGAAGCAGGTAATTTTAAGATGATTTCTCTTTCAGATGCACTATCTTATATGAATAAACTAGTTATCCCACAAGAACTACTTCATCATGTTCAAAACGGAATGGCAATAAGTTTAAAATATTTTGATGAATACTCTTTAACAAGATTAGTAGATGAAGACGATAATTTACTCGCAATCTACGATAAACATCCTACAGAACCTAAAATGAAGGCAATAAACGTATTTTAAAGAGGGTTGAAAGTATGAAAATCATTAAACTAAATGGTAATCCAATCAAACATAATTCAGTCGCAGCAATCGGCTTTTTTGATGGTGTCCATCTTGCACATAAAGAATTAATCAAAAAGACAATAGAAATAGGGAACGAGAAGAACTACTCAAAAGTAATCATTACTTTTGATGTTCACCCCAAAAGCATTTTATTTGATCTTGACTATTACTATTTAACACCTTTAAATAGAAAAATAGAGATATTTAAACAATTTGATATCGATTATGTATATATAATTGAGTTTTCAAAAGAAAAATCATCTATGAGCCCGCTTGAGTTCATTGAAATGTACTTAAAAAATATTGATACAATCGTATGTGGATTTGACTTTAAGTTTGGAATAAGAGGAAGCGGTAATGTTAAAACACTACTTCAAGACTCACGTTTTAACACAATCGTGTTAAAAGAAGTTACTTATGATGGTTACAAAGTAGGAAGCACACATATCAGAGATTTAATTAGATCAGGTCAAGTTGATAACGTAAAAGATGTTTTAGGAGACTATTACTCCATCATTGGAGAAGTTCTCCATGGTGCAAAAAAGGGCCGTATGATTGGTTATCCTACCGCAAACATTGATACAGACGGATACTTTATCCCTAAAAGGGGCGTTTACGTTACTTTAACTAGAGTGAAAGATAAATGGTATGAATCAATGACGAGTGTAGGTCACAATCCAACACTTAATTGTAGAGTTGATTTATCTGTGGAATCTAATATCTTTAATTTTGATAAAGATATTTACGGAGAAATTATTGAAATAAAGTTCGTTAAAAGACTTAGAGATGAAGTCAAATTCTCTACTGTTGAAGCTCTAATAGCTGAAATCGACAATGACAAAATAAACACGTTAAAGACTTTTAGAGAATTAGAGCAATAATACTTGCATAAAACATCTACTATGATATAATAATAATCGCGCCTATATCTTTGTTTATCGATACTCCAACGATTTACTAGGAATTAGGTAAGAAAATAAAAAAAGGAGGAAATTAAAATGGCATTATCTAGCGAATCAAAGAAAAAAATTGTTGAAGAATACCGTCAAAAAGATGGAGACACAGGTAGTTGTGAAGTACAAGTTGCTTTATTAACAACTGAAATTCTTGAACTAAATGCACATTTACAAATTCACAAACATGATCATCATTCAAGACGTGGTTTACTTAAAAAAGTAGGACACAGAAGAAATTTACTTAAATATTTAGCAAAAAGAGATCCGATGAGATATCGAGACCTTATTACTAAATTAGGATTAAGAAGATAATTTAAGCGCTGAAATGCGCTTTTTTCTTAGAATTCTATGATATAATGTATAAGGAGGGTTAAATTATGAGTAGAACCGAAAAAAGAGTTAAGGCACTCCAAAACCTGGGGATTATTGCCTTATTATTAGTTTCAATAAAATATGCAAATGATTTATTTGGAACTCAAATTGATACATTGTTTATAGCTATTAACGCAATCGTATTCCCTTTAGGTGTGGCTTTGTTTATCAGTTACTTACTTGCGCCAATTGTGAAATTACTTGATAAAAAAATTAAGAAGAGATGGATAAGTGTAGTCCTAGTATTTATTTTATTATTAGTCATCGTTGCTTTGTTTATACTATTAGTAGGTACTATGATTTACGATCAAGCACAAGTTTTTGTTTTGTATGATTGGGAAAGTATTTTAGCTTCAATAGAGAATTTCACTGAAAATAATTCAAGATTTGCAGAAATATATGAATCAATTAGTGGGTACATTAGTGTAGATAGTGTATCTGCAGTAACAATTAATATTTTCAACCTATTCAAGAGTTTTATAAGTATTTTATTGAGTATAGTATTAGTTCCGGTATTTTTGTTCTTTATTCTTAATGATAAAGAAAAAATATTTGAAGGATTACTTGTTGTAGTTCCAAAAAAATACAAAAAAGACTTAAGAGAACTTGGAATTAGATCAAATGTTGTTATTGAAAAATATTTTAATGGAAGATTTACTTCAATGTTCATCATGAGTATCTTCTTCACAATCATATTCTTTATCCTAGGGTTACGTGAAAGAAGTGTATTCTTTGGATTCACACTAGGATTCCTAGATATAATTCCTTATATTGGTGGATTTATTGGAATGTTACTTCCATTATTATACTCGTTCACAGTCCCAGGAGAATTAATGTTTGGTGAATGGACATTTATAGCAATTATAATAACAAATATTGTTGGTCAAGGATTACAAGGAGGCATTATCCAACCTTGGATAATGGGAAGGGAAGTTAGTATTCACCCATTACTTGTATTATCAAGTTTTATCTTCTTTGGTTCCTTATTTGGAGTTACGGGTATTATCTTGGCAATTCCAATTACCGGTATTATTAAAGTAACATTTGATTATTTTATTGAACTCAAAGAGAATTCAAAAAAAATAGAAATTGTTGAATCAATAAAATCGCCTAAATAGGCGGTTTTATTTTATGAAATGAAGTTTATGCGATATAAATAGGCTGATTATTTCATATTTTGTTAAAAAAAATATATAATACAATTGAGAGGTGATTTGATGAATCTCAAAGATTTAAATATAGAAGGCTTAAGTAATTCAAAACAAATTAAAATAAAGAGAATTATTGAGGCAGCTAAAATCGAATTTGAAATTAATGGAATTACAAACAGCAAAATAAGCAATATAGCGTTAAGAGCTAAGGTTGGTGAAGCGTCAATCTACCGTTATTTTACTGAAAAATTATACTTAGTAAGATTTGTTGCATTTGATTATTGGAAAGAACAAAGAGCAGTATTTGATGAATATAAAGATGATAATATAGATAGTAGGGTAAGTGGTCTTGAAAAAATAAAATCTTATCTTGGAATGTTTATTGAAATGTATTACAATTATCGCGGATTTCTTAAATTCATGGAAGACCTTGATTTATACTTAGTTCCTTCAAAAACACTAGATACTGAAAATGAATTTTTTGAACATATTTATTATATTAAACAGACTTTCATTGACCTATTTGAAGAGGGAATTCACGATGGCTCAATTAATCCTGACTTAATTGCGAATGATTCTTATAGTTTCGTATCACAAGTAATGGTATCAACAACTCAAAAAATGGCTTTAAGACTAGGATATAATCATATTTCAGATGATGAATATGCAGTGAAGTGTTTGAATAACACAATTGATATGTATATAAATTATATTGCTAATAATAAAGCAGAGTAATTTGCTTTTTTATTTTGATTATAACAAATAGGAACAATAAGTATTATTTCTATGTTTTTTATCTGATTTATGGTATTATATTAAATTGGATAAAATAAAAAATATAAAAAGAGAAGAAAAGAGGAAATGAATATGACTGACGTAAGAATATTCGAGATGGATTTTGATGGTAGAAAATTAATTGTAGAAATTGGAGAAGTAGCTAAACAAGCAGCTGGGGCTGCATTAGTGAGATATGAAGACACTGCACTGTTAAGTGTTGTGGCTGTATCGAAAAAAGCTGTTCCAATGAATTTCTTTCCATTAATGTGTATTTACCAAGAAAAAATGTATGCAGCAGGTAAGATCCCAGGTGGATTCTTAAAAAGAGAAGGAAGACCAAGTGATAACGAAACACTAACATCAAGATTAATTGACAGACCACTTAGACCATTGTTCCCTGATGGGTTTAGAAACGAAGTACAAGTTATCAATCAAGTAATGAGTGGAAATCAAGATCATTCACCAGAAATGACAGCAATGATTGGAAGTAGTATCGTACTTGGAATTAGTGAAATTCCATTTAACGGACCTATTGCAGGAGTAAATGTTGGTAGAGTAGATGGAAAATTAGTAGTTAACCCTACACTAGCGCAACAAGAACTTTCTGATATTGAATTAATAGTTGCAGGAACTAAATATGCAGTTAACATGGTGGAATCAAGTGCTAAAATAGTTAACGAAAAAGACATGTTAGAAGCAATTAACTTTGGACATCAATGGATTAAGAAAATCGTTGCATTCCAAGAAGAAATAATCAAAGAAGTTGGAAAAGAGAAAAAAGTATTTGATTATAAAGTAGTTAACCCTGAATTCTTCAAAGAAGTACAATCAAAAGTTGAAAAAGATATGGTTAACGCTGTTCAAACTGAAGAAAAACAAGCTAGAGAAGATGCAATAAGTGCAGTTACTGATGCAATTACTGCTACATACGAAGAAGATAACGCAGGGATGGATAAAGATGATCTTAAAGCATTATTATCTGATGTTGGCTCAGTTTGTCATGATATCGTTAAAGACGAAGTAAGAAGATTAATAAGTGAAGATAAAATTAGACCAGATGGTAGAAAACTTAACGAACTAAGACCACTTGAATCTAAAATAGATTTATTTACATTAACTCATGGTTCAGCAATGTTCACAAGAGGTCAAACACAAGCATTAGTATTGACTACTTTGGGATCATTGAGAGAACATAAAATTATAGATGGTATCTCTGAAAGAGAAGAAAAGAAATTTATGTTACATTATAATTTCCCTCCATACAGTGTAGGTGAAACTGGAAGATATATGGGAGCTGGAAGAAGAGAAATTGGACATGGTATGCTTGGTGAACGCGCTTTAAAACAAGTTATGCCTAATGAAGAAGAGTTTCCTTATACAGTTCGTGTAGTTTCAGAAATACTTGAAAGTAACGGATCTAGCTCACAAGCAACAATTTGTGCAGGTAGTTTGAGCTTAATGGCTGCTGGTGTTCCAATTACAGCTCCAGTTGCGGGTATCGCAATGGGACTTGTTAAACAAGGAGACAATTATTCAATTTTGACTGACATTCAAGGAATGGAAGATCATAATGGAGACATGGACTTCAAAGTTGCAGGAACAAAAGATGGTATTACAGCCTTGCAAATGGATATCAAAATTGATGGAATCAATAATGAAATTATGGCTGAAGCTTTAGAACAAGCAAGAATCGCACGACTTGAAATTCTTGCAAACATGAATAGTGTTATTGCTGCTTCTAGAGAAGAAGTATCAGAACACGCACCTAAAGTAAAATTAATGCAAATTGATCCAGACAAAATTAGAGATGTTATTGGCCCTGGTGGTAAACAAATTACTGCAATCATTGAACAATGTAACGATGTTAAAATCGACATTGAACAAACTGGTAGAGTTACAATAATGCACACGAATACAGTAGATATTGCAAAAGCAATTAAAATAATAGAAGATATCGTTAAAGTTGCTAAAGTAGGAGAAGTTTACTCAGGAAAAGTAGTAAGAATTGAAAAATTCGGATGCTTTGTTGAGTTATGGAAAGGAACAGATGGTCTTTGTCATATTTCAAAACTAGCTCATGAAAGAGTTCAAAGAACTGAAGATGTTGTTAAATTATACGATATCATCTCAGTTAAAGTAATTGGAATAGATGATAAAGGACGAGTTGATTTATCAAGAAAAGCAACTCTTCCAAAACCTGTTGCTAAACCTGAAACAAAAGAATAACTATATGTTATAATAATTTCCGGTAGTGTCAAAAGTTTAATGGAAAGATGAATTTTAGACGCATATCAATCAATAACAGGACAATCAATAAATTGTGAAGATCTAGAATGTTTTTAATTCGTATTCCTTTAAGTTTCTAGAAAGATTA
>Ga0222628_1000214_pt1 | contig 28614 bp, 36 predicted proteins | sample AntAcemetageno95_FD_179860 | JGI IMG/M metagenome (GOLD analysis project Ga0222628, IMG submission 179860) | Saline water microbial communities from Ace Lake, Antarctica - #95 | ecosystem: Environmental > Aquatic > Non-marine Saline and Alkaline > Saline | place: Antarctica: Ace Lake | collected...
TATAAGTCGTTGATAATGAAGGAATAAAAATCTTAAAAATAAATGAAAATAAGTGTGTACATGTTTAACTAATTAAACTAATCTATTGGCATGGATAAGAAAAGGCAAAACCAGCAGGGGACGGCAAATGGAGGAAGCCGAGCCCCGACCGAGACAGAGAAACGAGAAACCCCTAACCAAGAAAGAAACTAAATCATGACACACAAACAAATCAATAAACAGTTCGAGCAGTACACACCCCTCCTCCACAAGCTCTCCCACCAGAGCGCAAGCCGGTGTGGACGACCTGAGGAGGATGTATTCCAGCAGGCCTGCTATCTCTTCATGCAGGCCGCTGGATCCTTCGACCCAAAGCAAGGTGTGAAGTTCGGCACCTACCTCTATCCATGCATTCGCAACGGGCTGATTGAATGGGGGAGGAAAAACGACCTGCCCCGCGACCCTGAGATGATCCCTGATCAGATAGCCGGGACGCCTTCTCCGGACAAGGCGGTGATGATGAAGGAATGGCTGGAGGGGTTGAGCGAGGAGTGTCATGAGGTGGCGATGATAATTCTCAATGGACCTGCGGAAGTGCTGGACCTGACGGCGGGCATGACTCCAAAGGCAATCAGAGGTGCGCTGAGGAGATATCTGCGAAACGAGAAGAATTGGAGCTGGCCAAAAATATGGGGAGCGATTCGGACCATGAAATCTGAAGTCGCATCCCTTTAATGAAGGGGGATGGCAGACGTATAATAAAGTGGTGATAGAGTTTAAGAAACAGAAACCCTAACCAGCCCACACAGGAGGCACACGCCATGGACATTAACCCAGTAAGACAAGAATCATTACGCCAGCAAAAGGAGGCACACGCCATGACGACAGAACAGACAGGACAGCACACGCCGGGCGCATGGGTCGCACACGGAACAAACATAAACGCAGAAGGAGATGGGTACCAATATCTGATTGCAAGCACGAATAAAAGCCCAGTGCCAACCGAAGAGGCGTACACCAATGCCCGGCTAATCGCCGCCGGGCCGGAAATGTATGACTATATCCTGATCCAAGCACGACGGGGAGATATGCAAGCACAGGGTATAATTAACCAAATAGAAGGGAAATAACTATGCCAACACAAGCACAACACACGCCGGGACCGTGGAAATATCAGCGAACACACCCACAAAGCGGTGATGCTTGGTTTGTCCTTACGGATGCAAGGGGGTACGGGCCAATTATGGAGGTTGGCGGGCATGATGTTAATGGTCAGGTTGCAGAAGCAAAATATATGATAACTGAGCCTGATATAATAGAGGCCAACGCCGAGTTTATCTGCCGGGCGTGTAATTCGCATGACGGGCTGGTAGCGGCTTGTAAATTAGCCGTTCCTTTGCTCAAACAGAATATTAAAGACATCGGAGGATGTGACCACAACGCTGGATTATGTGTTTGCGGGTTAAAATCAGACCTTGAAACGATCAAAACCGCAATCACGGCGGCAACCGGCGAGAAGTGAAAGGGGAAAATGAATATAGAAAAGTCATGTTTGTTTTGTGGACACTTTGATTTTGATATGGGTGAAGAGGATTATAGCGAACTCACTCCTGGCAGTGATGCTTGCTTCTCCTGTTTCAAAGGCCACTGGCCCACTATGAGTAATTCTGGTCCCAACAGCCTCCAAACCTTCATAGCCAATATCAAGACCGCTGAAGGATGCAAGGACTTTGAAGCGAGCCATGAAACATGAAAACAGTATCCCTAATTGGCAATAACTTCAAGATCACCTTCCCATACGATCCTGCCACTGTTGCACAGGTGCGGTGTCTTCCTCAAGGACGCCGCTGGGATCCAGTAACGCATGCTTGGTGGTGTCCTCCCTCAGTTAATGCATTGACTCAACTCCGAGAATATGGATTTGAGGTAGACCAATCTGCGCAGAGATGGGAGCAGGAATTCTACAAGCCAGCCAAGCCTAACACAGTAGCAGCAGTAACAAATATTCCCGGCCTGAAAGGAAAGCTATATCCGTTCCAGGCAGAGGGAGTAGGGTTCATCGAGAGCCGGGGAGGACGAGCCTTGCTGGGTGATGAGATGGGGCTGGGTAAAACCATTCAAGCTCTGGCATGGCTCCAGAACAATCCAAACGCATTACCAGCGGTAGTTGTCTGCCCAGCCAGCTTGAAAGGCATGTGGGAAACCGAGTGCAAGAAGTGGACTATGTTCACACCTGTCCTGCTCCACGGAATGGTTCCGTTCCTATTGCACTCAGCTAGCCAAAAAAATATCATATATATTATCAATTATGATATCCTATCCGGATGGCTACCGGCATTGGCACTTTGCAAAACGGTGATTCTGGATGAAGTGCATTATTGCAAGTCAGCCAAGACTAAACGGACCAAGGCAGTCAAACGGTTCTGTAAAAATAAATCCCACGTGATTGCCCTGTCTGGCACACCGATTGTAAACCGCCCGTCTGAATTCTTTATAGCATTAAACATCCTTGCTCCTGCCACGTTCCCGAAGTGGTGGGATTTTGCCCAACGCTATTGTGACGCCAAGCACAATGGATTTGGCTGGGACACGAGTGGTGCAAGTAACGTTGAAGAATTACATACCAGAGCTGAGACAGTTATGCTCCGGCGATTGAAGGCTGATGTACTAAAAGACTTACCTGAGAAGCAACGATCAGTCGTGCCCTTATCCCTGAATGGCAAGCAAGCCGTTTACGATGCCGTACTGGCTCATGTGCTGGGTGCGTGGCGAAATGAGGAGGAGAAGCCCGACCCACTCCGAGACATTACCCAGATCAGCCATTTGCGACAGGCGGTGATGGATGCCAAGTTCGATGCGTGCGTGGAGTGGATAAATTGCTTCGTTGAAACTGGCAAAAAACTTGTGATCTTTGACATTTTTCATAAAACAACAGATAGATTGATGGAACGATATAATAAAATTGCTGTTGCATTAGATGGCCGTGTTGACTCTCGGCTACGGTCAAAAGTAATAGATAAATTCCAGAATGACCCATCAGTTCAAATACTAATTGGAAATATACAAGTCGCTGGTATTGGATTTACACTCACAGCGGCGAGCGATGTTGTCTTTCTCGAATTGCCCTGGACGCCAGCAGAGGTTGATCAAAGTTCCGACCGCGTTCATCGTATTGGTCAACGTAATGCTGTTACCATTTATTTTCTAATTGCACCAAACACGATGGAGGAAGATATCCTGACCCTACTCGACGAGAAAAGAAAAGTACTTAATGCAGTTCTCGATGGAAAAATAACAGGGGAAGAAATGAGCATTTACCCAGAACTACTTCGACGACTTAAAAATAAACGAAAATAAAAGTTGCCTTCCGAAATGAAACCGTTTATACTCTTAAGCAGGAATAGGTTGATCACCGAAAAGGACGATCCCTTAGTCGTCCCTGTCCTGCTTCTCAAAGCTAAGGCAACAGTAAGGAGTTGCAAATGAGGACTCGTAAAATACCCCCAAGATGCGGATGCGGATGTGGCCAACACGTATTAATAATTCGACTCAAGTATGAAGTACGATTCAATAAATATCTGCCAGGGCACAGTCACGCCAATAAGGGTATACCAAAATCACCGGAGCACATCGCTAAACTAATTCTCTCCCACACAGGTTATCGAGACTCTCCAGAAACAAAGGCAAGAAAAAGCCTTGCAGCAACAGGCAGAAAACAATCCGCGGAAGAAAGGAGAAAGAAAAGCAAAGCACGCATAGGCCGATTCCGCGGAGAAAAAGCAAATGGTTGGCGGGGCGGGATTAGTTCGCTTCCTTATAGCAAAGAGTGGACGCCCTGGTTAAAACAGGAAATCCGCCAAAGGGACCGCCATCATTGTCAAAACCCATTCTGTATGAATCTCTCTAACATTCTTAATGTGCACCACATAGACTACGATAAAGAAAACAACAACAAAGGAAATCTAATAACATTATGCACGAGATGTCACTCAAAAACATCAACTGGTAATAGAGAATATTGGAAAAAGTATTATCAAGCAATACAGTGTATAAATTCTGGAGGAGACGAAACAGAAATACTCAAACAAAGAATAATATACCGCATCAGAAATAAACGCCTTAAATGAAACTGACCGATCTAGTATAATAAAAAGGAGATCACACAATGCCAAAGAAAAAAGACAGTACATTATGCACATTCGCGATTCCGAACTTCCCAAGGAAACTCAAAGCCAGATATGCCGCGTGGTGCCGAGCCAGCGACATCTTCATTAAGGATCATCTTCAATATTTAATTGCAAAGGAACTCCGTGAAGCAAACGTAGATATCCCACCCATCCCCTCACATAAGGAAGTTTGAAGATGAGACACAGAACTATATTCCCGCCCAATGTTGACTTTGCCGGTTGGTGGATCAAGTCTCCAAATGGATTAATCGCCCAGTTGATTCGAGATAGCCGCGACAGGCATGATGCCATCCTTTACCACCTCCGATACAACGATGAGCAAGTTGGCGACGGGAATGGGAGATGGACTGCTGAAAAACTGACAGAAACCAGATGTGTTGTCAGACGAACGCGAGAGGAAGTTGAGAATGGAAAACAAGAAGCGATCCCGGTTAAACCTGACCGCCCTGCTGAACGACCACAGCGTCGAATACTCCGAAGGGGCTAATGGCTGGATCAATCTGAAGTGCCCTTTGTGCTCCGACAGTAAGATGCATCTCGGTTGGAATGGCATGGCTTTCTCCTGTTTCAGATGTGGGCGGCATGGGCGGATCGAGGTGCTATCTGCCTTGCTAGACTTAACCCTATCAAAAACGGCCCAGACGCTGTTAAAATATGAAGGGCATATAAAGTCCCCTTCTAGCCGTTTAAACGCCGTAGAACGCGATTTAAGCCGCGTCCTGGCCGTCAAACTACCCTACGGCACAACCCTTATGACAGATCGGCACCGGGATTACCTCCAAACCCGCAATTTTGATCCTCATCGTTTAATTCTGGAATGGGGTCTGCTAGGCACCGGGCCGCTGGGAGAATTCAAGCACAGGATCATCATTCCGATTATTGACGGAGATGGTCAAACGGTTTGCTATCAGGGCCGAGACATTTCAGACAGGGCATCAGCTAAATACAAATCCTGCCTCGACAAGGATGCAGTGGTCCCGATCAAATCTTGCCTCTATGGATTGAACAAATGCCAAGGCCAGGATTGGGTCGTCATTACTGAGGGTCCAACAAAGGTCTGGCGGCTGGGACCGGGAAGCGTAGCGACCTTCGGAGTGGTGGTGACAGATAATCAACTCCAAACCCTCAAACAATTCAAGCGACGGACGATCATCTTCGATCATGATGAGGCCGGGATGCGTGGAGCGGATGAACTGGCAGGGAGGTTATCTGTATTTGGTGGAGAAACTCAGAGCCTATCCATCTTTGGTGTAACTGATGTGGCAGATATCTCCGAAGATGACGCAAAACTATTAATGGTACGGTGTCAAAAATAAATAAAAATAATGCTGGACTCAATTTGGGAGGAAGAGTATTATATATTTTCAAATGGGAGATGCCCCCACAAAACCGGAATGATAAAATGATAATAAAAATTAAAAGGCCGCGCAGTGGTTGGGGTTTGTTCTTTCGGCTCAAAGCTGAACGTTCCGGTTCCCCGTGCATCCCACTGTTGCGGCCTTTTCTTTTCCAAGGAGACCCTCGATGATACTACGAACTATACATAAATCTAACTATACCGTGCTAGTTAATGAAATGCTGATGGATAAAACAATCTCTTTCAAAGCTCGTGGATTACTTTCTTATATGCTATCCCTGCCTAATGATTGGATTTTCTACCAAAGTGAACTTGAATCTCACTCGGAGCTCGATGGAGATACTGCTATTAGGAGTGCTGTGAACGAACTTATCACCGCTGGATATGTCACACGACAGCAGGCAAAGAACAAGGAAGGTAAGTGGAAAGAGTCTGAATGGGAGGTTAGGGAAATACCGCAACGCGGAAAACCGCATGCGGGAAACCCGATACCGGGAAACCAGCCCTTACTAAGTACTAAGAAGAAACTAAGTACTAATAATAAAAAGCATTTTTTACAGAAATCTTCATTTGATCCAGAAGAACTACCCGGTCACTTCATTAAACACCCCACTGTAATCACCTCATGGATAGAGTTTGTTCAGCACCGCAAAGAAACAGGTCATAAACTCACTCCACTTGCCCACAAGAAGATCACGATGGAAATGCTTCAGCATACTCCAGATGAAATAGTTGAGGCAATCAATATGGCTATCACCAAAGGATGGCGAGGGCTGTTCTATAAGAATGGTTCGACCGGCAACAAATCAACTATTAGCAAACCCGACACCACCACGCTCGGTCCAGATGCCAAACGACTATATGATTTCACTGTCAAAATCCTCGGAGACCAGCTTGTCCGTAAGCAGGAGGTTGCCTTCCTCATCGCGACCATGGAAATATACCATACCACTCTCGGATCAAAGTTTCCCAATTGTGTCAAGCATCTCAATTGGGACAAATTCTTCGGGGACTGGCTGAAGTACTTGCAGGAGAAACAACCCACATTTCCCTTGCAAGGTGCTTACCAATTGAAAATTGGAGGACTACGCTGGAGCGAATTCATTCAACGCTGTGAACATTATACCCAATATAGTTTTAAGACTGGGAAATTCCAACTATGATTAAAATTAAGCGACAGAACGTGGATGGCGGTGCAGAACGGAAACTACTTATCGGGATGATTGTCAGCGATAAGTTTATCAAGCAAGCAATGCCATTTTATGATCCCGACTTGATTGAGCAGAAATATGCTCGGACTGTTGCGGAATGGTGTGCCCATTATTATCAGCGGTATGAGAAAGCTCCCGGTCTTCATATCAAAGACATTTTTGACAGTCATGCTGACAAGATGGAACCGACAGAACGGGATTTGGTATCGGATTTGTTGGAGAGTCTTTCTACTGAATACGAACGAGCAGATCAGATGAACACTCCCTACCTGCTCGATCAGGCAGAAGCATATTTTAAAACTAGAAGCCTAAACCAGTTATTCTCAGAAAGTAAAGGTTTGCTGCTGGAAGGAGACGTGGCTGGAGCAGAAGCGGAATTGAGTAATTATAAGAGAGTGGGAAGATCGTCATCACTGGGATCCAATCCATTCAAAGATCCTGATGGAATTATGCGAGCATTCGAGCAGGCTGAGAAACCATTATTTGCCCTACCAGGCAAACTGGGATACATGCTGAACGAAGAATTTGGTCGCGATAAGTTTCTGGCATTCATGGGTCCAGAGAAGCGTGGCAAGACGTGGTGGCTGAACGAGCTGGCTATCCGAGCGGCGAAGGCCAGATGCAACGTGGCTTTATTTGGAATTGGGGACATGAGCTTGGAGCAAACCATAATCCGGCTCGTTATTCAATTGGCAGGAAGAAGCAACAGAGAAAGATATTGTGGGGCGCATGAGTGTCCTTTTCCTAATGCAGACGGAACTGGGAGTGACTACAGAACTGTTCCAGCTGTTAAACCTCTGACGTGGCGGGAGGCGTGGCGTATAGGGCAGAGATTTCTTGGCAGGATGAAAGGCAAGGACTTTAAATTATCCGTCCATCCCAGTGACCAATTGACTGTCACCGGATTGAAAGTCATTCTTGATAATTGGGAAACGTTTGACAACTTTATTCCTGATGTGGTCATCATTGATTACGCTGACAATCTTGCTCCAGAAAATAGACGAGAAGAGTTCCGACACCAGCAGAACCAGATATGGAAACTATTAAGAGGATTATCGCAGGAACGACATTGCTTTGTAGCTACGGCGACACAAGCCAATGCAGGATCTTATGATCAGACGACTTTAACAATGAAGCATTTCAGTGAGGACAAAAGAAAGTATGCCCACGTCACTGCGATGGTAGGACTGAACCAAACTCACGAAGAGAAGCGTGCCCGGCTGATGCGATTGAACATGCTGGTGCAAAGGGAGGGTGAGTTCTACGCAGAAGATTCGGTTACTGTAGCACATGATTTATGGAGGGGGAGACCGTTATTGTTTAGCTTCTAATAATAAAGCTTTACCTCTGAAATGAAATCACCTATACTATATGGCAGGAATAGGAAAGGACTAATTAACCTTCCCGAAAAGACCGGCCCCACAACCGGCCCTGTCCTGCTTCTCATAAATTGTGGTAACAATGTGGAGTTGCAAATGAAGACCAAAATCTATGCCTTGCGGGATGAAGACCGCTGGCTCCGGTATGTGGGGAAAACTGGTAAGCCACTTCCTGTCCGCCTCATTATCCATTTACGGGAGGCACAAGCTGGTGTTCGGACACACAAGTGCAATTGGATTCGCTCGATGTTGAGGCATGATTTGATTCCCACCATCACGCTAATTGAGGAGGTTGAAGGGGGTGGAAATGATGAGGAACGCAAATGGATTAAGTACTTTTATGATCATGGCATTGAACTCGTTAATGGAACTGATGGGGGTGATGGTGGTAACACAATACTGCGCTTTTCTCCTGAAGAATATGCAGAATTCAGAAAGAAGTGCAGTCATCAAGCGACAGACGAATACCGCAAAAATATGAGTCGAATAAAGAAAGGCCACCCGGTATCACAAGAACAAAGACAAAAATTAAGTATAGCAAACAAAGGGCAAATTCCTTGGATGAAGGGGAAGCATCCTGTTCTTTCTGAAGAACACAAAATGAATATAAGCAAGGCGATGAAAGGAAAACACTGGTTCCTTTCAGAGGAAACAAAAAGAAAAATGAGTATAGCGAAGAAAGGCAAACCCTCTTGGCATAAAGGAAAACGGCGTTCTGAAGAAACAAAGAAAAGAATGAGTGCTTCAGCCAGAAAAAGAAAAAAGCAGGCAGGCCGTTGTTATTTTCATATTAAATGAATGACTGGCATTCCGTATAATAGATCAAAGACGGAAACGATAGAAGTTCAAAACCAAAGGAGGCCAAAAGCCATGAGCAAGAAACCTGCGAAGAAAGAAACGACAGCGACCCCGAACCGGGACGCAGCGAACGACATCAACGACGTCCTTAAGCCCGACCCGCTGCTGGATGTCAAGGCCGACGAGGCTGCGATCAAGACTGAACTTGATGAATTGCTGCCCAGCATCAAAGAGGACGACGACTTGACCCCGGCCACGTGGAAAACGCTGAAAGCGATGGGCTGGAAGAACACAACGGAAAAAATAAAAACGAGCACGGCTGCAGGAACAAAAGCCGGTGCCAAATCTTCGGCCGTAAAATCGCCCAAAGCCAAGGCGGTTGCCTCGGTGAAGAAAACTACCCTGTCTCGCAAGGACGCGGTGTACGCGGTAATCGATGAAAAAGGGGGGACCAAAAAAGGAGTTAACTCAAAAGAACTCGAAATATCGTCGACGGAACGCATGGTGAAAGCCAATGGCACCGCTGGAACTAGTGCCAGCAACATCTGCAACAACGTGTTGGACGCGCTGGTTCAATATAAAATCATGTCGCGAGATGAGGACGGCCAATGCCGGTTCGCGTGATCAATCGTGGAATGAAACAGCAAGGGCTTCCATCTTGGTGGCCCTTGTCTGTTTCCATTCCTTACACAATGGCTGAGGTGAGGAAAGCATCTTCCGCGTGCCTTTTCACCGTTGCCAGTACCTTTTCCGGGTGCGGTGGGTCGTCCACTGGCTATCGTTTGGCAGGGGGCAAGGTGCTGGCGGTGAATGAATTTGTGCAAGCCGCAAGGGATTCATACTCGGCCAATTATCCCGACGTCACCATTCTCCCGGCGGACATACGCGACATCACGGGGAAAGATCTTTGCGAGGCGGCAGGTGTTCGGAAGGGAGAACTTGATATTTTGGATGGATCGCCGCCATGCGCGTCATTTTCTACCGCTGGCAGTCGGGAAAAAGCATGGGGAAAAAGTAAAAAATACAGCGACACTGAGCAACGATGCGACGATCTGTTTTTCGAGTTTGCTCGCGTACTGCGTGAAGCCCAGCCCCGTTGTTTCGTTGCTGAAAACGTCAAGGGTCTTACAATAGGAATCGCGAAAAACGTGTTGGGCAATCGTCGACGTGGGTTCGCCGACGATCTGGGACTTCCTCCCTCCGTATATTCTGAATTGCAGCAGTGTGGATACATCGTCGCGCACGCGGTGCTGAACGCAGCCGATTACGGAGTTCCGCAGATGCGCCGTCGTGTTATCTTTATCGGGGTGCGAAAAGATTTAAATATAGCGCCGACGCATCCCTTGCCCACCGTGTCGCGGTATGTTTCTGTTCGCGAGGCCATCGTCGGGGTGGTTAATAAACCTACCGATTTTTTCCCGCTTCCGACAAAAGGAACGGTAGCGCTGAGACTCCTCTGCGCGTGCAAACCAGGGCACAGCTGTGACGAATACCATCCCAAAGGATTTTTTTTCCAATTTAGTCGACTAGAGGGGGATATCCCAAGTCTAACAATTCTTGCAGATGGACCACAATATCATTTCATGTGGAACGAGGACCGCTATTTGAGCATAGCGGAATGCAAACGAATCTGCGCGTTCCCTGACGATTTCATTTTGACAGGGAATCAAAGACAAAGATGGGAACGGATGGGGCGTGCCGTTCCACCGTTGATGATGAAAGCTATCGCGGAACATGTATATAAAACTGTGTTGATGAAAACAAGAACTTGATGAAACTCAGGAGGGAAATATGTCCCGGTTGAATCAAATCGCGTTGGAGCTCAGGGAATTATTGGTGGACCAAATGCGACCCTTCAAAGGAGAACGAGTCGCGGTGTTTCTTTCCAGCGGGACGGATTCCATGTGCGTCCTGCATGCCTTGCTTGCCGCGAAGGCGAAACCCAGAGCGTATTCTTTTTTTATCGAGGGGGAAGAAAATCGGTTTGATCCCGTCGTCGCGAAAAAAACCGCTGATTCCATCGGGATCAATTGGACTCCAATCCCGCTGGCATCTGATCCTACCGCCGCCGCTCGCAAAGCCGTTTTGGGACTGGGCGTTAAAAGCAAATGCGACGTGGAATGCGGTTGGCCGATGGCGGAAGCTTTGCAAGTCGTGGACGAGGCCGTTGTAGTTTCCGGACATGCCGGAGACGGCCATTTTGGTTTAACGAAAAAAGTGATGATGCACAAAGATCTTTTCGACGTGGAAAGGGATAGGTGCTTTGAAAATCCCGATTACGCGCAGGTGCGCACGTTGAAGTGGTTCGCCAAATGCTGTGGAAAATTGCTCTTCACCCCGTGGACCGACCCACGGATCATCCAATTATTGCGTGACCTGTCTTGGCGTGAGTTGAACCACCCGCGCCAAAAAGAAATTGCTCGCCTTGCCTTTGAAAAAGAATGCACCCTTTATCCCCCGAAACTCCATAGCGACCTGCACGCGGCAGGGACGGGGATTAAAGAGATGTTTCAGCACATTACCGAAGGGACTCGGTTCACGAACCCCGTTGCTGTTTATCATAGAATCAATTCATTGAGTCTCCCCGTGTTGGTAGGTCAAGCTCCCAGTAAAACTAGTGACGTGGAAAAACCACTTTCAGCTCGTCCCTTGTCCACCTCGTTGTGCCAATTATTGTCGTGCGATTTATTGACGTACCTTTCTTCGTTTGAAAGGATCAATTTGTTGAATGCCTGGCCCGGATCTTCAAAGAAGGGGGATCTATTCCCCGCGCGCCTCGGGGCTGAGCGGGCGAAAGAATTGATCCCCTATTTTCGGGGACGCGAAGTTATCCTATTGGGAAGGAACGTTGCCAAGGCGTTTGGATTGCGCGACGAGTTCCCTCTTTTGCGGTATCGCCAAGAACACTGTTGCGAGATGGCGGTGGTGCCGCATCCATCGGGGGTAAATCTTTGGTGGAACGATGAAGAAAATAAAAAAGCCGCCGCGACCTTTTTGAAATCAGCCATGGAGTCCGTAACGGATAAATTAAGGGGGGGTTTATAATGAAAGAAAAAAATAAGAATAAAGACAAGCTGGGAACGTACACGAACGGCAAGTGGAAGTTCGATGACAAAGTCACAGCATGTTTTGACAACATGTTGGAACGGTCGATTCCTCAATATAAATTGATGCGAGAATTAACCTTCCGCGTCGGAAGGCGTTTCGCGACTCTTGGAACTGCCGTTGTGGATCTCGGATGCAGTCGCGGCGGTGCTCTTGCAGAGTTTGTGGATGCCAAACGTCCCGAGGACCAGACGACGTTCATAGGAGTTGAAATTTCAGAACCAATGGCCCTCGCCGCTACCGAACGGTTTGAAAATCGCGACGACGTGGTGATACACCAAATAGATCTTCGCGAAACGTATCCTCCCGTAGTCACGCGGGACGGGATCTCGTGTGGGTCGTCCCTCACGCTCGCCGTGCTGGTCCTCCAGTTCATTCCCATCGAACACCGCCATAGGATTATTAAAAAAATATACCAGCAAACAATTTCCGGCGGGGCGTTGATCCTCGTAGAAAAAGTCCTCGGGAACACGGATGAATTGAACGCCATGATGGTTCGCGAGTACTATGAGATCAAACGGATGAACGGATATACCGACGACCAAATCGAACGGAAGCGATTGTCCTTGGAAGGAGTTCTGGTCCCGATCACGGCGCGTTGGAACGAGGACATACTTCGAGAAAGCGGGTTCAGGCAGGTAGATTGTTTCTGGCGCTCGTTGAATTTCGCGGGATGGATCGCTATTAAATAAATAATTAAGGAGGTGTTTTATGATTATCAACACAGATCAATTCAAACAGATTTTGGAAACAGTAACTCTTGTCAGGAATATTTCTGGAAAAAAAGAAAATAGTGGATGCACCGATAATTTACTTTTCAAAGAAAAGCACGTCTTCAGTTATAACGGTGAAGTCGTGGTGTGTTGCCCAACCCCGTTTCCAACATCGTTAGAAGGAATCGTTCCAACAGAAGCATTGATGTCGTTCATACGCAAGGTCAATGACAAAACTATGTCCGTCGAAATGACTGAAGATTTATTGGTGTTCCGGGGCGGGAAATTCAAAGCCGGCATTTTATTAGAATCCACGGGGCAGTTTCCAAAAAATATCACCACGCTTGTCGACGAAGTTGAATGGACGAAATTACCAACCAAATTTGGGGAAGCATTGGACATCGTTTCTGAGAGCGCAGCCACCACACCTGGAACGGTTTTGTCTTTTATTCAAGTGGCCGATGAATCCATCACGGCATGCAATAATTTTGAGGTAACTTCTTTTTCAATGAAAGGTCTGAAAAACCAAATTCTTATTCCGGCAACAGCAGTAAAAAATATCGTCCGGTTCTCTCCCGACAGTATAGGATTTTCTGACAAGTGGATATTTTTTTCAAATCCCAATGGATCCCACCTATCGTGCCGTGCCGGGACTGGAAAATACCCTGATGTGTCAAAATTACTATCTAACCGAGGGAAGCAAATTGAATTTCCAGAAACAGTGGACGACGTGCTTGCTCGTGCCGATGTGTTTTCCACGATGTCAGGGGATGCCACCGATAAAGAAGTGAAGTTCATCGTGGCGGATAAAAAATTTATAATACGTTGTCATGGAAAACAAGGCTGGTTTGAAGAAATTATTCCGTCAACGGTGGAAAAATCCTTTTCATTCTCCATCAATCCTGAGCATTTATTGCGTGTGATTGAATATGGTAAAAAAATTGAATTAACCGAGACCTCGATTATGTTTCGAGATTCCAATTTCATCCACTCCGTCTCGATAGAAAAATAAAATGAACCCCGGGTTTTTTAAACAGAGTGTTACTTTTGCGGAAAAATGCGGTGTGGCTTGCACGCTTGATCGCGACTGCCGCTCTCCCAAGATGCCGGTCACCGGTGAAGGGCGAATGAGGATCCTCATCATTGCTGAAGCACCCGGTGAGCAGGAGGACAGGCAGAATACGCAATTCATCGGCCCAGCCGGACAACTCCTTCGCAAGATTCTAGCCGAGCATGGAGTTGACCTTGACCGTGACTGCCGCAAGACAAATGCTGTGAGATGCCGACCGCCTGAAAATCGCCGTCCTACGCGTCAAGAGATCGAGGCCTGCCAACAGCACGTCTGGGATGAGATCGCCCGTTCTAGGCCTATCCTGACGCTTTTATTGGGGCAAATAGCGGTGGAATCCTTCCTGCTAGGCCGAATAACCAAAATAGGCCAGATCGGACGGTGGCGGGGCATGGCAATTCCAGACCAAAAAGCCGGGTGCTGGATCTGCCCGACATTCCATCCAAGCTATATTCTTCGTAGCCAGGAAGGAAGAATAATCAGGGGCAAGGCCAAACCAATTCTACCCACCGAGGAATTGATATTCAGGATGGATTTAGAACAGGCATTGACACTATTGGATAAACCATTTCCGGTCGCTCCTCCTCCTCAAGTAATGTGTGAGTGGCACTGGAGCACAAAACCCGGTGATACGGTCGCCATCGACTACGAAACTACCGGCCTGAAGCCCTACCGCAAAGGACATCGAATTGTGTCGGCTGGGATCAGCAATGGTGAATGGGCTTGGGCAGGTGAAATGACACCAAAGTTTGCCCGAAAATGGAAGCTATTGTTGGCCGATCAAAATATTAAAAAGATCGCCCACAACATGAAGTTCGAGCATCAGTGGGCTGCTCATTGTCTTGATGTGGAAACGCAAGGTTGGTTATGGGACACGATGCTTGCCTCACACATGGTTGATAATCGCAAACTTTATTGTAAACTAAAGCACCAAGCGTATATCAACTTTGGTGTACCCGACTGGAGTGATGGCATAGATTTTGAGAACGATGATGACGACTTCGCTATCCATCCCACCGTGGTTACTGATAAGTTGCTGAGTTACAATGCTCTTGATGCTTTCTGGTGTTACAAATTATATGAGAAACAAATGGAGAAGTTCAAAAAATGACTCCATTGTCCATGGACGGTTATAAACTCCTGCACGATAGTGCTTTGGTTTTTGCAGACATCGAGGCCACCGGAATCCGTATGGATGTCAAATATCTCCATGAACAGGACATAGCTGTTGGAAATGACATTCTTGGTATAGAACGTCAACTTTGGAAGACGAGTGAGGCCAAAGAATGGAAACTTCGGTTCAAAGATAAGATCAAGTTCAGTGCCACGGCCCAACTGTCCGAAATGCTTTTTAAGCAATGGAAATACAAGCCCACCAAAACCACTCGGAAGGGTCGGGCATCTGTCGATGATGAAGTGCTTCGTAAGATCAACAGTCCATTCACCCGACTCATTTTACAGCATCGAAAGTTGAGCACAGTAAGAAACACGTTCCTTTCCGGTTTGTTGGAGAATCAATTAAATGGGTTCCTACACCCATCTTTCAACTTGCATACGGTACTGAGTTATAGAGGGAGTTGTCATGGTCCAAACTTTCAAAATCAACCCGTGCGTGATCCTGTTCAAGGAGAGATTGTCCGGAAGGCGTTCCTTCCCCTCATTCCAGAGCACCAGTTTGGGGAGATTGACTATAAAGGAAACGAGGTTGTCAGCAACGCTTGCTATAATCATGACCCAAACCTGGTGGCTTACATCAAGGATCCAACTAAGGACATGCATGAAGATTCCGCCAAGAACTGTTTCATCCTCCAACCAAAACAGATTGGGGAGATGATCCGATACGTCGGGAAGAACGGATTTACCTTCCCGGAATTCTACGGTAGCTATTTTATCAACATTGCTCCGGCTATGTGGTGGGCGATTACGGAGCATGGACTTACAACGGAGGATGGAATTCCTTTGTACCTCCATTTGAGGAATGAAGGAATTTCTAATGAGGAGGAATTTATAGACCACATCCAACAAGTGGAGCAACATTTTTGGGACGAGCGTTTTCCAACCTTTGCCAAGTGGAAAGTCAAGTGGTATGAAGCGTACCAGAGGAAAGGGTATTTTGACTTGCTTACCGGTTTCCGGTGTCAAGGTCCCATGCGTAAAAACGAAGTGTGCAACTATCCTGGGCAAGGAACAGCATTTCATTTTCTATTGTGGGGAATGGTGCGATTACACGAATGGTTAGTCAACAATGAAATGAAAACTCAAATACTCGGTGAAATACATGATTCAATTGTGATATCCTTCCACCCGGATGAGACCATGACCGTGTTGCGTAAGGCTCGCAAGATTATGTGTGTGGACATTAGAAAGCACTGGAAATGGATTAACGTCCCGATGAGCATAGAAGCGGAAGTCGCCCCTGTGGGAAAATCGTGGCAGGAAAAACAACCTATGGAGATATCATGAGCAAATCATCTGAACGCATTTGTGAAAAATTGTGTTGGATTCGGGACCAGCTTCAAATAACCCGTCAGATGAAATGCACCTGTCCTGGTTTCTATCTCCAATACAATCAGGGATGCTCTTGTGAACGGGGTCGGGAAATAAAAAGATTAGAGAACGAGATGACTAAAAAACTGGACGAACTAAATATGGAGGATAAATGAGTGCAACATCATTAGCAGTAAAGTATAGACCAAAACGGCTATCTGATTTCCTCGGCAACACTGAGACCGTCCAATCCCTTCGTGCCCTGATGGAACGCGAGGAGATGCCACACACAATTCTGTTCACCGGTCCAAGTGGAACAGGCAAGACCACACTCGCTCGAATCGTGGCAAAGCGACTCCGATGTTCTGAATACGACTTGCAGGAACTGAACACCGCTGACTTTCGAGGCATTGATACGATCAGGGACGTGGTAAAGAATATGTCGTTGTGCCCGATGAGCGGGTCGTATCGGATATGGATACTGGATGAGTGTCATTCCCTCACGAAGGACGCCCAGCACGCTCTATTGAAAGCCCTCGAGGATACACCCAAGCATGTTTATTTCCTGCTGGCCACTACCAATCCGGAGAAGCTTCTACCCACGATCAAGACTCGGTGCGTGACGTTTGATGTGAAGCCTCTGAATGATAAATTGATGGATCAGTTACTGAAGGACGTAATAGCGAAGGAACAAGTATTGGTAATGCAGGAAGCCATTGATCAGATTATACAGGACTCCCTTGGTTCTGCTCGCATGGCACTGTCGATTCTTGATAAGATTATCAACATGGACAGCAAGCTTATGTTGGAAGCAGCAAAGCAACAGGCAGCAGCACAATCAGAAGCTATCAATCTATGTCGTGCCCTGATCAGCAAACGTCCGTGGAAAGAGATAGCCAAAATTATACGAGGGCTGGAACAGGAACCGGAGAGCGTGAGGCGAGCGGTGCTGGGGTACGCCCAGGCAGTATTACTTAAATCGGACAATCCGCAAGCGGCACTGGTGTTGATGAATTTCCGTGCTCCACTTTATGATGTTGGGAAACCGGGATTGACGATTGCTTGTTACGAGAGCATAGCTTAAATGAACGACCGTGAAACCGTATAATAAGGTAAGGAGAAAATGAAATGAGCGACCCAAATTATGACCAAGATATTTCCATCGACCCTGACGCCCTCGACATAGAGTGGACGAAGCAGGCGCAGACCTTTTTTAAATATGCCGAGCTGACCGCCAGGGCTCATGTCGTAATGGATCGTAAGAAAGAGAAAATAGATGTCCTCGAAGCAACGATGGGATTGAAAATCAGAACAAACCCGGCTTCTTATGGACTGGAAAAAATTACTGAGGGTGCTGTTCAATCAACTATTCTGATTGACCAGAACCACATTGACGTGTTATCCGAATTGGCCGATCTCAAATATGAATACGAAGTGCTGATCGCCGCCGTCCGTGCCCTCGACCAAAAGAAAGCGGCACTGGAGAACCTGGTCCGGTTGCAGGGACAAAACTACTTTGCCGGACCGTCAGTGCCTCGTGAGATTGGAAAAGAGTGGGCACGTGACATTGAACGTAATACAGTACGTAGCAAAGTAAAAACAGCGATGAGTAATAAACGGGCAATCAAACGATAAAGAAAAGGGTGCGTTAGTTACCGTGAGTTCGATAAACGGAAATCTCATGTGTGAATCTGGCACAAAACGTGAAGCCGTAAAAACGGTTCATCCCGCCATGAAGGTTAGTCTGATCAACGCTTCATGGCCACAAGGAGGTAAGAGGGCAAGCGTGGTAGAAATATTCTTCTGCCATAAAAACGGATAGCGGCAGTCCCGCCACCCTTTTCTTTTTGAGAGAATAATATGAACATTGCTGATCTTACTCCAATTCAGTTAATCTTAGTCATAATAGGATCTTGGTTTTGGGTGTATGTCGCAGGTCGGCTTGCCAGTGCAGGAATACTCAAGTCATGGTGGGATTTTATTTCCCAAAAACGTAAACCGCCGAAAGGCACAAAGGAGGAGGAGACATGAAGAGTTCGCAACAGTCAATGAAGGATCGCGTCCGCAAACGGGCGGAGGTCCACAAGAACCGGGGAGGGCTGGATACGCTGGCTCTGCCTGAAGGTGTCGAGTTGTACAAGCCAGAAAAAGGAAGTGTCGAGTTTGACATCATCCCTTACATGGTGACAGCCGACAATCATCCAGAAGTCAAGAAGGGTGAAATCTGGTACGAGCGGACTTATCTGGCCCACCGCAATGTCGGACCGGAAGAGAAGTTCCTTGTATGCCCACGCACGATCGGCAAACGATGCCCGATCTGTGAGGAGCACCAGAAACTCAACAAGGATCCGGATGCTGACGAGGCTGTCGTCAAGGGTTTGCGAGCTAAAGAACGCGAGCTGTTCAATGTGGTGATGAAAGACGGTGACGGATCGGTGATGCTTTTGGATATCAGTGTATTCTTGTTCGGACTCAAACTGGAGCAGGAAATACTGGAAGGTGACGAAGAGAATGCATCTTTCGCCGAACTGAAGGGCGGCAAAACGCTCAAGGTGCGGTGGGAACAGAAGTCCATGGGCACGAACAAGTTCGTCGAGGCTGGTCGGATCGACTTCAAAGACCGGGACGACATCGGAGAAGACGCGCTGGACTTAGCGGTTGATCTGGACAAAGCGCTGAAGATCCTGTCCTATGAAGAGATAGAGAAGATATTCCAGGCCGGTGGCGACGAAGATCCAAACGACGATGAAGATAAGACAAAAGTCGAACCCGAAAAGAAACCTGTCCGACGAGTGATCGGTGGCAATCGGAAACCAGCAACGACAAGTGACGACGATGACGATCAGATTCCCGGTGCAGAAGCTCCTGCCAAGAGAAGGGTTGGATCAGAGGAAGATGACCCCAACGAGTGCATCGCTTGTGACGGCACTGGCAAGAACAGCAAGGGGAACACGTGTAAAATATGTGGCGGGTCTGGCAAGAACGATGACACAAATGGTGACGGGGACGAGAAGGAAAACGAACCCGAAAAGAAACCGAGGTCCATTCGTCGAGCGATCAAGAGATAATTCCGGTCGGTGAGGGATGCCCCTGCAATTGGCCGCAGGAACCCTCCCTTCTGGTTAGGGAGTGGTGGCCGGTAACCACTTAAAACCCCGGCATAATTTAATATTTGAAAATAAACCTTTACTTCTTAAAAGGAATATAATATAATGTATGGCAGAAATAGGGTAGCTCCCGAAAAGATGGACACGACTACCATCCTGTTCTGCCTGTTCTTAGTCGCCACAACTAAAGTCGGAGTTGTTATGGAATATAAAATCTACGGTCTTTATAACGAGTATCACTATCTACGCTACATAGGGGCTACAAAGCGCCTACTTAAAAATCGCTTAAAAGAGCATTTACATCAAGCTCTTAAAGGCATACATACTCATAAATGCTGTGGTATTCGTGCTATGTTGTACCGTGGATTTTTTCCTACTATCAAATTATTCACTGAAGTAGAAAAATATAAATGGCAGATAGTAGAACGAATCTATATTAAACATTTTCACGATCTTGGATATAATTTATGGAATGAAACAAGTGGTGGTGAAGGTTGTTCCGATCTTTCTTCCTTCGCGCGACAGAAAATGAGTTTGGCGCAAATAGGTAAAAAACACCCAGTAAATTATATTATTCCCATCAGGAAAAGAAAGATAATAGCACAGAAAGTCAGAGCGTATAGACTTGGTAAACACCATTCGGAAACAACTAAAAAGAAACAACGAAAAGCAACTATTGATCAGCATAGAGCGAAGGGTCACCACATGCCGGTGAAATAAAACCGGCTTTATTTTAAGGAATGACGATAATGAAATTAACAGATCAAGACCCATTCCCATTCGGAAAGTATAAAGACGAACCTATGGAAGATGTGCCGGCGAGTTATCTCGACTGGTTCATAGGACAGAGTTGGGCGGACAACTGGCCTGCAGTCGTAGATTACATTAAAGACAACCGCGTTATGATTGACAAGGAGCTGAGAAACAGTGGAGCACTAGATGACTAAACGAATTATTAACCGTCCGGGAGAACTTCCCTCATTGACTTTGCAGATCACCAAACATGCTATCGAAGGTCGTGATATCTTGAAAGAACAAGAGGAAGGACATCAGTACATCTCCACTGGCTCTGCCCTACTGAACCTCGCCCTGTCCGACAAGGCCGATGGCGGTTATTTACCCGGCAAGGTTATTAACGTGATCGGTGACAGTTCCAGTGGCAAGACGTTCCAATGTCTGACCACATTGGCCGAGGCTGCACACAATCCTGCTTTCGATGACTACTTACTGATCTATGACGACGCAGAAGCCGCCAGCGAGTTTGATCTGGTAAAGTTATTTGGGCAGAAGACTGCCGAACGCATCCTGCCACCCAATCTTGATTTGGAAGATCCAGAGCATAGTCGGACCATGATGGATTTTCAATCAAGCATACGGCGATTGCTGCAAGGTGATAAACCGATCATCTATATCCAAGACAGTTTTGATGCACTTACCACCGACCAGGAACTGAAGCATGCCGCCGACCTGCAGGACGCCCACGACAAAGGCAAGGAAGCCAAAGGAACGTATGGAATGGAAAAGGCCAAGCATGCCAGCATCCTCCTACGCCTGATCGCCGGTGGGATAAAGAAGACGAGAAGCCTCGTAATTATCATCAGTCAGACTCGTGACAATATTGATCCCATGTCATTCCAGCATAAGACACGGGCTGGTGGGAAAGCACTTTATTTTTATTGCTCATACGAGATGTGGTTGGCGGTGGCCAAGAAACTGTCTACCAAAGTGAACGATCGAAACCACGTGCAAGGTGTTGTTAGCCGAACCAAGATCACCAAGAACAAAGCGAACGGGAAAGTGAGAGAAGTGGATTTGCCAATTTATTACGATCTGGGTGTGGACGACGTGGGCGCATGTGTGGACTTTCTTATCCAGGAGAAGTGGTGGACGAAGAGTGGGTCTGGAATCATCACCGCACCAGAACTGAGGACCACCGCCACCCGCGTGAAGTTAATCAAGGCAATAGAGGAGAAAGGTTGGATTGATCGTCTTCATACCATAACGGAGAAGGCGTGGCTTTCTATTGAAGAGAAACTAAAACTGAACAGGAAAAAGAGGTACGGATGATTACGCTCTTAATAGATTGCAATTTCTTAACGTATCGAGCATACTACACCACCGGTGGAATGTCTTCCAGCGGATCAGCCACGGGGATCCCTTACGGTTTTTTCATGTCACTCTTAATATTGTCTGAGCGGTTCAAGACAAATAAGTTTTGCTTCTGCTGGGACAGCAAAACGTCCAGACGCCATAAACTGTTCAACGATTACAAAGCGAACCGACGTGAAGATTTGACTGACGAAGAACGAGCTGAAAAGAATGATATTCATGCCCAAATAAACGCTCTACGAGACGAACTCATTCCGAGGGTCGGATTCAGGAATAGTATTCACCAAGAAGGATTTGAGGCAGACGATTTAATCGCCAAGGCTGTAATTAATAATCCTACCACTCAGTTTGTGGGGGTATCTGCAGACAACGATCTTTTCCAGTTATTACGTCATCCAAACTTTTTAATGTTCAGTCCGACCGCTAACAAACTGTGGACTGCCTCATCGTTTGCGATGGAATATGGTATCTCCGCTCGTGATTGGGTATCAGTAAAGTGCATTGCAGGTTGTCCGGGAGATGGAGTGCCTGGTATACCGGGGGTGGCAATTAAGACTGCAGTCCAGTATATGAATGGCACTTTGAGTAACGGAAAGAAATACAGAGACATAACAAATAAACTTGCGTTGATCAAGAGAAACTACCGGCTTGTATCGTTGCCGTTCGTGGGGATGGCACCAGTGAGATTGGTGAAGATGAAGGAAGAATTATCCATAGTAAAACTTCTTCAACTGTTTTCTGACTGTGATTTTCAATCTTTCCTAACCCGGCCAATGCAAACCCGATGGTCTAGCTTTGTCAAGGGTTATGTTAAATCAACCGTTGCCAAACAGTAGAATAGAGTAAGGAGAAAATCATGATTAACATCGCGTGGACTATACTTTTAACCGCAGTAGCTATGGTTGAATCTGGTGAGAACATCAACGCCTATAATCAGGGTGAGAATGCCATCGGTTTGCTCCAGATACGCCAGCCCGCCGTGGATGATCTGAACCGTCTGTGGAAGACGAGTTACAAACTGACTGACTTCTACGATCCGATCCTGGCGCAGAGAGCATTCAAATCTTATGGTAAAATGTACGGTGCCAAGACCGCAAAGGAGTATTGCGTGATCTGGAACGGTGGTCCTCGTGGATGCGAGAAAAAGACAACTGAAACATATTGGGTGAAAGTTCAACAGGCAATCAAGGAGTTGGAACAATGAGTGACAAACGCATATATATTGGAATTGACAATGGCGTCAGTGGAAGTATAGGTTTAATCCGGCAATCGGCCACTGAGAGACATACAGAATTCTTTCCTGTCCCCACTTTCTCGGAACAAAATTACACAAAGGCAAAACAGAACATCACCAGGATAGACCACAAAAGTCTGCTGGAACGCCTGAGATATGTTGCCGGAGAAATCCATATTGTCATGGAGCGCCCCATGGTGAACCCCATGCGCTTCCGCGCGACCACGTCTGCCCTGCGGGCATTGGAAAGTACGCTTTGCATACTGGAGATATTGGGGTTGTCCTTCAGCTATGTTGACTCCAAGGCATGGCAGAAGATGCTCCTGCCGCTTGGCGTCAAGGGAACGCCGGAGCTGAAGAAGGCAAGCATAGACATCGGGTGTCGGCTGTTCCCAGAGCACGCCGAGGCCATACGGAAGCAGAAGGACGCCGACGGAATCTTGATCGCAGAGTACTGCAGGAGAACGTTCGAGTAGTAAACCAAACAAAGGAGAACAGAATGAAACAAGACCTGACATTGCTAATAATTGCCGCAGTAATCATCTTTTTGGTGGCTGTTGCTGCTTTCAAGGTCGAGCGGTTTATGTATTGGAAATTCAGTGAGCAAGCGGAGCTTGCCAAAGAGATTAAACAGGTTGAGAAACGAATCACAGTTCTTAACCGCCGAACGATAGATATTGCAACGAAGCATAACGCAATCGTTCAGTATCTTGTCCAAACACCATGGGCTGTGACCAATACGGCTCCTGAGAAGATTACTAAGAAAAATGAAAACCAAAATTAATAGGAGGACACAATGAGATCAAGCGTAACACTTGGGGCAGAGTATCGGGACAAGATCACGAAATTCAAGGGCATATGCACGGGGTCGTGCGATTATATCAGCGGGTGCAATCAAGCATTATTGGCTCCGCGAGTTGGGAAAGACGGCAAAAAGAATGGCGGGGAATGGTTTGACGTGCAACGGCTGGAACGTGCCGGATCGAAAATCATCAAGTTAGATAACATCGAAACGCCGGGCTGTGATATGCCAGCTCCGATACGGTAACATTTAGAGATATTGTTTAACCTATTTCAAAACAACAATATAAAAGGGATGATTAAAGAAGGGCGCGACATGGATTCGACGCTGACAGGTAGCAGAGAGATGCGTGCCGGGGTTGGTCGGTTGGCCCCGTTATCAAGCCGACTGCATGATACTCGCCTACGAGTACAAAACGGCGGCTTAAAGTCGCCTAGGAACCCGGAGAGGCGCGGAAGTATCCGGCAGTACGACTCGCACATCCGCATGATGGGGTTTGTCCGTAGGCCGACAGGAAACGGACTGGTGGTAGGTGTCTATCCAGACGCCCCAGTTGCCGGACTTAAACCGGATATGCGCGTAGAGTCTCCTGTGAACTGACTGCGGACGGGGGTTCGATTCCCCCCGCGTCCACCATTTATAAAAAGGAAAGCTATGACCAAACCCAGACGTAAAAAGACACTAAAGAAAAGGCTTTCGACAATGAAGAAGGCAACTGCACTGGAGCATCTCTCCCCGTTGGAGAAACTGAAGGTCTCAGCACTGACTAAAATGTATAAAATTTTCCCAGGACGAGGCAGGCAATCCCATATTTCTTGAAGAGGAAATAAAATGATCCCACAACTCACAATCCACAATTTTCAAAGTCACAAGAACACGGTGCTCAAATTCCAACCGGGAATTAACTTCATTGCTGGTCAGAGCGATTGCGGAAAGACTGCCATCCTCCGTGCTCTCAACTGGGTGACAACTAACCGGCCTTCTGGTGAGAGCTTCCGATCTAGCTGGGGCGGGGAAACTTCTGTAGAGCTAATAATGAAAGACATGGCTGGTGCTCGCGAAACGTGTGAAATCATAAGAGCAAAAGATAAAAATAAAAACCTTTATAGGAGAAGTCAGGGCAGAGGAGTCCATGATCTAGTAGCTTTCGGCCAGGACGTTCCTGCCGAGATTACCAAAGCACTGAACTTGTCAGAAATAAATATTCAGCACCAACTCGATGCTCCGTTCCTGCTCTCCGAAAGTCCCGGTGAGGTTGCCAGACAGCTCAACGACATAGTTGACCTGACCGTGATTGACACATCTCAGTTCAACATCAATAAGATGGTCCGGCAGACCAGTCAAGAGCTGGCCACAGAAAGAGGGCGTCTAAGAGAACAACAGATCGAGCTTGAGAAGTACGCCTACCTCAACCAACTGGAAAAAGAAATTGAAGGCATTGAAAGCATGGAGAGGGGATTGGTTCTACTTTCTGATCAGAAAGATGTCATTGCCAAGATTATATCTGCGATGGAATTGCACGAGGGGCAGTTACTGGAGAGCGAGACGATTCTCAAAGCTGAAAACAAGATCAATGCGGTGGAAGCTCTTGTTGAGCAGGAAGAAGAGTATGCCAAACAAGTAGAGGAAATAGGCAACCTCAGTGCGAGAATCTCATCCAAGATAGAAACGATCAAGGGGATTGGTACTATCCTCCCTGCCGAAGAGCCAATGTACATTCTATTTGAATTGATGGAGAAGCGAGGTGAGACAGAAGATCGCAGATCCTCACTGGAAGAACTGGTGCAGGAAACATGTGCAGAGAAGATGAAACTGACTACCATCTCAGTTCAAGTAGACGCCATGGAGAACGAGTACGATCAATTGATGCCGGAGACGTGTCCATTATGTGGGCAGAAAGTGAGAAAATTATGAGCAGCATCACAAGTGGCTTGACTGCCAAGGGGAAATGCATAAGAATTAGTTTGTCAATAACCTCTTCCCCCATAGAAATAAATGGATTCGTTGAAGAGGCTGACATGCTGTGGAAATGGAAAGACAAAAAAGGACACGTTCACCAATGGAAGAAGCACGGGAAGAAGGTTGATATTCCTACCACAAGAAAGAAACAAATTTACAGTATGGACCCTTGGGATGGGGATGTGTTTGAGTGTACAATTAGAGTATGTAAAAAATGCGGAGAAGAGGTTCATCCTAAATTTAATACCAAGTACACAACTAAATCTGCTACTGGTCTTCGGACAGTGGAGGGAAAATTTTGTACACCAGAAAAAGTCAATGTAGGACAGATTGTGGATCTGAAGGATTTATGCAAAGAGCTATGTGGCGAGATGGTAATTACAGGATGCCACCAATATGGCAATGAGTATAACGCAGAATTTAGTTTAACAGGTGAGCTGACATTCTGCTGGAAGAAGAAACGGAAAAGCAAGAAAAGAAAAACAAGAAAATGAGAACGATCCACAGAGCGACAAAGAAACCAACTTGCATCCTGACGGCAGACTGGCACCTGCGTGAGGACACTCCGGTCTGCCGGATGGACGACTACTGGAAAGCTCAAGCCGAAGCTATTGAGTTCATCTATGATTTACAATTGCAACATACTTGCCCCATCATTCACGCTGGGGATATGTTCGATCATTGGAAGCCGTCACCGTTCCTGCTGGCGTGGGCGATAGAGTATTTGCCGGATGAGATACATGTAGTCCCGGGACAGCACGACCTTCCCCAGCACAACCTTGATCTGCTGTCTAAATCGGGCCTGAACGTCCTTGAAAAGGCGGGAAGGGTAAAGTGCCTAGGGGAAGGGATTCGACCTCTTGTAGGCGATTCTACGACGGTTTATGGCTATGCCTGGGGGCAAACGCCTCAGAAAATTGCATTTACCGAAGGATGCCGGGATATACTCGTTCTCCACACCATGACCTGGACCCACCGCATTCCATTCCCAGGATGCAAAGCTGACAGTGCCCACGCTCTTTTGAAGAAGTTATCAGGATACGATTTAATAGTCACTGGAGACAATCATCAACCCTTTATTGTGGAGCATGAAGGACGAGTACTCTGCAATCCGGGCAGTATGATGCAGATGGCGGCAGACCAGCAAAGTCATAAACCACGAGTGTATCTGTATTATGCAGAAGACAACTCTGTGCAACCGGTCTACCTCCCATCCTCCAGTGACTATATTTCTAGGGAGCATATTGACAGGGCAGAGGAACGGGATCAGCGGGTTGAGGCATTCGTGTCACGACTCAAAGATGATTTTGAGATTGGGCTGTCATTTGAGAAGAATCTCAAGGAGTATTTTGAAAAGAATAAGGCCAAGAAAGAAGTGAAGGATCTGGTCTGGAAGGCGGTGGAAACATGAACAGCAAATACACAGAACGAATCCTGAGGAATGCACAAGCACTTCTCGACCGGCAGAAGGTGGGATCGATGGAGTCTCTAAAAGGATTTGCTCGACAGATGAAGTTGGATTATTGCGAGTTGAGTAGAAAGCTGTCTAAGAAAAGGAGCAACATGATTAACAAACCGAAAACGATGGCTGAGAAACTAGCACGTAAGCTGGCTTATGCGGATCAGATGCAAAAACTTGTTCCGTATTGCGATCATATCACCGTGCAATATGCTTTAGCGGTAGCGGCAAAATATTTTGGCTTATATAGCCCAAAGACGGCAACCTGCGACGTTTGTAATTCCTTATGGGGTAAGTGTCTTGACTATTGTGACGCTACACAAGGCCATCAAGTAACAGCGGAAGAGAAGATGCTTTCACATCTACAGAATAAGGAGCCACCATGTACCAATCCCAAATAGACCAACGTGCCGCAGAGTTAGAAGCCGCTGACAAGCGCATGGACCCGCACGGCCAGATCATAGACTCCGGCGAGTTGCGGGCGTGGGAGAGGCATTTCGGGCCATGGTGCTATGCAGTCCAGCGGTATTGTAAGAAGAGCAGAGGGCTGTGTGCGAACAGATGCTGGCAGACGTGGCGGGGATTGAACAATGAAAAACATCGCATCATTTTCGGGTGGTAAAGACAGTACAGCCATGGTCTTGCGGTTGATCGAGGAAGACTGGCCGCTGGATGAGATCGTATTCTTCGACACCGGGTGGGAGTTTCCGCAGATGCACGAGCACATTGACAGATTTGAGCAGTACATCGGGAGGCCGATTACTCGGTTGCATCCTCGAGAGTCATTTGACTATAAAATGTGGATCAAACCCATTGTGCGAAGAAAGAAGTCATGTCCGATGCACGGCAAGGTGTACCGCTGCGGCAATGGATGGCCCTCGTTCTTTAGCCGCTGGTGTACCCGTGAGAAGGTTGACGTGATTGACCGATATTGCGGCGACGCTCTGCAATATGTTGGGATTGCGGCAGATGAGACAAAACGGCTTAAAATGCGCAACTATCCCTTGGTTAAGTGGGGGATGACGGAGGCAGATTGCCTTCAACTGTGTTTGGATAAGGGGTTTGATTGGGGTGGGCTTTATAACCACTTTGACCGGGTGTCGTGTTTTTGTTGCCCGCTCAAAAGATTAGACGATTGCCGCACATTACGAAAGTATTACCCGCCACTGTGGGGCAGAATGATTGAGATGGGCGACAACGTGAGAAGTCTAGAAGGTAGGCGGTTTCACCATGGCAAGACGGTGCGTGACCTTGAAGAACGATTTGCCCAAGAAGATAAGCAACAATGGTTACGACTGGACAAAATAGCAAGCCGGGACGTGGCGGGGATTGAGGACGTGAAACAAACAACAATCAAGGAGGAATAAAGTATGAAGTTTGAAATTAAACATCGTTTTTCTGGTGGCATATTGTTTAGTTGCGAAAGTGAAACATTAAAATTAGCAGTTAATTTGGCAATTAAGTCAAACGCCGACTTGCGTTCCGCCGACTTGAGTTACGCCAACTTGAGTTACGCCGACTTGAGTTCCGCCAACTTGAGTTCCGCCGACTTGAGTTACGCCAACTTGCGTTACGCCGACTTGAGTTCCGCCGACTTGCGTTCCGCCGACTTGAGTTACGCCAACTTGAGTTACGCCAACTTGCGTTACGCCAACTTGC
>Ga0222628_1000220_pt1 | contig 27634 bp, 20 predicted proteins | sample AntAcemetageno95_FD_179860 | JGI IMG/M metagenome (GOLD analysis project Ga0222628, IMG submission 179860) | Saline water microbial communities from Ace Lake, Antarctica - #95 | ecosystem: Environmental > Aquatic > Non-marine Saline and Alkaline > Saline | place: Antarctica: Ace Lake | collected...
TCTAAAACAATGGCGATTGTTTTACCTAAATTCTTTTTGGTTAATTCAGCAAAAAGTTTTGTTCCATCTGGATCAAATTGAATTGCTACTTGAGGAGCCCCAATGCCTTGGCCTTGAAAATCAACCATAGCATTTTTCAAATTTTTACCGGTCAATTCAGTCGCAACATAAATCATTTTTGGCTGTTCAAACTCAGAAACTTTTTTAATTATATGCCAACCAAATTGTGATTCAACTAATTCAGGATTAATCTCGCCATCTTTTAAACTTCTTTCAAATAAAACTTGATCAAATTCTGGAACAAATGTACCTTGAGAAACGAAACCTAAATCCCCGCCTTCTTCTTTACTGCCCGGATCTTCACTATTGTCTTTCGCCAGTTGAACAAAATCTTCTCCTGCCAAAGCTTTTTTTAAAATATCCTCAGCTCTTTTTTTAGCTTCATCGTTCTCTTTTTTAATCTCTTCCAAATCAGCACCTTCATCAGTAATAATTTTATTTATTAAAATATGGGAACTTCGAACTTGTTTTTCTATTACTTCTCCCTCTCCCTCTTCTTTAAATTCTAAAAATGGCATCTCTCCAATTCTTTCTTTAGCTTCATTAATATCTTTAATTCCAGCTAATTCAACAACTAATCGTTGTTCAGATCCAGCTCGCGTTGTATAAATACTCGGCTCCGCAACCCCAAAAGCATTAACTTTTTTTTCAACTGAATCTTGAACTGCTTGCATTGCATCATCAATTTTTGTGGAATCAATTTTTGAAACATCAGCAGTATATTCTAAATGAATTCCACCCTGCAAATCTAAACCAAGATTTATTTTTAGCTTATTTAAAGAATTATATAAAGGTGGAATACCAGAAACCATTTTTGGATATGACAAAAGAGCTGTCAAGACAGCCAATACAATTATCGCTCCAAATTTTATTTTTAGTTTATCATGTAAAGTCATAGTATTTACATTTTATTGCAAAATCACCATTTTGGCAAGAAAAAGACATCTGTATCTTAATTTTTTCTAAGAAAATCTACAGCTGAATGCATGATGCGCTTAGCATTATCAAATGTAATTTTTTTAACAATTTCATCTTCGTTGAACCAGCAGTAATCTTGATGTTCATCAGAAATTTTTATTTCTGATTTTTTTGTTTCAGCTAAATAAACCTTTACTGTTTTAAAAATATTAATTATCTTTCCTGCTTTAATTCTTTTTTCTTTTTCATCCCCTTTAGCTCTATAAAAATACCAATTACTTTTTCTAAATTTAGGAGTTATTTTTAAGTCATCGATTCCCGTTTCCTCGAAGACTTCACGAATCATAGCTTCTTTTTCAGTTTCTCCATTCTCAATATGACCTTTAGGAATTCCCCAATCATCCTGACTTTTTAATAGTAAAAATTCCAAGCCTTTTTCAGCTCTTCGAAAAATAATTGCTCCAGCAGATTTTTCAAAAGTTAACATTTTTAAATTTTTTATTTCCCGCAGCATTTTTTGTATTTCTTTCCGCTTCCACAAGGACAAGGGTCGTTTCTTCCGACATCCTTATTTTTATTCACAATTGGTTTCGCAGGCTTTTTTATTTTCCTTCACTACTACCATACACTGTTATATGGTAATATCTTATTTTAATATAAAATTGAGTAAAATTAGTCCCTTATTTACCACAACATTTTTTGTATTTCTTTCCTGATCCACATGGGCAAGGATCGTTTCTGCCAATATTTTTATCTTTATTTACGATCGGTGCTACTTTTGCTTCTGATTTAGGACCATTATCCTGAACTTCCTTAGCTGCTCCGAATTGTTTAATTTCATCAGATCCACTAAATTTTAAATTTTGTTTTTCAGACTGTGCTTCTTTTTGGGGAGTATCGATGAAAGAAATCTTCATCAATGAGCTAATTACTGTCGAACGCAGGTTATCCATAAGCCCTGAAAACATCTGAAAAGCTTCCTTTTTATATTCAATCAATGGATCTCTTTGCCCGTAACCTCTAAGTCCAATTCCTTCTCTAAGATAATCAATATCATCAAGATGATTCATCCACATCATATCAATCGTTTGAAGCATAATTGCTTTTTCAATATAACGAAGTCTTTCTGAACCAACTTCAGATTCTTTCTTACCATAATTTTCTTTTGCTAATCCAAAAAGATATTCTGTGATGGAACCTATTTTTTCAGCAATTTCTAGTCTTCTATTATTTCTAACTTCATCAATTTTCTTTTTAATTTCATTATCACAATTAAAAAAAGTTTTATATTTTTCACACATCGCATCAATATCCCAATCATTTTCATTTTCAACTGCGTGAAAAGAAACTAAATGTTCAATTTCTTGTTGCATTCCATCGAAAATTTCGGCCTTAATTTCTTTTTTGGTTAAGATATCTTTACGTTTTTTATAAACAATTTCCCTTTGTTTATTCATAATGTCATCATATTCTAAAATATGTTTTCTAATGTCAAAGTTAAATCCTTCAATTTTTGATTGAGCATTTTCAATAGTTTTTGAAATAATTCCATTCTGAATGGGTTGATCTTCTGGAAGTCCTAGAGTAGTCATCATGTTTTTGAGCTTATCCCCACCAAATCGACGCATTAGTTCATCTTCCAAGGAAACAAAAAATTCAGACATTCCTGGATCACCTTGTCGACCAGATCGACCACGAAGCTGATTATCAATCCGTCTTGCTTCATGCCTTTCTGTTCCTAAAATGAAAAGTCCACCCGCTTCTTTAACGCCTTCACCTAATTTAATATCGGTTCCTCGACCAGCCATGTTAGTAGCGATTGTTACTGAGCCAAATTGACCTGCTTTAGTAATAATTTGAGCTTCTCTTTCATGATTTTTGGCATTTAGAACCTCATGCTCAATCCCTTGGCGAGTAAGTAAGGCACTTAGATATTCTGATTTTTCAATCGCGATTGTTCCAACTAATACTGGTTGACCATTCTTATTAACTTCTTTGATTCTTTCTGCAATTGCAATAAATTTTCCTTCCTCAGTTTTATAAACTACATCTGGCAAATCATTTCTAATTAAAGGCTTATTGGTTGGAATTTCCAAAACATTAATTTCATAAACCTTATGAAATTCTTCAGCCGAAGTCGAAGCTGTCCCAGTCATACCAGAAAGCTTATTATACATTCGAAAATAATTTTGAAAAGTAATCGTAGCTAGAGTTCGAGATTCCTTTTGAACTGTAACATTTTCCTTCGCTTCAATTGCTTGATGAAGTCCTTCGCTATAGCGTCTTCCTGGGGTAAGTCGTCCTGTAAAATCATCAACAATGACAACTTCGCCATCCTTTACGACATAATCTCGATCTTTTTGAAAAATAACCTGCGCTTTTAAGGCTTGTTCTAAATGATGAACATAGTTTACTTTTCCAAATTCATACAAATTTTTTATACCTAACCAGTTTTCAATTTTAGAAATACCACTATCACTAATGGAAACAGCTTTCATTTTTTCATCCACCTCATAATCCTCACCATGTTTCAATCTTGGAACTAACTGAGCAAATTGCATATACATCTTACCTGATTCACTATCAGGAGCTGAAATAATCAAAGGCGTTCTTGCTTCATCAATTAAAATAGAATCAACTTCATCAACAATAGCAAAATTAAGTCCGCCAGTAGAATCTGGGCGTTGAGCCATTTGTTCTATACTTGGCACCATATTATCTCGAAGATAATCAAAACCAAATTCATTATTTGTTCCATAGGTAATATCAGCTGCATAACCTTCTCGGCGCGTTACTTCTCTTAGATTTTCCTCCTCAACGCTTACCTCATCATCATCATGAACTTTTGGCTCATATAAGTAAGAAGTCTCATGAACAATACAAGCAGTAGAAATTCCTAAAAAATTAAAAATCGAACCCATCCAATTACAATCTCGCCTTGCGAGGTAATCATTAACCGTAATAACGTGGACGCCTTTTCCAGTTAAAGCATTTAGATAGAGTGGCAAAGTAGAAGTTAAAGTTTTTCCTTCTCCAGTTTTCATTTCCGCAATTTTTCCCTGATGCAAAACAACGCCACCAATTAGCTGAACATCAAAAGGTCGCGTTCCATTCACCCGATCAGCTGCCTCACGAACAACGGCAAAAGCCTCTGGTAAAATATCATCCAGTTTTTCTCCTTTAGAAATTCGATCCTTAAATTCTTGGGTTTTATCCTTTAATTCAGTATCAGTAAGTTTTCCAATTGATTCGCCTAAATCATTAACTTTATCAACAATAATCTGCAACTTGTTAATTTCTTTCTGATTTGAACCGAAAAGTTTGGTTAAAAATTTCATATTTTTTAGAAATAATAAAAAGAATAAGCCCAGCACTAATTTCAAGTGCTAAGAATATTAAGCTTTTTACTTATATACTCTTAAATAGATTTAAAATTAGTGCTGGGTAAATCACTTTACTCTCATTATTCTAGTTTATTGTAGGCTTTAAGTCAAAGAAAAAAGGCGATGTGTAATTTCACATCGCCCTTTGGCCAATTCTAATGAATTGCCGGCTGAGTCATCCATTCTGGACGTTTCCAGCATGCTGACGGATATTCTCGAAAGCCACCAGTCACACTCATACCTTCAGTAAGAAATACAGTGTTAGTGGAGTATCCTAAGAAATCTGTCTCAAAAACTTTACAGGGAACCTTAATGGTGCAGAATTTTTTACTCATCACATTAACGACAACAGAATTGTATGACACGTCATTAACAATAACTTCAACTGCCTGACCGGTTTCAATCTCATTGCCATGGACTTCATTAATTTTATAAGTAACGGCAATTTCCAACATTCCACAACTTGGCAGAGGCTGGATTGATTGAGTTTCAAAAACCCATTTATTTGGAGTTCTGGCAAATAGTGGTGAAGAATAAACCCATTCTCCATCTTCGTCATAAACCCTAACACTGAGAATTACTTTGGCAGAATACTCCAGTTTTAAGTTTTTAAAAAAACTTGATCCATAATACACAACTGAGATTATGCCAGGAAGATTATTATCATCTGATTCCTGATAATAATCAGTACAGATAACCGGACCGTTACCAATGATATATTCAACTTTTGAATATTTAAAATTTGTCGTGCCGGAAATTCCAACATTATATAAACCATCATCGGTCAGATAACCCCAAAACTGAACATCAACTTTCTTTTCTTCTTGCGCAGAAACATTACCAGCAAGAATAAATAAAGCGATTGCCATCAATACCACTGTAAAAATAGTTGCTTTTTTCATACCAGATTCTCCTTCATTAAGTTTTTGACTATTTTTAGTCGTTTATTCAATTGTTTATGTACAATATACGAGTATAGCATATCTTAGCTTTTTTGTCAATAGATAATTTTAGCTTAAATAAAACAAAAAATCCCGATTTCTCGGGACTTATTTTTAATATTTTCTAAAATCTCGCATTTTCATCTAGAACAATCCCCTTCTTAATTGATCTTTTTCCTCTAATTCTAAGATCTTTTAATTTCTCCTTATTCTTTATAATTTGACTTTTCATTTCTTCAACCGCAATATCTGTTGAGCCTTCAATACTTTCCGTTATTTCCTCACTTCGATATGAATTGTGCGGAGTTTTTGCCATTAGCTCAACTCGGAACTTTCCCTTTTTATCCAAATCAATTTCTACTTCGATTTGTAATATTTGATCTGTAATTTTACCTAAAGATTCTAATCTTTTTTCAATATAATCTCTTGTTCTATCATCGATTTCAACTCCCTTAAATAAAAAACGGATATTTTTTTCTAACATATATTTTTACCTTATTAAATAAATTAATTTTTTAAAAACCAATATATTGAACCTCCTCTTTTAATTGAACTTTATATTTTTCTCGAATTTTCTGTTTAATGAGACTAGCTAAAATTATAAAATCTTCTGCTTTCGCCTGCCCAGTATTTAGAATAAAATTTGCATGCTTATCACTCACTTGAGCTCCTCCAATTTTTTTCCCTTTAAAATCTATCTTTTCAATAAACCAACCAGCTGGAATCTTATTATCAACACATTTAGTTCCACTTTCTTTTTCAAAATCAATTCGCAAGCTTTCATTTTCTACTACTGGATTAGCAAAAAAAGAACCGGCACTTTTTCCTGATGGTTGTTTTCCACTTCTTGCTTTGATATTTTTTTCAATTGTATCTTTAATTTCTTTTGAGTTGCCATTTTCTAAAAATAATTCCACATCTAAAATAATTAAATTATTTTTTCCCTTAAAATAACTTGAGCGATAGGTGAAGTCACAACTTTCTTTACCTAGTGAAAATAAATTAAATTTTTCGATATCAAAAAAATTTACTTTTTTAACTAAATCCTTCATCTCTCCTTGAGGTGTTCCAGCGTTGCCCACAATTGCACCTCCAACTGTTCCTGGAATTCCAGCTGCCCACTCTAATCCAACTAAGGAATTTTCTTTTGAGAAAGTAACCATTTTTGAAAGTACTGTTCCTGCACCAACTTTTAAATTTCCATTAATATCCTTTTTTATATCTTCAAATTTAACTTTAATTGCTAATCCAGAAAAACCAGCATCTGAAACCAAAACATTACTGCCACCTCCTAAAAGTAGAAATTCTAAATTTTTCTCCTTAGCCGTTTTTATCACTTCCTTTAAATCTTCTACATTTTCAACCTCAGCAAAATAACGTGCTGGACCGCCAATGCCAAAAGAGGTGTGCTCGGCTAGGGATATATTTTCTTGAATTTTAAGCATAATTTTAATACAATTTATTATTCCGATAATTCTTCCGCCACTTCACGACCATTACCTGCCCCAATGCAAATTACCACATCATTTTCTCCAATTTTATCCTGCAAAAAGTTTACTACTTCTGAAATTTTTGGAATATATTCAGCTTTTTCATGACTATATTTATTAATCAGTTTTACTAAATCATTTGAATTAACGCTACCCGAATACTCTCGAGCACTTCCATAAATATCCAAAACTAGAACTTGATCAACGTAATCAAAACTTTGCGCAAAATCCTCCAAAAGAGCCTCTGTCCGTGAGTAAGAATGTGGATGAAAAACAGCGATGATTTTTTTTTCAGGATAAATTTCCCTTGCACCCTTGAGAGTCACCTTAATTTCTTCTGGATGATGACCATAATCATCAATTAAAATAGCTCCATTTCTTTTTCCAATAAATTCAAAACGCCTAGAAATCCCTTGAAAATCTTTGAGGGCAATGCGTACTTTTTCTAAATCCAAATCCAATTTCAGACAAACAGCAACAACTGCTGCGACATTTAAAACATTATGTTTTCCAACTAACTGAATTTGAAATCTTCCTAAATCTTTTGTTTTATAAATTAAGTTAAATTTCTGAAATTTTTCCCCATTATCAGCAACTTGCAATTCATAATTTTGGATTCTCAAATCATTATCTTCTAGAAAACCATATTTTAAAATTTCACAAGTTGCATTTTTTGCTATGTCTAAAACATTAGCATCGTCTCCGCAAATAACTGCAAAACCAGCTTTAAAAATTTTTTCCACAAAATCAGAAAAGGCCTTCTTATATTCAGAAAAATCCTTAAAACTATCAGGATGATCAAAATCCAGACTAGTTATAATAGCTGCTTTTGGTTGGTAAAGCTTTAGCTTATTTTGAAACTCATCAGCTTCAATCACAAAATGACTTCCTTTTCCGATTAGGGCATTTGATTTCCATTTATTAACCCTACTGCCAATTACTGCCATTGGATCAATTTCACAAGCCCTTAGGACACTCGCTAAAATAGCTGAAGTTGTTGTTTTCCCATGGGTTCCTGCTACTGCGATTCCATATTTTTGATTAAATAGCATTGCGAGAACCTCAGGATAACTTAACATTAAAATTCCTTTTTCTTTGGCTGATTTAAACTCTATATTATTTTCAGCGTTATAGGCAGTGGAATAGATTATCAAATCTGTGTCAACTGGAATGTTATCCTGGGAAAAATCTTCAAAATATTTCACTCCCAGTTTTTGTAAAACTTCATCGGTGAAAAATTTTTCATTTGTATCTGATCCAGTAATTTCAACTCCTAATGATTTAAAGATTTCAACAATGGCCACAACGCCAGAACCCTTAATTCCAATAATGTATGCTTTTTTAATTTTTGCTAAATCAATATTCATATTATTCATATTATTTTTTTACCCGCTTCGACTCGAATCGAGGCGAGTCATTTCTAATATTCCATTAGCAATAAATTCATTTGCATTAGGTCGATAAAAAGATTTAATATTTGTTTGTAATTTATTTCGTAAGGCTTCATTATTAAAAATCTCTTCAATTTTTCCTAATAATAAATTCTCTCCTAAATTATTTTCTTCCAAGGCTATGCAAGCTTCAATTTTAGCTAAAGAATAAGCATTCATTCTTTGATGATTGTTGGCACTTTTTTCCAATGGGATTAAGATACAAGCCTTTCCATTGGCAGCAATTTCAGCGATAGAGTTAGCTCCGGCACGAGAAATTACTAAATCAGAAAGTGCTAAAATATCTCTGAGTTCATCTCCAATAAAGGCAATTGGGAAATAGCCTTCACGTCCAGCTTTAATTCCCAACTCACCAGCTATTTTTTCAACCTCCTTAATATTTTTTTCACCTGTTTGATGAATGACCTGATATTTTTTCAAAAGGTTGGGCAAAATTTTTAAAATTTTATTATTTATAGTTTGAGAACCCTGAGAACCACCATAAATAAAAATTGTTTTTTGAGAAGATGTTAAGCCAAATTTTTGACGAGCCACTTCAGCATCACCCTTATCAATTCCTTCACGTAAAGGATTTCCAGTTAAAACAACTTTGTCTGAAGGAAATATATTTTCTGCTTGTGGGTAAGACACAGCTACTCGAGAACAAAATTTTGCTAAAATAACATTAGAAAGACCAGGAACGCTGTCAGATTCATGAATTAAAATTGGGATACGATACAGCCAACCAACCAGGACTACTGGCAGAGAAGCGTAGCCTCCTTTGGAAAAAATGGCATCAGGCATATTAAAAAGAAGAATCCAAAGAGTCTGAATAATACCAATTGGAATTTTAAAAAAATCAACAAAATTTAATAGAGAAAAATAGCGCCTCATTTTTCCTGCTAAAATGCCCTTAATTAAGATATCTTCTTTGCCAAAAAGGTCTCTCTCTAATTTTCCATTAGGGCCAATAAAAATAATCTGGATGTCAGGATGTTTTTCTTTAATTTTTCTAGCTACTGCAATTAGGGGAATAATATGACCTCCCGTTCCCCCGCCTGTTAAAACAATTTTCATAAAAAATATTTAAAAAATTAATTAATTATTAGAATTAGAATATCTTGATATATTTAATAAAATTCCAACTCCAGATAAAACAAAGACTATTGATGTTCCACCATAGCTTATAAAAGGCAACGGCACACCAGTTAAAGGAACTATTCCAGAAATAGCTGCGATATTTATTGCCGCTTGAAAAACAATCCAAGAAACAATTCCAACTGCTAATAACTTAGCAAAAATATCTGGCGCATTTTTTGCAATTTTATAACCTCGAAAAGCAAATATTAAAAATAAAGTGATTAAAACTCCTGCGCCAATAAATCCTAACTCCTCTGCTATTATAGCAAATATAGAATCTCCGACTGGTTCTGGCAAGTAATTAAATTTTTGCAAACTATGACCAAGTCCTAATCCAAAAAATCCTCCGGTTCCAATCGCAATGAGGGCTTGATTGATATGATAACCGGCTCCCTGAAGACTTTCTTCTGAATTTCGAAAAACCATTAGTCTTTGTAATCGATAGGGAGATGTTAATATTAAAAATAAAAAAGTTAATCCACCTCCAGCTAGCATTAAAAAAATATGATTAATTTTAGACCCCGCTACAAAAAATATAGAGATAGCAACTAGAACTAAAATGCCCAGAGTTCCCATATCTGGTTGTTTCATTAAAAGAAAACCAATTATTGCTATAATCGAAACAAAAGGTATAAAACCTTCAAAAAAATCTCTAGTTTTTTCTCCCCGACCCTCTAGCCATGCTGCAAGATAAATGATTAAACTCAATTTAAGCATCTCTGATGGCTGAAAAGAAACTGGGCCTAAATTTAACCAACGACTAGCACCATAAATTTTAGAACCCATACCATCAATAAAAACCAACAACAAACAAATTATACTTCCAACAAAAAAAATCATAGAAAATTTTTTCCACAAATTGTAATTTATTTTTTGAAAAAAATAAAGTGCTACTAGCCCAATCCCCACGCCTAGCAACTGCTTTTTAAAAAAGAAATAGGAGCTATCAAAACGAGTCTTGGAATAGGCCACTCCAGCCGAAGCAATCATTACCAAGCCAAAAACTAGCAAGGCAAAAACAATAAAGAGGAGGATCTGATCAATTTTTCCGTTTTTACTTTTTGTCATTTATTTAAAATTCTATTTTTGTCATTTAGAATTTTCCCTACCTGCCGGCAGGCAAGTTTCCTCCATTTTTCAATCTCTGCATGATTTCCAGATAAAAGAATTTCTGGAACTTTCCAATTTTGAAATTCTTCTGGCCTTGTATATTGTGGGTGTTCTAAAATTCCGCTTTGACTATGAGATTCATTTTGAGCGCTTTCATCGTTCCCTAAAACCCCTGGAAGTAATCGAGAAATAGAATCTACCGCGATCATTGCAGGAATCTCTCCTCCAGTTAAAACATAATCCCCAATCGAAATCTCCTCATCAATTAAATTCTCCTTAACTCTTTCATCAACCCCCTCATAACGACCACAAATCATAATTAAATTATCATACTTAGAAAGTCTTTTTGCAGTATCTTGATTAAATGTTTTTCCCTTAGCCGAAAATAATATAATCCGGGATTTTAAATTCGGGATTTTAAATTTGGGATTTATTTGGGATTTGTCATTTGGATTTTGTAATTTTAAAGATTGAAGACATCGAAAGATAGGTTCAATCTTGAGGACCATTCCAGCCCCTCCCCCATAGGGAGTATCATCAATCGTTCTTCTTTCGTCATCTGTGAAATCACGAAGATTATGAATTTTAATCTCAATTAGTTCTTTTTCTTGAGCACGCTTAAGAATAGATTCATTAAAATAAGACCCAAAAATTTTCGGAAAAATTGTTATAATATCGAATTTCACCCCGTTAGAAATTTACTACTTCTATTTATAAAAACAGTAAATCTAATTAAAATTTATATCCCCCATTTTTTTGAAATAACCAAATTTCTAACGGGGTTCATCATGTTTTCATTTTAACATACTAAAGAAAAACAAAAAAGGCCTTTTAAAGCCTTTCTGCTAGCATTTACCCAAATTTAAATCTGGCTAAAAAAGTGCTATTTTTTTCTAAATATTAGATGTCATTTACAACATCGTCAATACTCTTTTGTGCAGGAACTGCTTCTTCTCGAGGTCTTCTTTCAGATCCTTCTGGTTCGTTAATCTTTAGATTAACACGAGCATTGTTTTTGGCTCCGATTACTCTAAGGAGTGTTCGGATAGCTTTTGCTGTTGCGCCTTCGCGTCCGATAACCATTCCCATATCCTCTGAAGCAACGTCCAAAGTAATAAGAACTCCCATTTCATCAATCTTTCTCTCAACTTTGACTGCGTCTGGGTTGGAAACAATTTGTTTGACAACATATTCGACGAAATCTCTGTCTTTTACATCTTCTGTCATTTTCGTGTCTTGAATTATTATATTTTTAAAGCAAGCGGATTAACGGAAGTTCGACCAATCATTCCTGCTAAAATAATTAAATATTAGCTCCAGTCTTACTTTGCCTATATTATAGCATTTCTATAAAAACTGTCAAAGCTAAATTTCCAATAAAAAAAGAGCTGGTCAGGCTCTTTTGGTTCGTAAAATTTTACGACCTAATTTTGTGGTTGAGTACAAAGAGAAATACTTTCCCTTATATTACTCATAGACTCATCCAACAAGTTAACATCATTCATAATAACATTTAACTCTTCAAATTCTTCATCTTTCTTTTTCTCCACAGCTTGGTCAAGCAGGGCTTCCTTGGTCTTTCCTAATAATTTTAGAAAAGATTCGAGGTCTAAAGAACCACCCTCGCAAATCATGTCCAACAAAATATCCCTACCATTTTTTTCTTTTTCATCTCTAATAATTTCCAAAACGCTCCTCCTTTTAAATAATTTGTTAAAAAACTATCAAACATATTCTCACTACTATACACTTAATTAAATTTTTTGTCAAGCTTTTTAATTTATTATTAATATAAAAAAACATCCCGAATAATCGGGATGTTTTTGGAAAAGTAAATTTAATATTTTTATTATTTCTACTTTGTCTCTGTCCAGTCTCCACCACAGTCTTTAGTTCCTTCACCACAACCATCACCGCCACAACCATCAGGAATTTTTTGTCCAATACAATAATCATTCCTATCTATTGATGAGCAATTTATTGGCTTGCAAGATTCACAATTTGCATCAGCACCACCACTAGTTGATTGACAAATCCATTTACTTGGATTGCCTGGCACTGGCTCACTAGGTGATGCTGGGTCAGGATTACTGTCTACTCCACAATAGCTACCAATACTAGCCCAACTTCCATCTTCACTTTCATTATAACTATTTAAATCAGAATTACATACTCCTGGTAAAGATGCAATTTCTATAGTGTGTGTTGCCCAACCAGAACGGGCTGCACCATCAAAAGCTCTTGCTTGAAATGTATAATTACCTTTAGTTGGCCATTGATTAACTGGGTTATTAGTATATTGAGTTTCTCCTTGCGTAACATACCCAGAAGAAGAAGGTAGATATGCATCTACAATGTCATTATTATCCCAATCTATTTCATATCTTACATTATCCCCATTTGGATCTGTAGCTTTAAACCCAAATTCAACGCTTTCGTTTATATAGGCACCGCTAGGACCTATGATATCCATATTTATTGGTCCTACATTTGGAGTTGTCACATTAACAAGCGTTGTTGCTGAGCATCCTGAGCCAGCAGTAGACCAACAAGAAATATTAAAGTCATAAATATCAATATTTGCTAGTGGACCACTAGAAAGAGGAGTAGTTTGTTGTAACGGGACAAATCCTGCAGATCCTCCTGTTAAACCCTCATTACCTGAAAAACTATTTCTCCATCCCCAACAGCCACTTGCATTAGTAGTAACCCATGTTAGATCAGTAGCTTGATTCTGTGACAATGAAGCTGGATTAGCATTTATACCAACAGTGCAAGGTTGTGGCTGAACTGAAACGGTTCTACTACAAGCAGTATCATTGTCCCCTACAGCTCCCATTGCAATGGTGCAACTTTCAGCATCTCCCGTGCAAGCATTTATCAAGGTTCCATATCCATCATATACCAACCATTCAGCTACAACAGAAGGATCTGTATCTAAAGTAACATTAGTACCTGGAGTATCATAAACCTCATTACAATCACCCGAATCAGAATTGCATCCACTTATTCCTGCAGGATCTGAATTTATATCCAGCCCACTCTCTAGAACATTCACATCTAAACTACACTGACTTGGAGCTCCACCTTGAACGTTGAACGTATATTTCATCTCTGCTCCTGCTAAAGGCCACGTAGGTGGAGTACCAAGTACAAGATCCCATTTGGAAGTATCAATACAATATCTAATAGCTCCTATAAAAACTAACGTGGGTGGAAATGATATCGTAACTATTGCTTCTTCAGTACCAATAAAATCTGGATTGGGAGTGCATATAAAAGTATTATTATCACAAGGCAGTGCCGTCGGATTACTTGAAACAATCGTTGGCCTAGTAGCGGTTACGTTATTTAAAAAAGTATTTAATTCACTTACTTCATTATATAGTGTATTCCTTTCATCTTGATCGTCAGAAGACATACAGATAAACAAATTTGCAATATTTGTCATGAAACTATCCCAAATAGTATTAACATTTGTTGGTGGCAGTCCAAGAACATCCCAAAGATAAATTCCTCTACCAGTGGTTACAAAGGATGGAATATTTAAAGCAGGAGTTCCTTCCCAACTACCGCTTGAATTATATCCTCCAAATGAATGCGCATTGAATTGTATTGGTTCATGGCTAGTTGAAATAGGCGTAGCTGAACAATCATTAGTAGAATTATTAGTAATAATATTAGTTACAAAATTAAGAGGGTCATTTTCACAATTTATATCAGGGGCCTCCATCCCTGCCCAATAATGAATCCCTGCAAAACCACTTGATTCTTGAGATCCATCTCCAACGCAACCAGTATCCATTCTTGTTGAAAAAGGAACCGAAGAAGAGGCATGTAAAAGACTACTAAGCCCAGCATCCCAATCCCAACTCCACCATGCCTCCGGCACTTCAAAGTCGCAAAGACCAGGATCAAATGGGACTCCACTCACATTTACTAAAGTCGTGCTAGAACACTCTTCATCCTTTTCATTTTTGCAGGTTAATGTATAGGCTTCTGTGCTTGAAAGAGGTGAGGTAATATAGTCATCATCTTCAGAATTATTAGTAACAGGAATAATCCCAGAAAATCCCTCCCCCGTAATCCTACAACTCCAATCTTTAACACCCTCTGTTGTCCATTTCATAAGAGTGGTTTGCCCAATAATAATATCTGCTGGCTCACCTCTAAAATTATTAATTGTGCAAGCTTCTGGCTGATCAACAGTCACATTTACAGCCTTGGAACCACCGGTGCAAGTAACACCAGCTTTATTTTGGCAAGTCAAGGTATAACCGGTACTAACATCCAAGTTTCCAGTTGAACCCAAAGTTCCAGTTGGATAATCCATATATATCTCCCAAACCTTAAAATCATTATAAGTGCCACCATCAAGCCAGCAATCAGTAGCATTAGTTGTCGTCCAATTCAAAAATGTCCCGTTATTCCAATCAACAGAAGGGGCTTGGGAGGTGAAAGAATCAATGGTGCAATCGTCTGGAGGTGTAATTGCAATAGTCCCTGAAGCATCACAAGTATCTCCCACAAGATTTTCACAAGTAAGCTTGTATGATATGGGCGAAGTTATATTAGAGTAAGTCCATGAACCAGAATCAATAATGAAATTTCCATTAATATCTTTACAGGTTCCAGATTTAATATTATTGGAAGACCATGAAATTGTTTTATTAGCACCATAAGCAACTGTGCTGGAAGCCGTAACACTTGCTGTGCAAGCTGGAGGAGGAATAACACTAACAGTCTTAACTCCACTTGTGCAATCTGATGATATCCCATCCTCATTTTCACAAGTAAGGCTATAATCTATAGGTGAAGTTATATTAGTGAAAGTAAAGGAAGCAGGAGTTATAAGAGGAACTCCCACTATATTTTTACAATTTTTAGCATTAGCGGAAGAAGACCATGAAACTGTTTTATTAGCACCATAAGCAACTGAGCTGGAAGCCGAAACACTTGCTGTGCAAGGTATGGCAGCTGCAACGGTGAGCCGTGTCTTTCTACTGCAGTCTGCTCCACCACTAACTACATTGTCACAATTAACCCAAACATCTCTACTATAAGTTTGAGCTCCAGTATTAACTAACGTTCCAGAATAATCAGCAGCAGCATTACTCCATAAATGCGTTCCACCATCAGTCCAGCCCACATCACAATTTTTCCCATTAGTAGATGTCCACTTGACATACGTGCTATCACCATAATCAATTGACGAATCACCCAATGTTACGGTATCAACCGTGCAAGCTGGTATGGACACACTAATAGTCCCTGAAGCATCACAAGTATCTCCCGCAAGATTTTCACAAGTAAGTTGGTAATCTATAGGCGAAGTAATATTAGAGTAAGTCCATGAACCAGAAGCAACAATGAAATTTCCATTAATATCTTTACAACTGCCAGCTTTAACATTAGTGGAAGACCATGAAATTGTTTTATTAGTACCATAATTAACTGTGCTGGAAGCCGTAACACTTGCTGTACAATCTGGGGCATCATTAACAGTGAGAGATGCACTTTTACTACATCTATTAGTGTTAAAAATACCAATCTCTTTACAATTAACATAGACTGTTTTACTTGAAGTTTGTTTTCCAGTTGAAATTCCAATAATATTATTATCAGGAGCACCAATACTCGTTAATTCAGTTCCACCATTAGTCCAACCCACCTTGCAACTAGCCAATGCCGTTCCAGTAGATGTCCACTTAACATTCGAAGCCGTATCATAATTAATTGTCGACGGAGTAAGAGTTACAGTGTCAACCGTGCAAGCCTCAGCTGGTTTTGAAATTGCAAAAAATGCTCCTGCAATAGCAAATACAATAAACAATTTCATTATACCATTGCCTCCACTGTTTTTTCTTCTTTTTATTAAAATAATTATAGAAGCAATAAGAAGGAAACCGATTAAAATTCCTGCGATATAACCAATTTTTTTCAAAATACCACTGCTAGCTTTTTTATTTTCCATTAAGGAATTACATTTTTCAGATTTAATTAAATTACAATCATAAATAGCTTCATATTTTTGATTGACATTTCCATTTTCATCTTTTACACCCACTTCAAGCTTAATCCAATCATAATCCTTTTTTGCTGTATAATCCTTTTTCAATCCTTGAACATCTCCAGTAAAATCACCATCAAAGTTATATTCACTTAGAACTTTATTATTTTTGTCAGTAATTTTAACCTCCAAAACACCTTTCACTGTTGAAGGAGCACCATTATGAAAACAAGAAAAAACAGAAGCTGTTTCTCCTTTCATCAAAGGAAATTCATTAAGTCCGGAAAAAGCAATTTTTGGATTAGCTATATCAGCCAAAACTCGAATTCCGGTAATGGCTTCTTGATCTCCATATTCCGCAGTTAAACGGATATACGTAGCGGCATATTCTATCTCCTTAAAAGAATAATTTAGAATTTTTGTTGATTTTGCTGGAATTTTAATTATCTCTTCATCGGTCTCGCTTAGGCTGTCTGGATTAAGACTGTCCCATCGATAAACTTCTCTTTTTATCTTTACTTGAATTTCTTCATCAAAATTATTCTTAATTGGCTGCTCAATATTTATTTTTTCTTTTGCATTAATGATAAATTCACCTGTTCTAGAAAACTTCTTTTCATTAACTTTTGTTTTTTTTAGTTCAAAATTCAAAAAACTATTTTTGTTTCGATTTTTTTTAATTTCAAAAAAATAAGAACTTCCGACAATATCATGAGAAAAGGCTAATCCACTAATGCTTAACTCTTTCCCCGACATAAAATAATAATCGGCCTGATATCTTCCTTCTGGAGTCCCCACTGGAACAGTCCAGTAGAATGAAATTTCCTTGTTTTTCTTTCCTCCAATGGAAAAATTTTCCACCGCCACAAATTCATCAATTACATAATTACCCTCTAAAAAACTTTGGGGACCTTTTTGTCCAATCCTAACGAAAAGAGTACCGTTAACCAAAGGATATTCATTATTATTTGACAGGAAACCTTTAAATTCTACTTTTTGTTTTGGAATAAACCAATTCTTTTTTGCTGTAATATTTATATTAACACTCCCAAATTTATAATAGTCAAAACAATCAATTTGAGTAGCTTCTTCAGTTTTAGCTTCAACGCTAGAAACAAAAAAAGCCAATCCGAAGATTGCCAATACACCGATGAGTGAAATTCTTTTTATTAATTTCATTTTTTTTATTTTATTCCATCACCCCCAAGCAACAGAATTTTATTTTTTATACTATTTAAAATCTTAATTTTATTATACCATATTTTTTTATTTTTTTTGAGGGGGGGTGTGGATAAGTTTTTTTTAAAAAGAAAAAACACCCCAAATGCTTGGGATGTTTTTTAGCTATAAAAGTAGCAGTACAATTATTATGGCTTTACTTCAATCCATTTTCCATCACAACAACGAGCATCTTCCTCGCAAGTTAATGATCCAAAGCATCCAATATCTCTACCACATCCTCCTGGGATAGGTTGTCCATCACAATAATCATCTCTGACATCGTCCGAACATGCTATTTCCTTACAAGCCTCACATGGACTTGAACCTCCAGCAGCTTTGCAAGACCATTTAGTTGGATTTCCTGGAGTTGGAATACTAGGTGAACCCGGAGTAGGAGTTCCAGTTTTACAAAATTCAGGACTAGCAGGCCAAGATTGATCATAGCTTAAAATAGTATCTGCCGAACCACACTTTCCAACAGGAGGAGGATTTAAAATTGTTATAGTGTGATATGCCCAATTTGTAGAATAAGCATGACTAGCGTCTTTCACTCTGGCTCTAATTTGATATGTCCCAGCGGTATCCCATAAATGATCCCTCGATTGAGGCACACCCTGAGTAGTATATCCTGTTGAATATGGGATATATGAATGTTCTCCATCTCTCCAATCTATTTCATATTGGACAGCATCTCCTTCTGCATCTGTAGCCCTAACATCAAACCAATAAGTTGAATTTACAGTTCCACTTGATGTTGATCCTGCTACTCCTTGTCTTTTTAGTGTCATATTTATTGGCGCATCATTAGGAGGAGGATTAACTTTAATCTTTATTTCTACAATTTTTGAAAGTGATCCTCCAAATCCAAAAGCTGGACCATTTATTGTACAACCCCATGCAAGTAATGGAAAATAAGCGAGTATATCAGCTTTAACAGGTAATATTAATTGTAAAGTAGTTATACCTGCCTTACCAGCCACACACCCACTTCCATCAACTTCACAAGAAACTATATCTTTATCAAATCCACTTTTGGTTATAAGCTTAGTTGGTCCTACATTATTAATAAGTTTTGATCCTATTTCACTAAAAAAATTAATAATATTACCTGAAAATCCTGAAAGGATACAATCCATGTCAGCTTTATTTTTTGCCTCTAACGCTACCTCAGCACAAGTTTTATATGCTGAAGATACTAATCCACATGTATGAACAGCCTTACAAACGTTTACAAAAGGGCAACCAGATACCTCGCAACAAGAATCTATTGCTGCTTTATAGGTAGCTGAATTATCAGCAATCCAATTCGATGGATTAGAACAAGTAGGTGTTGGGCTTTCAACATCATAAGGACTAGCAGCTGCATTTATTACGTGGGGTCGTGAAAAAAATCCTGCCACACCAACTCCTCCCTTAGTCAAATTATTATCATCAAACACAACTCCAAATATTGATGCTCCATTTATATATCCACCTCCGAGTAAGCCTATAACAGAATCAATACCTCCAGCTTTATCGAAGCCAAGACCGGATCCGCTATAAGCAAGATCATCAAAAATAGGCGACACATAAGCAGAGGCATTGCCTGCTGGTTGTCCAAAAATTGGAAAAGAATTATCAAAAAATATATCTAGTTTATCTCCTATCTCCATAATTATTGCTGTAGAACTATCTGGAATTAAATTCCCAGTCCAACTTCCCTTAACAGCCATTTCATAATTGGTATAAGCTTCTATTCCAGCCATCCCGATTGGACCTCCACAATCAAAACCAACTCCAGCTTCTCCGTCAAATGCAAAAATTTCATTTTTTTGCGTTAAAGTGAATTCGCTCCTTGGCGATGTAGTAGCTGCATAAGAAGTATTCGCAAATAGCAAGCCACTAACAATAATCATCGCAAAAAACATTCCCATAATATTTCCGCTTGTTTTAGATGACCCCTTATCTATTTTGTTTTTAATTACAATAACAAGCCAAATGATTAATCCTATAATTGAAAGACCTATAATAATGTTAAGGAGTGTCTTGAAAATATTCCCCGAGTTGTGATCATCTTTCATCCCAATCGAATTAACATCATCAGAGAAAATAGTTATATATTTATCCAAAACAACATCTCCATTCATAATTCTTGTTTCCATTGAAATAAAATCATAATCATTTTTAGCAGAAAAACTAGCTAATCCTGCAGATGACATCATATTCATTCCGCCACTTAAATCTTTTTGAATGGTCTCTATAATTTTTCCATTTTTATCTTTAAAGTCAATTTCCATTTTTAGATTGCTGATTGCTGAATTATTTGAACAAATTCCAATATTAAAGTTTTCTCCTTTTTTGATTGGGAATTTTTCTAAGATTGGAATATAGCTAGACATGATGGATGAACTTTTTTTATCAAAAATTGAAACTGTTGAAAAAATAATTTGATCATCATAGGTGATTATTGTTCTCAGGTAGTGAGGGAAGGGTGTGCCTTTGATTAGTTTATCTTTTTCTATTTGAGTTGTAATTTCTTTTGAACTATTAGATCCAATTTCAATTTCTTCAGTTGATTCTTCAATTAAGTTATCTTCTGATAGATAATTATTGTGATATAGTTTTTTAGTTATTGTCGCCTTTTTTGCTGATTCGAAAGAACTGTTAAGTGTTTGGGCTACTTTAATAGTGTTGTTTTTTTCAAAGTCTATTCCCATTCCATCATAATCAGTATCATTAATTTTTACTTTTTCAGTTAGATTTATTTCTTTTTCAGAGTCACCATTAACAGAAAATTGAGCACCATTTCCTGTTTGCGTCCTATCGAGGATATCCTTTCTAAACATTCCTATATTCATATTCTTTCCTCTGAGTAAGTATGCGGCGATATTGTATGTGCCAGCTTCCATACCCTTAGGAAGTTGCAATGTATGCTTAATAGCTTTTTCTTCCCAACCTTTTAAATCTGGGACCTCTTCTACAAAAAATTCTGCTACCACTTTTTTAATATTATTATCTTTATTTTCCAATGCAGAATCTATCTTTTCAATTTGGAAAAAAACATTTCCATCGGGAATCGCTATTTTAGAAGAATTCGTAACAGTGAAAGTTAAATTGACTGATTCTCCAGGAGAAAAATTTAAATTTTCATTCCCTGCAATATAAACACTCATTCTATCATTTCCTAAGCTATATTTTTGGAAACAACTATTATTTGTTTTTTCTATTTGATCTTTCAATTCTGTTAATGATTCTTGATTCGCTTGACTCATCATTCCAGCTTTTTTTATTTTTTCCAATTCACTCTCTATTTTGATTTTTTCTTCCTGACTTAAATTAGTATTTTTCAATTTTTCTTTCATTTCATCAATTTCTTTCATTTCATTTAACTTACTTTTAATATTATCAATCTGCAATTGAGTAAGATCGGTTATATCAAGATATCCATTGAGACTCTCAATGGTTTTATTTCTAATTGTATCATCCGTGTAATCCACTTGGGCGCGAGTAGCAGAAACAAAAAAAGCCAATCCGAAGATTGCCAATACACTAACGAGTGAAATCTTTTTTATTAATTTCATTTTTTTAATTTTTATTTTATTATAAATTTATTATACCATAGTTTTTTATTTTTTTTTGGGGGGGTGTGGATAAGTCCTTGAAAAATAAAAAAAAGCGTAAGTAAATTTCTACTTACGCTTTTTGAGGTTCAACTTTTGGATTTCATTCCAAAGTGATTATTAAATGATCATTGAAATAATATTCCGAACAGGTGGGATTGGTCCAAAATTGTTTACCATTTTTAATCGTGAAAATTGAAAATTCAATTGGTTCTCCCTCTGGCCAATTTTTAATTGTGACTACATTATCTTGGGCAAGATAATCAATCCAGCCTTCATTTGGAGCTTTTTGCCCATATAGATAAACTGCATCTCCTTCTACAGTCGGGGCAATTTGGATTTCATAATCCACAAAACCCACCGCGGTTTCGTTATCACTGATATTAGTAATTGACTCAATAAGACAATCACCATCATAATCAGTTTCATTGTCATCAGGATCATCGGGAATTAAATCTCCCCAGATAAAATAGTCCCAGGAATAACCGATTGGATCATTTGCAAAATTTGGATTAAACAATTTCAGAAATGCATACCCCCAGATAAATACTGTCGGTTTAGAAAGTTCATCAATCGGGATCGTAACATTAAACGGAATCATCAGTGTAGGCAAGGCATAGGGTAAGCCCCAGCTCTCACTTACAAGATTATACGATTGAATTCCTTCTGGACCGATGGCAATAAGGCCAAAAATACTCGGCATTCCCAACCCGTAAGTCGGATTTGCCTGAAATCGGAGATTATCTCCTTCAACCCATGCTCCCATACCGGCAAAACAAGCAGTTGAAAAAAAAGATACAAAGGTTAAAAAAATAATTAAAACAAAAATTTTCTTTACCATGACAGCTACCCCTTTTCTATAAAGGTTATTAAAGGTTTTTTTAGCTATTTTACCTCCTTTCGTTTATTTTATTCTATTTTTAAATAACATTCTTAACATAAGATACTAGCACACTTTTGGATTTTTGTCAATATTAAATTAAATATTGCTAATCTTTCCCTAGCTAAAGCCAAAATTGGTAAAAAAAATTAAAAATTAAAAAAGCGTAAGTAAATTTCTACTTACGCTTTTCAAAAACTACTCCAGATAAATCATTAAATGATTTTCAAACTCATATTCAGAACAGGTTGGATCGAACCAAAGTGGATCATCAATTTCACCCGTATAAAGTGAAAATTCAATCGATTCTCCCTTCGGCCAATCGTTTATTATGATAACACCATCATAAACAAAATAAACAATCCATGTATCATCCGGGGCTTTTTGCCCAAACATATAGACATCCTCATTTTTCAGAGTTGGGGCAAGCTCAATTTCATAGCTCACCAGCCCGGTGGTTTCATTATCATCAGTTATAACAACCGATGCAATGAGACAATCGCCATCATATGGCGGCTCAGGAGGAGGAACACAAGCGACAGTTAAGACGGTTAAAAAAACAACTAAAACAAATAATTCCTTTTTCATAACTAATACTCCTTTCTTTTTCAGCTGAAATCTATTCCAAAGTAATCATCAAATAATTTGCATAATAATATTCTGAACAGTAAAAGTCAAGCCAAAATGGATCATCAATTTCACCAGTGTAAAGTGCGCATTTAATTGGCTCTCCTTTTGGCCAATCTTCTATCGTAAACACATTAAACCGAGAAGTATAGATGACTCTTTCGCCATCAGGGCCATCTAGTAACACAAGCATAGAAACATTCTCATACTTAAATGTTGGGGCAAGCTCAATTTCATAGCTCGCAAGCCCGGTGGTTTCATTTTCATCGATTTTAGTAACCGACGCAATGAGACAATCGCCATCATATGGCTCAGGAGGAACACAGGAAACCATTAAAACAGTTAGAAAAACAACTACAATAAATAATTCCTTTTTCATAACTAATACTCCCTTCTTTTTTGGATTATTAAAGTTTTTCGTTTAGTTCATTCTATTTTTAAATAACAATCTTAATAAAAAATACTAGCATATAATTATAATTTTGTCAATATATTCTCCATAAAATGGCTTGCCCAAAGCATTTAATTATGTTTTTTTAAATTAAAATAAAAAAGCCTGGCGGGATTACCCGTCAGGCTTCATTTTTTTTCTCCTTTCAATAATTTTTATCTCTTTAACTCTTACTTATAAACATATTTTTGAACAACGATATAATCAGCATTCATTGAAAATTCCTGATCATCACCTGAGGAGGTTGTATAATCCAAGTTCGGATTATAGGCATCAGTAAAATGGCTATCAGGAACCCACGCATTAAAATGCATCCGCATAGGACCCTCCGGTATATCATAATCTATACTATTAACAGTCCTAATGAGATCACCATCCACAAACCAAGAAATTTGATAGGATAGCCACTCAATTTGATATAGATGATAATCAAAAACAGAACCAGAATCATAAGGTTGAACATCAGGATGACCAGTTCCTAATGGCTCATCACCATAGACATTGGTATGTATATAATCCGGATCATTGCTTAAAAGCTCAAAATCAATTTCGTCATGTAATGTATCACCGAATCCATCAGGAGGTTTATATAAAAATATACCACCAACGATTCCCTCTGGCATTGAAGAATCCAATTTAGCCACCACCGTAATCATGCATCCTGGTTCAAACGTCTGCTTGCTTATCAAATCAGTTCCATAAAAACTTCTTCCAGTTGGATTGTAAGTGTTCAGTGCGATAATTGCATCGCCGCCCCTTATCAACGGCAGCTTAGAATTTTGACTGCATCGAAATTGAGTCTGACCAACAAAAGTTCCGTCAGTTGATGAAACCCAGGTAGGAATATACCACTTAGCAGAATCCACCCTGGACCCGCTGAACTCATCCTTTAGCAATACTGACGATTCCGGATCGGGATAGTCACATGAAGTTGAAATAAACATAAGGCATAAAACAAAAAATACACTTATAAATCTCATGGATAATCTTTTCATAACCATCCTCCCTTTTTTAGACTTATTATTTGAATAATTTTTTCTAGCCAATTTCAATCCTCCTTTCAATGTTCTGGATTTAATTAAACAACTTTATTCAGTTTTTAAATTACTTTCATTAACAATATATACTAGCCCTTAACTATGGTTTTGTCAATAAAAAAAACAGTAAGGATTATAATCCTTACCAGATTGTGAGTGATAAATTGTTGTGATTTTTTATTGTACAGCTATACTTTCAATATACATTATATCAGTACTAAAATATCCTTCAGCTGATTCAAATATCTGTACAAAATAAAGATACTTCCCGTCTTCAGTAAGAGTTGGTTCTCCAACGGCAACGTTTGATCTAATAACAACTTTTGGATCAGACCATTCTTCACCATTTTTTATTGATGAATAAATTTTTAACTTTCCATCCCCTCTATCGGAAGAAAAATATAATTCATCTTCATGTCTAAATGGTTGCATATCATTCCCATCACTATTAATTGGGGATGGTAATAATTCTGCTTTTTGCCAAACACCGTCAACTTTTCTAGATTGATAAATATTTTTTCCTTTAAATTTATCCTCTCTCTCACTCCAAAACATCATTTCATTATCATCTTGAGAAACCCAAGGATCGTCATCAGCTCCATCAGAATTAATATTTTCAACCATTGTTATTGCCCCCCATGCTTCACCAGTTTTTATTGAAGAATATATATCTGTTTTTGATCCTAAATTTTTCTCCATATGAAAATAAGCTTTTTCTTCCATTGGAAACATTCCTATGACAGGCCATTTAATTGTAAGTGGGTGAGGAACAGCTTCTTGCCAAACACCATCAATTTTTTTTGCATAAAAAGTATCTGGTCTCGGAAATTGACCACAGGGGTATTCTTGTCCACATATAAAGTCAGGATCTCTACTTGGTCCAATTTCAACCTTTTTCCCCTTTGTCACAAAAGTTAAATGATCGACATTTCCATACATAAAATATATTTCATCTCCCTTGGGTGAAATATGGGCGCTATCCTCCCAGCCTGAATTATTAACTTCCAAATATTTTGGCTGACTCCAACCCTCAGAAATTATTGCGACATCTTTTTGTCTTGTACTCTCCCAATTAATATTAATCTGATTTTCTTCTTCTACGTCCTTATTGCTAGAAATCAAAACTAATAATATGATAACAATAATAATCCCGATAAAAATAAATTTTTTCTTTTTCATACATTAATAATACCACAAAAAAAACCTCTTCTAGTAAGAGGTTTTTTAAGATAATTTTAAACGCTACCTTATTCAGTCGCAGTCTCGCTATCAGTTACAGTTTCTCCTTCGGTTTCATCTGCTATTTCTAAAGCCTCTTCGACTTCTTCAACTAATTGTTCTTCTTCCTCTTCATCAATTTGGTTTTCTTCTCCATTAAACAATCTAAACATCCAACCCAAAAGACTAAATCCACCTTCATTTTCAGTAATAACAGCTTTAACCCTTTCTCTTTCCTGCATCAAAACTGTTAACTGTTCTTGAATTGCAGTTTGGTTTCCTTCTTCAACTGCACCAACTGTTTTAGTGAGTTTTTTAATTTGATTTCGATTGTGAACTAAGCTACTTCGAAGTTGTCCAAGATTTTTATAATCAGTTCCTATGAGAAATTTCTTAAACTTATTTTGATTCTCAGCTACTTTAATAGCTTCTGCTACATCTTCCACTGCTACTTCTTCTGCATCAGCCACCTCTGTTATGCTTTCTCGGATCTTATTTTTTTCATTAACTTCATTTCCCTTGTCAGCTGGATTGTTAATTTTCTTCTCAGCTTGAGTTTCTTCTCGATTAGCAACTTTATCCAAATTTTTAACTACTCCAGTAATTTTTTCTGTATGTATTTGAGAATTTGATTTACTAGCGTTTGGCTTTTCATAATTTTTTAACTCTTTTGAGCTATTGCTTTTACTTTCGCTTTTCGATTTTGAGCTATTATCACTTTTAGCAATTGCGCTAACAGCTACAAAGGCCGTTACTATAATTACAAAAATAAAAATTAGCACATCTCTTGATCTTATATTTTTCATAATTTTTTCCTCAGAAAATATATATTTCTGAGCATTAGTTATTATATTTTTATTATAGCACGAAAAAAAACCCGCAAAGATGTCTCAAGTAGTCATATCTATAGTTACTACTATTTTGTAATAAAAAAAGCCTAAAAATCAGAAATCTGTTTCTATTTATAGGCGCCAATCTTTTCACTAATATCTTTCATCACTTCAGATATCTGCATCCAGAAGAAAGCCCAAATCCAAACAAGGATTACCAAGGTAAGCGAAACTTGATGCATAAATAAACCGACTAAGGCAAAAATCGTCGCTATTATTTGAGTAATAGAAGTCGCCCAAATTACTTGCTTACTTGGAAAATATTTATACCAACGTTCTTTAGTATGGACAACATAGATAAGCATATGACCAGAAACTGTAAGCTTTAAAAAAAAGAGAGTTTGAATAATTTCCCAATCAAAATACAATATATTTCTAGTTATAAAAACAAATAGAACACTGTTTAAAACTCCCACTAAACCAAACAGGGTGCTTATCTTCAGTCGTTTCTTAGCATTTATTTTCGATGGAATAGTTGCAACTTTTACTCGATTGAAGGCTAGGGAAATAATTGGAATATCATTAAGCAAAGCGAGCAAGATAAGTTGGACTGGCTCAAGTGGATAAATTCCATAAATAACTCCTAAGACAGCAATGGTTATGATGATTCGAAAACTTTCAGAAATACGATAAACCGAATAGGCATGTAGCCTAGCAAAAATTTTCCGAGATTCAACTATCGCATCTCGAATGACAGAAATTCCACTCCCCGTCAGAACGAAATCAGCAGCGCTTTTCAAAGCATCAACTGAATTCTTGACCGCAATTCCAACATTAGCCATTTTCAAAGCTGGCAAATCATTAATTCCGTCTCCCGTCACTGCCACAATATATTTTTTTTGAGCTAATTTAACCAGATTATATTTATCATCTGGAAGAATTTCAGCAAAGGTGCCTATGTTTTCAAATTCTTTCATAGTCAAATCCTTAAAATCTTTTCCTAATAATTTTTTATTAGAAGCTTTGCCACAGATACCTACTTCCTCGGCGATTCTTCTAGTGATGGCAATATTGTCACCAGAAAGCATTTTAATATTAATTCCGTTGTCCTTAATAAACTTAATCGTACTTGTTGCTCCTTTTTCAATCGTATCGGAAAAAAGAAGGAGACCCGCCAAGCTCATTTTTTCTTCTCCTTTAGAATAGTTTTTCATTGCCACCGCGACTGTCCTATAACCCTTTTCAGCCGCTTCAAAAATATCATTTTTTAAATCTTGACTCGCTTCTTT
>Ga0222628_1000221_pt1 | contig 27532 bp, 24 predicted proteins | sample AntAcemetageno95_FD_179860 | JGI IMG/M metagenome (GOLD analysis project Ga0222628, IMG submission 179860) | Saline water microbial communities from Ace Lake, Antarctica - #95 | ecosystem: Environmental > Aquatic > Non-marine Saline and Alkaline > Saline | place: Antarctica: Ace Lake | collected...
TCGTCCTTTTCCTCTACTGCTTCCGCGGCTGCGCCACCGGCTGCTGCCACAGCAACTGGTGCTGCAGCTGATACTTCGAATACTTCTTCAAACTTCTTTACGAAGTCTGAAAGCTCAATAAGGGTTAGCTCCTTGAAAGCTTCAATGAGCTGGTCTGCAGTCATCTTTGCCATTTTGATCTCCTATTTGGTTTGGGTAATTAGTTGGACTCTTGCTTTTGACGCAATGCGTCGACAACGCGTACTGCCCCGGAAGGAAGTGCGTTGAAGGTGTAGGCGGCCTTGAACATCGTTGCCTTGATTGCGCTAGCGACCTTAGCCAATAGCACCTCACGGGTTTCGAGGTCAGCGAGCTTTTTAATCTCAGCTGCATCCAGGTCAATTCCATCCATAACGGCGGACTTGATGAGAAGCAGTGGATTAGCCTTTGCGAAGTCCTTCAGAGCCTTGGCAGTTGTTACTGGGTCACCGTGAACGAATGCCAGGGCTGATGGTCCAACCAGCTGGTCATCGAAAGTGGTAACTCCCGCGTTTTTCGCAGCAATTCTCAGAAGGGTGTTCTTTGCAACCACGTATGTTGCGTCATTAACCATTGCACGACGAAGTTCTTTCATCTTCGTCACACTGAGTCCGCGGTATTCAGTCAGAATAACGGTGTTCGAGCTTGTAAACCTTTCGGTTAGCTCGGCTACCTTTTCCTTCTTGTCTGCCATGGCGCTCCTTGTTTGTTTAGTGCCGGTGACAAGAGGATCAAAAAAAATGCTCCGGCGCTAGGCGCACGGAGCAATACTCAAAAGGAGAATCTCTTCATACACCTGCGCTGGTTTTCACTTTCGTGAACCTTAGTCAGTCGCGGCGGATCTAGAACTAGTTCTAGGTCTTAGCGCGACTTGTACCGGCGGTCTTTGGCTCCGCCCATCTTATTAGGCGTGTGGCGTGCCCGCAAGTCAGTTCTGACTTTGTTCTTGTTTACAGTCGCAAATCTTGAATCACCGAAGTCAATTGAGTCCATGACCATTGGTGGCGCAATCGGTCCAGCTAGCTCTTCAAGCAACTCGTGACCCGGGGTTACGTTGCTGTAGATGGCTTCGCGGTCAGCTCTTTGGAGTAGATCTTCTACTTTTCTTGACCGACCCGATGGCACCATGCAGATTACGGTTCCGCTGCGACCAGCTCGGCCGGTGCGGCCAGCTCGGTGCAGGTAGGTCTTGTACTCCTCGGGCAAATCGAGCTGAATTACTAGCTTGACGTCGTCAACGTGGATACCACGAGCTGCAACGTCGGTAGCTACCATAACTCGAGCAGACCCCTTGATGAATCGCTCTAGGTTCTTGGTTCGCTGAGCCTGGTTTAGGTCTCCATGCAGTCTTGCTGTTGGAACACCGGCGTCATTCAGGCTGGAAGACAAAGCCTCAGCCGTGAGCTTGGTGCGAACGAACACGATTGACTTGCCAGAGCCCTGAACTAGGCGGTGGAAGATTGCTGATCGATCCTTTGGATCCATAACTAGCACGCGGTGCTCGATGTCTGAAGACTCGTTTACCTCACCCGGTACCTCGTACACATAAGGTGACGGCATGAACTTCTTGACAAGCTGAGCTACCTCAGAATCCAAGGTCGCAGAGAACAGAAGCTTCTGGCTGTCTCCTGCTGCCTCCAGAATGCGGTTTACTGGCTCAACAAAGCCCAATTCACACATGTGGTCAGCCTCGTCGACTACCACTCTTTCTAGACCGGACAGGTCAATTTTGCCCTGTGCCATTAGGTCTTCCAAGCGACCCGGGGTGGCAATAGCAATGTCTACGCCGCGCTTCAGGGCTTCGACCTGACGGTGCTGCGGCACACCACCATAAATAGTCGTGGTGTAAAAACCTACTGATTTCGCTAGCTGGGAAAGAGTGCGGTCGATCTGCTGAGCCAACTCGCGGGTTGGTGCAAGAACCAAAGCCTTTGGCTTCAGCGGCACTCTCGGCTGGTTTCCAGCTTTTGCCAGGAAGGCAACTAGCGGGACACCGAAAGCAATTGTTTTACCGGAGCCGGTTTTTCCGCGGCCCAACACGTGTCGACCGGCCATGGCTGCAGGGATAGTTGCAGACTGAATTGGGAACGGTGTTGCTGCTCCCATCTTCGCTAGCTCTTGAGTCAGACGCTCAGGAAGATTCATCTCCTGGAAAGTCGCAAAGCTCTCGCCTACTTCGGTGGCTTCAAGCCTGTCTAGCTTCTTGTCACCCTGGAAGGTTTTGCCGGTTTTGGCACGTGCATTTGAGAAGTCCTTGTCACGAGAATCCTCGCGCTGAACCCGGTCAGGTCGCTGCGAGTGACGGGGTTTGCGTGGTCCGTCAGTTGACTGGTAATCGCCTTTCTTGGAGGCGTAGCCCTTTCGACCATTTGATTTGGTCGGGGCAGGCGAATAATTATTATTTGGCATCGTCGGGGATTTCCTTATCTGGTGAATCCGGAGAACCCGAGCTCACAATAGCTAAAGCCTACGACCCGAACACAAAAAAAGATAGACCTAGGCTATGATTCCGCGGACCTTTAGCTCCGCGTGAAGTGTAGCATCGCTAGGCTCCACTAGAAACTTGCCGTCTTCAAACCGAATCACCGGAATGCTGGTCTTGCCAGAGATTGCATGTGACTTGTCGGCATTTTCCTTGCTCTGCTCAACGTCAAATAGTTCATATTCAACACCTAGGGTGTCCAAGAGTGACTTGGAGCGTCTGCAGTCACTGCACCAATCAGCGGTATAAAATTCTATTTCTGCCATTACCTCAACCTAACTTCATCTGGTATCTCCAACAATCCAAAAGAGTATTTCAATCCCGCTAGTGAAACAATAACCAAATCCGCAACCGAGTCTAGAGTTTGTTCGCCGATTCCGACTAGCAATGCTGCCCCGGCTAACTTACCGGCCACGAGGCCCGCTGGGGCATCTTCAAATACCACGCACTCAGCTATCGGTACGCCGATTTTTTGAGCGCCGAGTAGATACGGCTCCGGATCCGGCTTGCCCTTTTCGCCGTCGTCGGCAGTCACTAGAGCCTGAGGTGCCACAATCCCAGCCGCAGACAATCTGGCTCTGGCAAGTTCCAGGTTGGCTCCGGTCACTATGTTCCAACTGCCATCAGGGAGTGAAGCCAAAAGCTCAAGTGTTCCGGAAAGAGCAGTGGTGGAGTGAGCCTGATCAAGTTCAAGTTGGTTTATGTACTCAAGGGCCCCTTGGAATTTCTCTTCTGTTACTAATTCAGCTACGATGTCGCTTGCTCGTCGGCCATGATATGCGGGACTTAGGTCAAAGCCGTGGTGGTAACGCTCGCCCCATAACACCCATGCCTGTGACGCTCCGGGCATAGAGTCGACAAGGACTCCATCATTATCGAACAGCAGGCCCTTAAGGGGTGTTTGCATGTGCTTTCTAGTCCTTATTCAGCGTGGCGAGATGTAGTGGTTCGGTAAATACCGAACGCAGCCAGCGAAAGTAACACTAGCGCTGGAAGCATGAGTCGAACAAACCAACTAAGAGAAGGAGCGATAATTTTGGCCTGCTGCTCCATTGCAGTCATGTTTTCCCTCCAGTCTGGGAAAACTTCGAGACTAGAAATAGCTTGAAAGCCCATCGTGAAAGCCATCAGTGTCACGACAGCACCAAACACAATAGCCAAAACAAGGTTTAGCTTTACAGCGGCCAAACCAATCCTGCGCTCTTTGACTGGCAACGGCTTTGAGGACCTCGCTTGGGCTGCGAACCGGGTTCCGGTGATTATGGAAACTGCTATGAGAGTCTGAATGATTACCCAGATCCACACATCAAGACCGGTACGAGTGACGTCGTAAACGACCAAACCGAAGATAATCGCAATCGCTGTTCCGATAATGGGGCTTGCATAAGCAAGACCAATTGCTCGCTGCAGCTTTTTGCGATCTTCGTCCTTTTCGCCCGCTGGAATATCGGGGGCATCTTTTCGAAATACGAACGCGGCCAAAATCACAAACACGACTAGGGCTGTTGCAAGGATGATTGGCACGTAGACATTTAGCAACCGCAATCCGACTGGATCGTCCGAGGGGTTGTTGGAGCCCCAAGCACCGAAAAAGCTCGCGACAGCAAACACGGCTCCAGCAACCAAGGAAAGCACTACACCTAAATTATTTAGGCGGTGAGCACTTATGGCTAAGCCAGAGTCAGATTCGGTTCTGATTCTCAGCGCCAGTTTCTGTCCGGCCAGTGCCGCGACGGCAAATGCAGTAATGCCTAGAAAGAAAAGGTAGATCTCTATCTGAAATCTTGGGTCCGGATAAACCGAAGTTCCATCTCCCAGATAAACGGTACGTTGCACCAGCAACTGAGAGTATGCGGCAATCATAAAAAGAAGCCAGGCGGCTGCTAGGCCAATTAGCGGAAGTCGTATTGCGGTCTTTAAACTCCACGTGGTCTTCATGGCTAAAGCCTAGACTTACCGCAATGATTCTCGTTATAGGTGAAGCACTAATTGATCTGATTGGGCACGAAGGTTCTGATCAGGGTTACGATCCGGTTGTTGGCGGTGCCAACGCCAACGTGGCCATGGCGCTTGCAAGATCAGACGTTCCACACCGGTTCTTGGCGAGAATCTCAGACGATTCCTTCGGGCAAAAGATTAGAGCCCACCTCGAGTCATACAAGGTTGACCTGTCGCTTTCAGTTGCTGCCAAAGAACAAACAACCCTGGCTATTGCAACAATCGATACTGCCGGAGTCGCCGGCTACGCCTTCTACATAAGCGGCACAGCCGACTGGGCTTGGGAGTCTAAAGAACTTCCCCCTATCGAGGCGGTAACTCAGCTCGGCGCCAAAGCCGTTCAATTCGGCTGCCTAAGCGCTGCGATCGAGCCCGGAAGTAAAGTTTTGGCAGACTGGCTTGCAAAACTATCGAATTCAGGGCAAATCACGCTCTCGCACGATCTGAACATTCGCCCGTCTCTTGGTTTTGACAGGACAGTCGAGCTGGAGCGCGTTCTTGCCCTAAATAGAAAAAGCCACATAATCAAGGCCTCCGATGCCGACATCGAGTGGTTATTTGACCTAGAGGCTGGCGCTGATCTAACTGGCATCGCTGAGCAGTGGACCAGAGGCGGAAAGGTGTTGGTCGTAACCAAGGGTGGCGACGGAGTGCTCGTCTATCAGGGCAATCAAATCATCGAAGTGCCAGCTCAGAAAATTAGCCTCGTTGACACCGTTGGTGCTGGTGATACTTTCATGGCCAATTTCTTAGCAAAACTCAGTGACCTAGATGCTCTCGGAGTTGAACCTGCGGCAAAACTGGACGCACTAACCTCGGATGAACTGCGCAGTGCTGCTGAGTATGCAACGGCGGCGGCTGCAATCGTGTGTGAGAGGGTTGGCTGCCAGCCTCCGACTAGAGCTGAGGTTGAAGCGCGGCTTCAGGCGTGAGCTGCTCACAAGATGATTCCTTGACTCGTAAAATGTGGCACTCTTTGTTCTAATGAAGTTACGTGGTGGAGCCTGGAGTTTCGACTCAAGAGATTTGATGCGCGCTCAGTGCCCTCACTGCACCAAGCTCTCGGTCGCAAGAGAACTCAAGCTACCCCAGCTTCAAGCCTTGCTGGATTCTTTTTATGAAAGACCCGATAACCTTCCAATCCGATATGGAAATCGATTTGAGGAATCTCTCGAACAAGAGCTGCTTGCTAACCTCGGGAAACTAATCCAGAGGCCAGAGAGCTCTAATCCGGCTGAGACTCAAAAACTCATGCTCGAGAGTGTTCCAGTGATTTACCAAGGAAGCCTCAAAGGAGGCTCAGGAAGCATGGTGTTTTCGGGTCGACCGGATTTCCTTTTGCGCTCCGACTATCGATTCGAATTTACTAAAACCGGACTAACAGCAAGACCATCTGGCAACCTAACTGCCGGCTATACCGCTTGGGATGCCAAGCTTTCAAAAACCCCAAAGCCTGAATATCAGGTGCAAGTGGGGCTCTATGTTGACGTACTAGAGACTCTGGGCCTAAATGCTCCCGGCACACATGGTCTAATACAAGGAAGCCGAGAAACCAACGAGTTTGCTAGCGACGCACTTTTGGCAAACATGAAATCAAAGCGCAGTGAATACCTCGATGAAGTGGCCGCTTTTATTGACGCCAACCCGACCTCAATCGGCGACTGTGGAGAGCTGATCTGCACCGCTACTAGTTATTGCGATATTTGTGAATACCCCAAGCTCTGCAGTCACCAAAGATATGAAACTAATAGCCTGCAGCTGGTTGCTGGAATCTCGAAGGCTCAGGTTGTTTCACTTCGGACAACAGGGATAAACACCGTTCGGGAGCTTGGTGCATTTGACGGAAGCACCGAAACGATGAGTCGAGAAAAAGTTGCGGTGTTTTCAAGACAAGCCAGGCTTCAACAACACACTTATGACACCGGCGAGCACATCTGTGAAGTCAAGAACCGCGCACCGCTGACTGGGCTGCCAGAAGAAAACAAGGGAGACCTGTTTTTTGATCTAGAAGGATTTGTGTTTTCGGCTCCAGCGGGCGGCCTCGAGTACCTATTCGGGTATCTGACCATCGATTCCGGATCACAATTTCACTGGTCCTGGGCCGATGACCGAGATGCTGAAAAAGAGTCCTTTGAGGGTTTTATAAAGTTTCTGTTTGCCAGGTTAGTCACCTACCCCGGCCTCAAGGTCTATCACTATGCGAACTACGAACTAGCTGCTCTGCGAAGGCTGGCAAAGCGATTCGATAGCTTTATCGACGAGGTAGAGCAGCTGATCAGTGACGGAGTATTTATCGATCTTTATTTGCTCGTGAAGTCTTCACTGGTTTTGTCTCAAGAAAGTTATTCAATAAAGAAGCTTGAGAACTACTACAAATTTGAACGAACATCGACGGTCAAGGAGGCGATGGGTTCCATGGACTCCTATGAGTCCTACCTGGGAAAACTCGAGTCAGACCCCGTTGCCGCAGAAACACTGAAGCGCCAGGTGCTCGACTACAACCAAGACGATTGCGTGAGCACGCTGGCGCTGACCAGGTGGTTAAGAACTCTTTAGTAGTCCGAAAGATCCAATGGAATCCCGGGACCGAAAGTGGTTGCGACAGAACCCTTTAATAGGTACTTGCCCTTAGCCGTCGATGGCCTAAGGCGAACAACTTCTTCCATTGCAACGTTTAGGTTTTCGGTTAGCTTCTCAGCTGAAAAGTTTGCCTTGCCTACGATGAAGTGCAGATTTGACTGCTTGTCGATGCGGAACTCAATACGACCGGCCTTGATGTCTGTGACAGCTTTGGCGGTGTCCATGGTCACTGTTCCGGTCTTTGGGTTTGGCATCAGGTTACGGGGACCCAAGACTTTTCCAAGGCGACCAACTTTGCCCATTAGGTCTGGAGTTGCAACCGCAGCATCGAAGTCAGTCCAGCCAGCTTCGACTCTTGCGATTAGCTCATCGGAGCCAACCTCATCAGCGCCAGCTTCGCGAGCAGCATCCGCTGCTGCACCGTTAGCGAACACGATTACTCGGGCGATCTTGCCAGTTCCGTGTGGCAGCGAGACAGTGCCACGAATCATCTGATCCGCTTTTCTTGGATCAACACCGAGCTTCAATGCCACCTCAATTGTCGAGTTGGTCTTCTTGCCAGCGGTGTCGATCGCTAGGGCAGAGGCCTCCGCAGTGGAGTAGAACTTGCCCTCTTTTATCTTTGCTTTGGCCTCTGTATAGGCTCTTGAGCGTTTTGCCATGCTGCTATTCCTTTCGGTCACAGTAGTGGTTTATGGGGTGCTACCCCTCCCACGACTATCTAGTTGTTTTGTTGCTTATAGCTCAGTGGTGATTCCCATTGAGCGGGCGGTGCCAGCGATGATCTTCGCAGCTGATTCGATATCATTAGCGTTCAGGTCCGCCATCTTTGCTTCTGCGATGGAGTGAACCTGCTGTTTGGTTAGCTTGCCAACCTTCACGGTGTGAGGTGTGCCACTACCCTTTGGAACTCCGGCTGCCTTCTTGATTAGCTCTGCGGCTGGAGGTGTCTTCAGGATGAATGTAAAGCTACGGTCTTCATAAACGGTGATCTCTACTGGAACAACGTTTCCGCGCTGGTCTGCGGTTGCGTTGTTGTATGCAGTACAGAACTCCATGATGTTTACACCGTGCTGACCTAGTGCAGGTCCGATAGGTGGAGCTGGGTTAGCAGCGCCTGCCTGGATCTGCAACTTAATCAGACCGGTGATTTTCTTTTTGGGTGCCATTTTTCTATCTTTCCTTAGTTCAGCGGACCGACCTGGTCAAAGGCCAGTTCCACTGGAGTCTCGCGTTCGAATAGTGAAACCAAAACCGTAACCTTGCCGCTTTCTGGCTTGATTTCGGAGATTGTGCCGGGAAGGCCGGCAAAAGAACCGTCCTTGATCAAAATGCTTTCGCCGATCTTGAAGTCGATATTGACCGGGATAGACCTTGACTTTGCCTTGCCGCCAGGGCCGTTTCCAGCGGCCTTGGCGTTCTTTACCTCTTCGGTCTCTTCTGGAGTGAAAAGTGGCTTTAGCATTTCAAATGCCTCTGCCGGACGAAGTGGAGTTGGGTGCTGGGAGTTTCCCACGAAGCCGGTTACGGCTGGTGTGTGGCGAACCAGGGTCCAGCTGTCCTCATTGAGCTCCATGCGAACTAGCACGTAACCAGGAATGCGGACCTTAGAAACCAATTTGCGCTGGCCGTTTTTGATCTCAATGGACTCTTCCATTGGAACTTCGATCTGCAGGATGTCATCGCCACCGGCAAGGGCTGCCTTGCGGGTTTCAATGTTTTGCTTCACGCGACGCTCGTAACCGGCGTAAGAGTGGACAACGTACCACTTGCCATCTAGGCCACGAAGTTCTTCGCGAAACTTCAAGTAAGGGTCGGCCTCTTCAACGATCGGTTCTTCTTCTACCGCCGCGGCTGCCTCTTCGACTGTTTCCGCTTCGACGACCTCAGCTTCGGCTTCTAGGGCATCACCGGTGGATTCGACGGCGCTTTCGTTGAGCTCGGCTGCGTCGGTTTCCACGGCCTGACTGTCGACAGCTTCAACCGCTTCGACTTCGTCTTTGGCCTTAGCGTCGCTTGCGACGTCACTGAAATTTAGATCTGACATTTAGTACCTCTTATCCTGCGAACATGAAGGTCACGACGTTTAAGAAAACCCAGTCAAGAGCCGAGATGATGACCATTACCACCGCTACGAAGCCAAGAACGACTCCGGTGTAATTGATCAATTCCTTGCGAGTAGGTGTTGTTACTTTGCCTAGCTCCGAAAGCACCTGGCGAATAAACAGGGCCGCCTTTTGGATAGGGTTCTTGGCCTTGGCAGCGTCGGCTTGCGCCTTCTCTACTAAGTCCTCTGAAGCCTTCTCGTTCTCTTCTGTCAACTTAACCTTCTTTCTTCGCAGGGCGGACAGGACTCGAACCTGCAACCTGCGGTTTTGGAGACCGCTGCTCTACCAATTGAGCCACCGCCCTGTGTGTGACATCGCCACCAACCGTTACTTAGCACAAGGCTTGGTTTCAAGTGCCATCTGGAAAAGACACACTTATAGATTGAATCTATTTAAGTGAATTTCGCCAGAATAGTTATCGGCAGATGTCAACTTAAGTAAGTGTAGGGGGTTATTTCAAGCATTGCAACGGGGAATCAACCACCGTCGACACAATCCGCAACTATTCTTGAAGGATGTCTGACTCTAGAATTTCAAAGCGAATTAGCGCCATTGCAGAATCTGCGACCCTGAAGGTCGATAGCAAGGCTAAGGCCCTGATTGCAAACGGACGCCCGGTCATCTCATACGCCGCCGGTGAACCGGATTTCCCAACTCCAGCACACATTGTTGAGGCTGCAGCAATTGCAGTTCGAGACCCCAAAAATCATCGCTACACCCCGGCAGCTGGACTGCCGGAAATGAAAGAAGCGATTGTTCAAAAAACGCTTGAGGACAGTGGCACGAAAATAACTCCAAGCCAGGTGATCGTCACTAACGGCGGTAAGCAGGCTGTCTACCAAGCATTTCAAGTCATCCTCAACGATGGTGACGAAGTATTGGTACCGGCTCCCTACTGGACCACATACCCCGAGGCAATCAAGCTTGCCGGCGGCAAGCAGGTCGATGTTTTCGCAGGATCCGACCAGGGCTACAAAGTAACCGTTGAGCAGCTAGAGGCCGCCTACACGCCAAAGACCAAGGCGTTGCTAATTTGCTCACCGTCAAACCCAACCGGCGCGGTGTTCTCCAAACAAGAGCTGACAGACATTGGAAACTGGGTCGCGACCAAGCCTAATCTTTGGGTGATAAGCGACGAGATTTATCAAAACGTGGTCTACGACGGTATTCGCGCTTACTCAATAACTGAGCTAGTGCCAGAGATCCAAGACCGCACCATCATGGTCAATGGTGTTGCCAAGAGCTACGCCATGACCGGCTGGCGGCTTGGGTGGATGATTGCCCCGGACGATGCCGCTAGGGCCGCAGGGAACCTGCAGTCACACCTGACCTCGAATGTTTCAAACATCTCGCAGCGAGCAGCGATTGCAGCGATAACCGGTGATCAAGAGCCAATACAAAAAATGCTGGCTGCCTTTGATCGCAGACGAAAACTTGCCGTTGCCGAACTCAACAAAATACCGGGGATGACGACACCGAATCCTGAGGGCGCCTTCTATGTTTACCCAGACGTTAGTGGCTTACTGGGTAAGACTTGGGCTGGCAAGCAGATCACCAGTTCTCTGGAGCTTGCAGACATGATTCTGGAGCAGGCCGAAGTCGCCTTGGTTCCAGGGGAAGCTTTTGGTCCGAGTGGTTTTCTGCGCCTGAGTTATGCGCTTAGTGACGACCAGTTACTCGAGGGCATTCAGCGGATGCAGAAGCTTTTTAGTTAGCTCTAAAAACCAATCAAATTGGGTTCTGGAATCAAGTTGATTCCCCACCTGGCAGCAACGCGCTCTTGAATCAGCCTTGCCAATTCTAGAATTTCAGCACTACTTGCGCCTCCTCGGTTGATGATTGCCAGCGCGTGCTTATTGGAGATTGCGGCCTTCGAACCAGGAATCGAGTAGCCCTTGGGGAAGCCAGCATTCTCGATTAGCCAACCAGCCGAGATTTTCATCTGGTCTTCATTTGGCATTCTCCAGCGTTGCATCTCCTCAGGAAACTCGAGGCTCTTTTCGACACTTATCACCGGGTTGGTAAAAAAGCTCCCGCATCCGACGCTATCTGGGTCACTTTCGCTGATGACCATCCCCTTCGAGGCACGAAGCTCTAAAACTGTCTTTCGAACTTGCTCCAAGGGCAATGCAGATCCGTATTCTGCGCCTAGGTGCTCGGTAATCTGACCGGACTTCATGGGAACACTCATGCCAGCTAGTTTTTGCAATTTGAATTCGACCCATCCCACTAAGCCCTCAAGCCCATGCTTCAAAGCGCTGTCTCGATAAGAAAATTCGAAGTAGCTGGCTGGCCTCACCACGGACGCAACTGAGCCTTTTTCTAGAAACTCAATCTGGGTAATCACATCGGAAACTTCCTGGCCGTAACCGCCAACGTTTTGAACAGGAGTTGCACCGACGCTGCCAGGTATTCCGCTCATGGCTTCCATGCCCGCATAATCGTTGGCTACTGCCCAAGCCACGAACTCGTCCCAAGAATGCCCTGCCTGAACTCGAACAGTCACAAATTGTGCATCCTCGGAAACTATTTCCACACCGCGGTTTGTCACGTGAAGAATAGTTAGGTCCGCTAGGTCTTCGGCAAAAACAGTGTTCGAGCCACCTGCAAGAACATGGAATTGCTCATCGCTACTCCAAAGCTCGATAGCTGCGTCATACAACTGCTGAGTGTTTCCACAGCTAATAATCCGACTTGGCACTCCGCCAACCTGCATCGTGGTGAGCGTGGAAAGACTTACCGGAGCGTTACTCAAAGCTGAACCCAAACTTGTGATTTGCCAAGAACATTGTTGCCATCGAAGCTTGTCTGCAAATCGATTCTTGCCTTTTTAGCCTCGAGGTCTAGTTCGGCAACCCTGGCAATGACTGTAATTACGGCGCGCGCCTTTGCTGGAACCACGACCGGCTTGGTGAACCTCACGCCGTATTCAAGAATCTTTCCAGCATCTCCAAGCCAACTAACCACCGGGTCAATTGACAGTCCCATGGTGAGCATTCCATGAGCCAACACCCCGGGTAATCCGACGCTTGCTGCGATATCGTCGCGGTAGTGAATTGGGTTGAAATCGCCAGATGCCCCGGCGTATCGAACTAGGGAGTCTCGGTCCAGGTTGAAGTTTTTTTCAGCGATGACATCGCCGATAGCTAGTTCACTAATCTCAGGCATCTCCACCCCTAACAACAAGCGTTGAAATCGCTGTGCAGACAAGCACCTGATTCTCATCGAAAATTTCAGTGTCAAAAACCACCATGTGATTGCTTCCAAGGGACTTGACGCTTGCTACCGACAATTCGCTCGTCAAAAGATCACCGGCAACGATTGGCCGTTGGAAAACAAACTTCTGTTCGCCGTGGACAACCCTAGAAAAATCAAGCCCAGCTTCCGGATCGGCAATTACAAGCTTCAAACCGAACTCTTGAAGGACTATAGGGAAAGTTGGAGGAGCGACTAGGTCGCTGTGACCGGCAGCTTCTGCTGCGGCCAGATCGATTGATTCTTCGGAAGCGAACGTCGCTCTTGCAAACTCGCGAATTTTTTCTCGGCCCACTAGGTAGGCGGCAGACTTGGGATATCGCTTGCCTTGAATGTTTGGGTTAACCATGGATACAAGGGTAATGCCTTGGTAGCGGGAGCGGGACTCGAACCCGCGACCTCACGATTATGAGTCGTGCGCTCTAACCACCTGAGCTACCCCGCCGCGTTTGATCCTAAGACCGAGCCCCGAGACAGGTTTGAACTGTCGACCCCTTCCTTACCATGGAAGTGCTCTACCACTGAGCTATCGGGGCGCTGCCATAACTGCAACCGAAGAAGATTAGCACTAGCGAACAGCGCTAGGCAAACGCCATATCTGTAAATCTAATTCTGCAGCGTCATAACGTATTTTTCCACCCACCACTCGAAGCAAGCCATTGCCAAAAAGATTCTTCGCGCCCTCAGCTCCACTGATGGCATCCCTCGAGAATTGAAGTTTCCGATCCCTGCCCCTAGAGGCGATTACCAACACCGACTCGGTCTTTGATTCTCGAACAAACGCGATCGCTTCATCCGACGAGTAAAGCCAACGCATTGAGCCTTCGGCCAAACCACGATGGTGCTTTCTCATTTGAGAAAGCTTCGCGTAGGTTTCAATCATGTGGGGGTCAGTTTCCCGCTCAGCATTCCAAGGCATTGGAGTTCTGGAGCCATAACCAGTTTCGGCGTCTAGGCCCAGTTCATCTCCCGCATAAATATGAGGAATTCCGGGGAAGGTGAACTGCAAGCCTGCGGCAACCCGCTGCGCGCCGGCAATAGCGAAGGTCTTGAACCTTCCGGTCTCATAAGTATCAAGAGCGTTGAGAGCATGCATTCTTAGGTGCCAAGGGGTAGTGCCGGACTGGGAGTTGTGAGTTTGACGAAATTGGTCTCCGGAAATCGCCCTAAGACCGGGTCCAATCTGGGACTCTTCTTTATTTTGCTTGGTGTTCCAAAGCCATCGCCAAGTCGGCTTCGTAAAATTGGCAAAGCTCAAGATGGCTGAAAAATTATCGCCCTGCGCGTGAACGCCCGAATCCGAGCCAAAATCACCTATCAGCAAGCTATCCGGGTTCGAGTTATTCATGGTTTCTCTAACCAGGTTTACAACCTGATGGTTGTAGTCATCCACTCGGTTTTTACCAATTGCTCCTGCAGCAGCTATTCGCCAGCCGTCAAGCTGAAACGGTGCCTTCAGGCCCTTGGCAATAATCGATGCCTTGCCCTCAACCAGGCGTTTTTTGATTTCCTCAGACCCCCAGTTGAATTTAGGTTGAGCTTCGCTTGAGCGTGAAAAGTCATAACTCACGTTGCCCTCGGAGAAATAATAAAACTCACTCTCTAGCGCAGTGGGCTTCTTGAACGCGGATGCAAACCACTCGTGGGTGTCGGCCGAGTGGTTCAAATTCAAATCCCCGATGACCTTGATGCCGGCTTCATGAGCCGTGGAAACGAGGCTAGCCAGAGCGGCATTGCCACCAAGCACCGGGTCAACTTGGTCGAAACTCGTCGCGTCTAAGCGATGGCTGGAACCAGCCGGAAAAAACGGTGTGAGCTGCAAAATCGTGACGCCAATTTTTTTCAGGTGACTCAAGCGGTCTTCAATGCCCTTCAGATCGCCGCCAAAAAACTGCTCGTTTACACCACTGCCTCTGGTCTTGACGGCACTATTCCAAGTTTTAGGCTCCGCCCATGGCGGCATCTCGCGCTCATCCGCCTTGGTCGAACGAGAAAATCGGTCTGGCATAACCTGATATAGAACGCCTCCCGTGGCCCACTTGGGGACGCTGTTATGAACATTGATTCTGAAATCATCTCGGTCTGGCTGATCTGGCTCATGAAGCCCAGTGGCATTTAGCCAAAAGCTCTCGCCGCTAGTGGTTTCTAGAAAAAATCGATAATGCACTTCCGGGTTCGGAATGGCAAGTAAACCTTCGTACCAATCCCAGCCGTGACGATGGATAAGAGGCTTGAGTGCCGGGGAGAAGACTGCTTGGCCTGATTCGCTCTGCCGTATCAGTACCTGCTTCAGTTTTCCGATCGAATTATGGATTCTGATGCGAATCTTGATTTTGTCGCCGAGCTTTGGGCGCTGATTTGCAACGTAAAGTGCCGAGCCATCGTGGTGCGGTTGCAAATCTAGATCGGGCATGCCTACAAACTACCCTGCCAAATGCTGGACAGGCGTGAGGATGTGCACAATGAAAGTCTCAAAATGTGGGGACAATCCCACAAAATCATCCCCGTCTAGTCTCGGACGACCGCTGCTATTTCATCTGTCATTTTTTGCCAAAGCAGATTGGCGTCAACGTCGTTGCGCAAAATTGCCATTTGGGCCTCGCCTAACGGAAACCACACCGAATCTATTTTCGATGACACGGGCCTCGGCACCGCATTGATCCCGGCCATGCCAAATTGGTATGGAATCTTAAAGTCCTCGGCGCTTTCTAAAGCTTTCAGATTAGAAGGAGGGCGCCCGGTTGACTGAAACATGGCAATCTGGCCGAGGTCGCTTCCCAGATAGTCAACAATGAACTTGGTCGCAGCACTTGGGTTACCCGCGCGAGCACTTAACATTGCACCCCGAACCTCCAGAAAGGGCCTCGCTACCTGTCCACCGGCCGAAGGAACTTCATAGGCGTTCCAGCCTTCCTCACCAAAGGTCGCGGAGAACCAGGATCCACTCCAGGGCCCAGTTATCCAGCAACCCTTTTCGCCATCAATAAGCTGTTGCTTAATCAGGTCGGTATTGCTTTCTAGATCAAAAAGAGAAGCATTTTTGGACAGCCAATTTGCGAAGGCGAGTCCTTCTTCGTTGCCCAAAGCTAGATTCAGAATTTCAGGGTTGATTTGATCAACCTCGAAAACAGTCGAACCAAAAGATGTTTGGAGCGGGTAGAGGTGGTACGGGTCGCCGGTTCCATCGTTTAGAGAAATCGCAAACCCGACATCGACTAGGTCCTGAAAGGAATCAGGCGCTTTGGGCATCGCGGACTCTGTGCAAACCAGCGCAATGCTCTCTTGGGCGTAGGGCAAACCATACTGTTGCCCGCCATAGCTGAAGGCTTGCACTGCTCCGAAGTTGAAACCTGTCTCAGCACCTTCCAAGCTAAAGGGTGCAATCAGGTCTTCGGATAAAAATCCTCGCTGCAGACCGTGAGGGCCAAGCACTATGTCAGGTGCATCCACGGTCGCACTCAAAAACTCGTTGCCGATATCCGTTTTAATGACTAGGTCAACCCGGGTTCCAGTATCCGCCTCAAACTGCAGGGCGACTGCTTTTAGACCGAGCGCCTCTGACTCGTCTAACCAAACCGTAAGGACTCCACTCCGAGTTTCTATTTCCGAGTTGGTCGCCGAAATCGTTAGAGAGGGATCATTAGACGAGCAACCCGCAAGTACCAGTGCAGAGACAGTGGCTAAATAGACGATGGGGAGCGAACCGGATCTAGTCGTCTTCAAACGGAACCCTTTCGTCGCAGGAACATATGGCCATTCTGAAGAATAACCAGAAAACTGGCCTTTTTCTTTTCTCCACAGCCCCCATTAGATCTGCGTGTGCCCCGTTCTGATGAGCTTTAGTCCGCAAACTCCTTGCGTGGCCACCAGAAGTGCCTACCAGTCATAAAAGCGAGCGCCGGCACAATCACGGTTCGAACCAGCAAGGTATCAAGAAGCACACCTAAGCAAACAATGGTTCCCACCTGTGCAAGAGCGATAAGTGGCAGCACGCCCAGCACGGCAAATACTGCCGCCAGCAAAATACCCGCTGAAGTTATGACGCCTCCGGTTGCCCCAAGCGCACGTCTCATGCCCTCGCGGGTTCCGTACTTCTTTGCCTCTTCTTGGGCCCTGGAAACCAGGAAAATGCTGTAATCAACACCGAGCGCCACTAGGAACAAGAAGGCCAGGATAAACACAGAGATATCAAGGGCCGGGAAACCGAACACGTTCTGGAAGATAAACCAGCTGGCACCGACCGCCGAAAAGAACGACCCGACAACTGCGATCAGCAACAGCACGGGAGTCAATAAAGATCTCAGCAATAAAATCAGAATCAGAAATACCGAGATTAGTATCAGCGGAATCAACAGCGCTTGATCTCTGGCTGTCGCATCTTCGACGTCCAAGGTGGTGGCGTCTTGCCCACCGACTAAGGCCGTCGTGCCTTCTGGCAGCTCATCCAATGCGGCCCTGAGTTCCCGGATCACGTTCAATGCTTCGGCGGACTCAGGATTGCCATTTAGCACCGCATCAACCTGGGTGATTTCACCGTTAGTGGCACCGACACGAACTTCCTCAACGCCGTTGACGGCTTCAGCAATGATTACCGCTGCATCAACCTGAGAGGTTGAAACAATCATCTGGGTTGGCGTGGCACTGCCGGCTGAAAAGCTTTCAGCCAGAACTTCCTGCCCGACCACTGCCTCAGGTTTTTCAATGAAGACCTCATTGGCGCTCAAACCGGTCTTCACCCCTATCCCACCAGACGCCAAGATCGCAAGCAGCGCGAATCCAGCTGATGCCACGATCACCGGGCGCTTTGAAACACTCTTACCAAGCTTCGCCCAAAGAGACTTATCATTCCTATTTACACCGCCAAATTTTGGCACTAGCGGCCAGAATATGCCCCTTGGGAAAATAACTAGTGCTGCTGGCAAAACCAACAAACCGGCAATCATCGCAACCACGATTCCAACCGCGGCAACAAGACCAAGGACCTGTCTGCCCTCAATCTCTGCAAGCAACAGCAGCGCCAAGGCAACTGCAACTGTGGACCCAGATGCCAAAATGGCAGGTCCTGCTCCACGCAAGGCGACTCTCATGGCTTCGCGTCTATCGGCGTGGCCGAGTAATTCTTCTCGATAGCGAGCAATCAGCAATAGCGCATAGTTAGTCCCGGCACCAAACACCAGCACCGAAACAATGCCAGTCACTGATCCATCCGGGGTGAAGCCCAGCGCCTCAGCAACCCGTCCAGACAAAATGCCGGCCATGCCATCCGCCACTCCAACAACGGTTAGCGGAATCAACCACAAGACCGGGGAACGGTAGGTGATGAGCAACAGCAACGCGACAACCGATGCAGTGATGGCCAAAAGATTAAAGTCTGCGCCGGCAAAAACGGAACCGATGTCCTTGATGAACGCCTCGGGTCCAGTGACAAAAACTTCCATCTGACCCGGCATTCCCACCGGCGCTATTTCGCGAATTGAGTCGACTCGAAGTTCAATTTCTTCAAACACATCGGTTATTTCTAATGGCACTGAAATTAGTGCGGTAGTTCCGTCATCAGAAATCACGGCTGGTGGCAAAAACTTTTGTCCCTGAACCTCAATGTTTGTAAATTCCAAGAACTTTTCGTTTGCACCACCGGAGAGCATCATCGTGTTCTGATCTAACTTGCCCTCGAGCCAGCTGAGTTGCTCGGGAGTGAATTGCGTGTCGGACGTGTAAACGATAAATGCCGCCGAAGCATCAGAGCTAGGAAGCTGATTCTGAAGCTCCAGCACCTGCGCCGACTCTGCGCTGTCTGGCAATCCAGTGCCGGGCGTAGTCTCAGCTCCGGGTGTATTAAGAACTGTAAAAGTAAGGCTTGCGAAGATTAGCCCTATCAGCATTGTTACCGGGGCAGTTTTCTTGCCCGTTATAAACCGAATTACGGCGGTCATATTTGAATCTCCTTTTCTAAAGTCCAAATGGAGCCTACAACAAGGGACGTTAAAGTAAAAAGACCCCGCGTTGCGGGGTCTTTGTGGCAAGTGAGGGATTCGAACCCACGAAGTCGATGACAGCTGATTTACAGTCAGATCCCTTTGGCCGCTTGGGTAACTTGCCAGTGCAACGCACTTGCGTGGAGGCAAATGCGCTGCGGGAAAAGTTTATAGGAAAATCCCCATCGGACAAACCATGGAATTTCAGGGCTCCTTACCCCAGCCGAACCGGGTGCTAAAACAACCTTTTCCACACTTGGGGGACGAGTGTTCACTACTTAGGGGACCAATGTTCGCCATGTGGGGGATAAACATCCCCACAATGGGGGATATGTAGCGTGCAATTCCGGAGAGGCCATTGTCTGCGAATTACGCAAGTTAGCCGTAAGTACCAAGAAAGAATTCATCAGAATTCACGCTCTGCCTCGGAGAAGCAAATCTTCCAAGCTGGCAATGTTCAAAGTCGTTGCTCTCACTCTGGTTATGCCAGCCACTTTTCTGATCTCGGAATCGAGTCTGGCCGAAGCCCCTGTTTCTCTTGGCTCAGCCCATAGCTTTGCGGTGTTTTCAAAAGGGGTCTTGACAAATACTGGGGACACGACTGTTGTTGGAGACCTGGGAGCTGTAGGCACGGTTTCCGGTTTCTCAACGGCACAGCAATCAACAGCCGACTCCGCAACGGTTCTCGACAGCTTAGTCACTGCATACGCTGAACTTGGAGAGGCTTCGCCGGCCACGGCAATCACAGGCCCTATTGGCGAAATGACTCTGACGCCCGGTGTTTATTCTTCCGCTGCCGCACTGACTATAAACGGCCCGCTAACTCTTGACTCATCATCGGATCCTGATGGAGTGTTTGTTTTTCAAGTGACCGGTGCCCTAAGCACCTCGGCGAACAGCAGAATCACAATGGTCGGCGGCTCGGCTGAAAACGTTTACTGGCATGTAACTGGAGCCGTAACGCTTTCCGCAGCGTCTGCGACGACCGTCTCTGAGTTCGTTGGAACATTGCTGGCAGACGGAGCAGTTACTGCCGGTGCTGGTGCAGAGGTGCAAGGTCGGTTATTTTCTGTCAACGGAGCCATGACTTTGGCGTCTAACGACATTGCCCGAGTGCTGACCCAAGATGAATTGAACGCTATACAAGCAGAGAGGGACGAGGCAGCCAGAGTGGCAGCTGCTCGCCTGGCCTCAATAACGCTTGGCAGGGCCGAAACTTATGCAGTATTTGCTGGCGCCGCCTTCACTTCCGGCACCGACGGTGCCGCTCCGGTTCGACCTTCGCTAGTGGTGGGAAATGTTGGAGTAGTTGGCGCCCCGACCGGTGTCCCAATGGTTCAGCGCGGTGACCTCGTAACTTCGGGCTTGACTGGCGAAGCTTCGGTCGCGGCCGACCTTGAAGTTGCCTACGAAGCACTAAAAGCCTTGCCGTCAACCAATGCGCTTTCGGCCACATTAGGTGCCGTAACTCTTTCTCCCGGTGTTTACACCCAAGCCGGGGCAGTATCGATAACAGGCCCACTGGTTCTTGACGCCGGTGGCGATGCAAACGCTGTGTTTGTTTTCCAGCTAGGGGCTGCTCTAACCGTTGCTGCGAATACTGAGATAACCATTGTTGGTGGTGGTTCACCTCAGAACGTTTACTGGCAGGTTCTTGGTGCCGCGAGCCTAGGTGCAGATTCTAGGTTTGTCGGATCACTTCTTTCTAAGGCTGCGATTGCCTCAGGCAAAGATGCAAGCGTCCTAGGGCGATTGCTCTCAATTGATGCGGCCGTGTCCCTTTACAGCAATGATATTGATGCTGTCGCTTCTTCTACATCGGCAGCAGCTTCGACGATTTCTCAAATAAGCGCCGAACAGCTTTCAGCATTGACTTTTGGCCAGGCCAGTACATACGCCGCCTTTTCTGGAGCGGCCTTCAGTAATGCCGGCACGACAACTGTGACCGGCGATGTAGGATCAGTGGGAGCCCTTTCCGGTGCGACAATGACACAAACCGGAAGCATCAAGACCGCTGACCTAGCGTCCATTAAGGCGGATTTAGAGTCGCTGTACCTTGCGACAAGTAGATTGCGAACAACGACTGAGCTTTCCACAACTGTTGGGGCCACGACACTAACTCCGGGCGTGTACTCGGCCGCCGCGGCCCTCACTGTCTCTGGCGACTTGATTCTTAACACCGGCACCGACGCTGATGCTGTGTTCGTATTCCAAGTTGTCGGTGCTCTTGATCTTCCAGCCAGCGCAGAAATCACAATCACCGGGGCCGGCTCAGCCGCCAACGTTTACTGGCAGGTAAAGGGCGCGGTCGCGGTCGGTGCAAATTCGAAGTTTGTTGGAACAGTTTTATCTAAGGGTGCCGTTGCCGCTGGAAGTGAAGCAACTGTCCTAGGGCGATTAATCTCTATTGACGCCGCACTTGCACTCAACTCAAACACATTGGATAACGTTTCAATAGCTCTAGCTGCTGCGGCAGCTCAGGCCGCTCAGGCCGCTTCGGATGCTGCTGCCGCTCAGGCCAGGGCTGATGCGGATGCTGCTGCCGCTCAGGCCGCTTCGGATGCTGCTGCCGCTCAGGCGAGGATTGATCGCGCCGATGGGCTTTCTCTTAGTTCTGCCGCTTTAGCTGCGTTGGCTGCTGCAGATGCCCTGGCTGCTGCGGATGCATTGGCTGTCTTGGAAGCTTCAGATGCATTGGCTGCTGCGGATGCATTGGCTGCGTTGGCAGCTGCGGACGCATTGGCTGCGTTGGCAGCTGCGGACGCGGCGGATTTGGCTGCTGACGCTGCTAAGGCTGCTAAGGCTGTGCAAGTGCAGCAGAGGGTGGTGGCCGCCGAGGCCGAAGAGGTGAGGGTTTACGGCCCTAAGTCCGTAATCACCTTCGCACCGACCCCGAACTTACTTGACATTAAAATAACTCCAGTTCTGAAGAATGTTGTGCTTCAAATAGCTGTAGTGCCCGCAGGACCGATAGCGGGTGGAGATGCATCGCGTGCAGCTCAGTACTAATCTGCAGCAATGAAGTCAACTCGAGCTATTTCCTCGGCGCGTGTGGGTCATTTTGCAACGAGATATTGGCGGTTCCTAGACCGCAAAATAAATGTGTTCTTAAAAGCCATGTTCACAATAGTCCTACTCGCAAATGTTGTACCCGCTAATGCCGACAAAAGCTACGTAGCAAACATTGAGACGCTCACGATCTCAATAAACCGGGTTCAGCTCTCGGGGACACTGGTGAACATCGACCTAGATCAAACCGGATCACTTGCACCCCCTGCAGATCCGCATGTTGCCGGGTGGTATGTCGGCGGCTCAAAACCCAGCGGTGTGGGCAGAACAGTAATCGTCGGTGCCGTTGACTCCAAGGGCGAGACCGGGGTGTTTTGGGAGCTTAGGCAGGTAATTGTCGGCGACCTCATTGTGATACGAAGTAAATCCAACATGGTTCATTCGATAAAAACTTTTTTAGTGACAGAGGTCACGCTCTATCGAAAGTCTGACTTTCCAACAGCACGCCTCTACGCAAATCTTAGCTACGAGGGTGTTGCCCTAATCACTGATGGTGGCCCAAATGCAAGTAAAACTGCCTACCTTGGAAACCTGGTGGTTTATGCCCAGCTGCAATCACGGGTCCTGCTTTACTAACGCACCGCATTAATTTTGCTGATCGATCGCGCCTTCGACATTTTTTGTCCCTAAGACGGCTCCAGCACCCGCAATTGCATTTCGGGCAGCGGAGCAATTGCTTTCCGCTAACGGGATTACACCCCAAAACACGAGAGTCCCGGAGATTTTTGGTCTCTTAGAGTCAATCCGCCTAAGAAAGCAAAAAACGCAAATAGCAACTTAGGTTTCTTTACATAATTTGCAATGGTCTGCGTTTTATTTGCTGGACCACTCTTTTTAGTAAATCCGCTACTGTAAGCGCTTACTTCGCCCTATGCTTTTGACAATGCAGACCAAATTCCCTGTATCAAAACCAGGAGCCGAGTGGTGGCGCTCAGCCGTCATCTACCAGATCTACCCCCGCTCTTTTGCCGACGGCAATGGCGATGGCATTGGAGATATTCCTGGGATCACATCGAGACTAGATGCGTTGGCAGAGCTTGGCATTGACGCCATCTGGTGCTCACCACTAACCAAGTCGCCGCAAAAAGATGCTGGCTATGACGTTTCTGATTACCGCGACATAGAGCCGCTGTTTGGAACCCTTGGTGACTTTGACGAGTTAGTCAGGAAAGCCGGCGAACGAGGCATTCGTATCATCATGGATCTAGTGCCGAACCACTCTTCAGAAGAGCACCTCTGGTTCCAGGAAGCACTGAATTCAGAACCAGGTTCAGCGGCGAGAAACCGGTACATGTTTAGAGACGGTAGGGGTGAAACCGGCCAGCTACCACCGAACAACTGGAAGTCAGTTTTCGGCGGGGTGGCCTGGACCAGAATCACTGAAAAGGATGGAAATCCAGGACAGTGGTACCTGCATATTTTTGACAAGTCCCAGCCTGACTTTAACTGGGAGAACGAGGAAGTCAAGTCCGAGTTTGATAGCGTCTTGCGCTTTTGGCTTGACCGTGGAGCAGCCGGATTCAGAATTGACGTGGCACACGGGCTAGTAAAGGCTGAGGGTCTTCCAGACGTTATTTCAAACGAAACAACAATGGCTGGCGAAGACGCTAACAAGCCAGAGGACGAGCTCAACCCGCACCCATTTTGGGGCCAAGAGGGCGTCCACGAAATTAACCGCAGATGGCGCAAGGTTCTAGATGAGTATGACGATCGTGCGATGTGTGCAGAAGCCTGGGTGATGCCGCTTTCCAGGATGGCAACCTGGGTTAGGTCCGATGAATACCACCAAACATTCAACTTTGCGTTCCTAGAAACAAAGTGGAACAGAGACAAGATGAAGGCAGTGATTGACGAGTCGATTGCCGAGTTTTCCAAGGTCGGCGCTCCCCCAACCTGGGTTCTTTCTAACCACGATGTGATTCGTCACACCACCAGGCTTTCCTACGACCAGGTTCCTAAGCAGGGCGATGGAATTGGGCCCGACTACGCGCAGCCAGATGAGGCACTTGGTCTCAAGCGAGGCCGTGCAGCCAGCGCCATGATGTTGGGCCTACCAGGCGGGGCCTACATCTACCAGGGCGAAGAACTGGGTTTACCTGAGCACACGACCCTTGAAGGGTCCGTCAGGCAGGACCCAACCTACTTTCGCACCAACGGCGAGCGCGTTGGAAGAGATGGCTGTCGAGTGCCTATCCCTTGGTCCGCCACAGAATCAGCCTTTGGTTTCAGCGCTACCGGAAACTCATGGCTGCCGCAACCGGATGGTTTCAGCAGCTATGCCCGATCCAGCCAAGAGGGCAAACATGGCTCAACTCTTGAGCTTTATAAGTCGCTGTTGGCTTTGCGCAAAGACAATGAGCTGGGGCATGGTGCGCTTGAGTGGAAAAATGACCTGGTTCCAGCAGGTGCATTCGCCTATAAAAACTGTGCAGTGCTGGTGGTTGTTAACTTCACTAATCAGCCTTTTACTCTCCCGGACGGTGAGCTACTTATAACCACCCAGTTGGGCCTTGAGACCAAGGGCGAGCTGGAAGCCGATCAGGTTGCTTGGATCAAGGCCTGAGTGTTGCAGCACGAAGCCGTAACCGGATCCGAGTGGTGGCGCTCCGGCGTCATCTACCAGATCTACCCGCGATCTTTTGCTGATTCAAATGGCGATGGCATGGGCGACCTTGCTGGCATTACACAAAACCTGGCAGCAATCGCCGAGCTTGGTGTGGATGCGATTTGGCTGAGTCCCTTTTACTCGTCGCCTCAAAAGGATGCCGGTTACGACGTTTCTGACTACAAAAATGTTGATCCGCTCTTCGGCACCCTTGCGGACTTTGACAACCTAGTTGAACGTGCCCATCAGCTTGACCTCCGAGTAATGATCGACCTTGTTCCAAACCATACCTCCGACCAACACAACTGGTTCCAGGAGGCGCTAAAGGCTTCCGAGGGGAGCCCCGCTCGGAACTACTATCACTTCGAGGAAGGCCGAGGCGAAAACGGAGAACTTCCTCCAAACAACTGGCAAAGCATGTTTGGTGGGCCGGCTTGGACCAGGCTTGAAGACGGTCAGTGGTACTTGCATCTTTTTGATTCATCTCAACCTGATTTGAACTGGGAAAACCCAGCCATCCACAAAGAATTTGAATCTATTATTCGATTCTGGTTGGACCGAGGCATCGACGGCTTCCGAGTGGACCAGCCTCATGCCATGGGCAAGGCAGCCGGACTCCCCGACCACCCCTATGTGGAAAAAGCCGGAGCTGGATTCATTGAAGGTGAGCCAGATCCACCAATGTGGTTCCAGGATTCTGTTCACGAAATCTTTAGATCGTGGCGAAAGATCCTGGAGAGTTACCCAGGTGATCGTGCCATGTGTGGCGAGGCCTATGTGCTTCCGCTCACGAAAATGGCGCTCTGGGTCAGACCGGATGAATTTCACCAAACCTTTAATTTTCGTTTTCTAGATGCTGGTTGGGACAAAGCTGCCCTAGTGAGTGCCATCAGTGAGTCATTCGAGGCCTTCGATCAGGTTGGTGCTCCCAGCACATGGGTGCTAAACAACCACGATGTGATCCGGCATGTTTCGCGCTTTGGTGGCAACTTCGGAAGAACCACTGCCTCCGATGGTATTGGCCCTGATGCAGTGCAGCCCAACAACGCTCTCGGGCTTGTCAAGGCGCGGGCCGCAACCCTGTTCATGCTGGGCCTGCCAGGAGCGAGCTACCTCTACCAGGGAGAAGAGCTGGGTCTTCCAGAGCACACCACCATTGAAGCTGAGCAACGACAGGACCCTACATTTGCCAGAACCAACGGGCAGCGAGTTGGCAGAGATGGAGCCAGAGTTCCACTGCCTTGGACAAAGGGTGGAACCACAAACGGCTTCACCATCGCCAACACAGCTTGGTTACCACAACCAGCAAGCTTTGCCGATCTCAGCAGAGATCAACAAACAGGCACGGATTCAACTCTTGGGATGTACAAGGCGAGCCTCAAGTTTCGCAGCGAACTCGGGCTTGGACAGGGCTCTTTGTCTTGGACAAGCACAGACGCTGTCCTGAGCTACCAAAACAAAAACGTAATCGTGGCTCACAACTTTGGAGAAGCTGCTGCCACGCTTCCGGAAGGGCAGCTGCTGATGGCCTCAGCGCCATTAAACTCCGGGAAACTCCCAGCCAATGTCACGGCTTGGGTCATGGTCTAGTCCGCAAATTTTCTTCTTGGCCAAATATGCACTTTGCCGTTGCGCATGGCGGTGGCTAGAAAGAATGACCGAAAATCGCGTTCCAGGTAGCGGATACCGACTGCAAGCCTTTACAGTAAATGAAATGGTAGGCATTGTTGAAGTCGCGCAGCACGCAGGCGTATCAACTGCGACAGTTTCCAGAGCTCTAAACGGCAAGGCGAACGTGTCGGCCAGAGCGCGCGAACGAGTCCTGTTGGCAGCTCAAGAGCTGGGATACGTCGCCTCCTCTTCTGCTTACACGCTGGCAACCGGCAAAGCAAAGAACATTGGGGTGGTGATGCCCTTTATCGACCGTTGGTTTTTCTCTACTGTTCTTGAAGGTGCAGTGAACGCCCTTGTGAACAGGGGTTACGACGTAACTCTCTATAGCCTCTCCGGCGGAAAAGACAACCGATCCCGCATTTTTGAGGAGCTGGTTCTAAGAAAGAGGGTCGACGGTGTCCTAACCGTTGGAGTGAAGCTCTCAAAGTCAGAACTGACCAAGCTCACCGAGCTAGAAAAGCCCATTATTGGAGTTGGTGGTCCAATTCCTGGCACCAGAACAATCGCCATTGATGACGAAGGTGCTGGAAGACTGGCAACCTCACACCTAATTTCTCTAGGTCACACCAAGATCGGAATGATCTCCGGGCTGCCTTCCACAGAGATGGACTTTCACCAGCCATACCTAAGAAAGACTGGCTACCTGGAAGCACTGCTAGATGCCAATCTCGACTTTGATCCGAAGTGGGATGCCCAGGGCGATTTCACGGTTGGTGGTGGCTACTTTGCTGCCAAGCAAATGCTGGGGAACCCGCAAAATGCCCCCACCGCCATTTTCTGTGCATCTGATGAGATGGGGTTTGGAGCAATCCAAGCTGCTAGAGACTTGGGCCTCAGGGTGCCGCAGGACGTCAGCGTTATTGGAATCGATGGCCACCCGCTCGGTGAGTTCTATGGGCTCTCAACAGTTCATCAGTCAGTGCAAAAACAGGGAGCAAAGGCGGCCGATGCGCTGATTGACATTTTGGAGTCAAATGACCCGCGAGACCAGGAGAATTTTGAAGAAATGACCAACTGGCCGATTGAGCTAGTTGTGCGAAGCTCCACAGCTAAGCGCGCTCCATAGTTAGAGTAGACAAATGGCAGATTCCTCATTCGACGTAGTAAGCAAGGTTGACCACCAAGAAGCTGACAACGCTCTAAATCAAGCGGCAAAGGAAGTCGAGCAGCGCTACGACTTTAAAAACACCGATGCCAGCGTTGCCTGGAGCGGCGAAATGATCATGATTAAAGCCAATTCCGAAGAGCGGGCCAAGGCCGTTCTGGATGTCCTCCACACCAAGCTAATCAAGCGTGGCATCTCCATGAAGGCTCTCGACTCTGGTGACCCTTTCCCTTCTGGCAAGGAATACCGGATTGAGTCCACGCTAAAGGCCGGCATTGATCAAGAAAATGCCAAGAAGATGACGAAGCTAATCCGCGACGAGGGACCGAAGAACGCCAAAGCTCAAATCCAAGGCGACGAGCTAAGGGTTAGCTCCAAATCTAGGGATGACCTGCAGGAAATAATTGCTTTGTTGAGAGGCGCGGACTTCCCGCTTGATCTTCAGTTTGTAAATTACCGCTAGAAAAGTTCTAGCTAACCCATGGCAAGGTAGCCGGTTCCGCTTCCGGTAATCGAAAAGAAGTTAGCCGCCCGCATAAACGCTGCTTCTCCAGGAGCAAGCTGAATCAACTCATCCAGCGAATTAGACAGCGTTATCTCACCCGCCACACACACCAAAATTGCGGTCCCCTTGAGCGCCAAATCAACCAGCATGCGATCACT
>Ga0222628_1000222_pt1 | contig 27312 bp, 35 predicted proteins | sample AntAcemetageno95_FD_179860 | JGI IMG/M metagenome (GOLD analysis project Ga0222628, IMG submission 179860) | Saline water microbial communities from Ace Lake, Antarctica - #95 | ecosystem: Environmental > Aquatic > Non-marine Saline and Alkaline > Saline | place: Antarctica: Ace Lake | collected...
AGAACATGATAGAGATATAAACGCTGCTTTAAATATAAGAAATTTTGGGTTGAGGAACCAACCCAGCGTCACTCAAAGTGAATGGTTACATTGTGCTTGTGGTGTAGAAAAAAAGAAGGAACATTATGTTCCCGAACCACTACATCTTTAGTGTAGTGGCAGTTCATATCATTAGCTACTTTTCTTAATTCAATTTGCCCATGAGGAAAATCCCAAAAAGAAATAACTTTTTCTTTTATAAATAATTTTCCAGATAATTTACCTCTACCATCTGATTGATAATTTTCAATAATATCATTTTTGGCATTAACCCATATGAAAAACACAAATCTATATTATATTTCCAATTAATAGTTCTATTATCTAAAGTTCTATAAGTATTTGGATTTTCAAATAATTTATTTGAATTGAATGATTCAAATGGTTCCATGTGTTTTTTCCAATCACTTTTCTTTGATTTCCCTAAAATTTTCTTTTTATCTTCATAATTCATTAAATGAGGGGTTTCAAGTTCTTCTTTATTTCTTTTTATATAATTTTTAGTTTTATATTCTTCTACTGGAATATAATTAATATCTTCTTTTTTTGGTTTCCAATTTCCCCAATCTGTGTTACCTTGAACAAATTTTCCAGCATCTATTGGAATTTCAATTTTCCATCCACCAGCATAAATATCAATATATTTCTTTTTAATTTGATTTCCAATTTCTTTTAATTCTTCTTGATTCTTTGGAAAATCCCAAAATGAAATTATTTTTTCTTTTACAAATATTCTTCCTGATAATTTTCCTCGACCACAAAATAAATTCTTATCAACAAACAATTCATTATCCCAAGATTCAAAATCTAAATCATAAATTTCTTTTACCCATTTTTTATATTCTGCCAATAATACACTATGAGAACTATAAGAACTATAAGAACTAATAAAAAATTTTTGTTTCCCATTTACTTTATAATATGAAAAACAATATGTATCTACATGATTCCATTGTATTATTTCTGTATTAATGTTGAGAACATTTGGATTTTCAAACAATTTATATTTATTAAAAAGTGTTATCATTATAATTTATTTCATATTTTTTATAATAACTGAAGTACCAATTCGATCAACTAAATTTCTCAATTCTTCAATTTGTTGATATGATCTTATTCCACCAGATGCTTTTATTTTTATATAATTTGGTAAAATTTTTCTCATATATTTAATTTTTTCTACTTTTTCAAAAAATGGTTTATTCTTTTTTGTAAATCCAGTAGATGTTTGAACAAAATCAACTCCACCTTTTACGCAAATCTCACAAGCAATTTGTAATTGATCATATGTTATTTCTTCAATTTCAATTATCACTTTTAATATAACACCATTTTTATGACATAATCTGGATACACTTTTTATTTCATCTAATAACTTATCATATGCATTTTGATATTCATCCTCTTTAATAATAGAAAGTTGTTTTAATGCTGTATAATTGAATGTAAAATCAATTTCATCTACATCATTAGTTATTGCTTCTAATGCTTCTTTAATTTTTATATTTGATTTAGAAATTCCTTTTGGAAAATCAATTGCAGCAATTACTTTTATATCTGTATCTTCCAAAAATGCTTTTGTAGTTGAAACATTATCAGAATCTACAACCACTGCATAAAAATTATTTTCTTCTGCATCTTCACATACTTTTTTAATTTCATCAATTGTTGTTTTATCTTTAATATATGTATAATCTACATCTATTGGTAAATTATCAGTCATATTTTCAAATATAAATTTATCAAATTTCTTTATTTTTTTCATTTTTCATTATTTATTTTTTCAAATATTGTGTCATATTTGGTATATTTGGTATATTTGTTATTTTCTGTTTTTAATATTTTTTTCTCAAATTCTCTCTTTACTTTTGTATCTCTTTTGAAATATTTTTTAAGAAATGTTAAAATTGAATGATTTATTTTTTTATCTTCTTCATCATTTGTCCTAAAATCATATATTTCATCCAGAATAAATTCAATATATTTATATTTAATATCAAAATCTAACTTAAATACATCTTCAATATGTTTATCTATATCTAAAGTGCATACAGGAGGTAAAGTATATTTTAATTTTATTGCATTTCTATATAATTCAAATTTTTCTGGTTCAAATAATTCTATTAAAAGAAAATTTGATGGGCTTTCAAATAGTTCATTAAATCTTTCTTTTTCTTCATTACTTAAATTTTTAATATTCTTTTTCTTTATTCTAACAATTCCAGGATGTACTTCATCTGTAAATAATATATAGTTTTCTGGTTCAAATATTTTTAAATATAATAATATAAAATCATCTTTAGATAATTCATTTTCAGCAAAATCTAAATAATCTCTAAGTTTCTTTCCTTTTAATTTTCTTACATTTTTTTTATCTTCTTCTAATACTAATGTATTATGATAAATTCTAATATATATAATCATATCTTGTCCTCTGAAAAACTCTAGTATATCTGGATTATCATCAAAAAATTCATAAATATCAATACTATCATCATTTATATCCATAAACATTTTAAAATAAAAAGAAAATTGTAAATTATCTTTAGTAATATCAGTGTAAAGAATAAATAACTTATTACCATTTTTAGTGTAATTATTAAACTGATTTAAAGATGTTGTACACCAATTTGAATTTTTCCCAAAATATTGACTTGCTTTTAGTGTTTTAGGCACAATTATTCTATATTTATCATTTCTAAACACTTCTTCAAATTCTCCAACTAAATGATTTTCTTCTTCTGGAATATCAAAATCTTTTTCTATAAAATCTTTAACTTCAATAAATAATTCATTAATATCTGCTATATCATTGAGATTCTTAAACTTCTGTCTAAATTTCTTATATGTTTTAAGATATTTTGAAACTTTATCTAAATCTTCTAATTGTAATTTATTATCTTTAAATAATTTAAGTAACCATTTACTATAAGTACCAACATAAAGTTTTCCTCTAATATAACTAGTTGGATCTGTTCCAATTATATGATAAAATATATTTTTATCTATATCAGAATAATATTCATTATATATTACATCTGGATCAAGTTTATTAACTTTTTTTTCTAATATGAAATTTATGTAATTCTTCATTAAATTTTGTTTAAATTTTGTTTAAATTTTGTTTAAATTTTTGTATATATTTTGTATTATATATAAAAATTCATAAACAAAAAATGAAATATCAACTAAATATAATGTATATAAAAATAATAAAATAATAAAAATAATTATGAATGAAATAAAAAATAATCCATTTGACTTTTTTTCTGAAATCTATTGTATAAATATTGATAGAAGAATAGATCGTTGGGAAGAGTGTCAAAAAGAATTTAAAAAAATTGGTATTTTAGATAGAGTTCAAAGATTTTCTGCTATTGAACATAAAGATGGAAGAATTGGTGTAATTAAATCTAATTTAGAAATTGTAAAAATGGCAAGAGATAAAAATTTAGATAATGTTTTAGTTTTTGAAGATGATGTTAAATTTTTTGATAATATATCAGTGTTAGAAATATTAGAAAAATCATTAAATCAAATTAATAAATTAAAATGGTCTTTATTTTATCTTGGTGCAAATACACATAAAAAATTAACTAAAATAAATAAGAATTTAATTTTATTAAAAGATTCTTTTGCCGTTCATTCTATGGCTTATAATAAACTTGTTTATAATAAATTTATATCATATGCAAGTAAAGTTGATAAAATAAAAAATGTGAATGATATTTTAGATGTTTGGTTAGCTAATGAAATTCAAAAGAAATATACTTGTTTAATGACTAATCCTATGTTGACTACACAAAGAGAATCATATTCAGATATTGAAAATAAAATTGTTAATTATGATTTTATTGAGGAAAGATTTAAAAAAAATATAAAATAAATTATTTTTTTATAATTTTTTTTAATTTAAATTTTCTTTCTACTTTTTTTGTTACATCTTCAAAATGACTTAAAAAATTACTATATAAATTACATTGGCAAAGTATATTATTATCATCCAAAAATTTTAATATCTTAAAAGAAACAAGAATTCCTTTATATATTTTGTCATTAGTTAATTTTGGTCTATTCTTAATACTTGAGTTGCCTGTATATTTAAAATATTTAATTTTTTTAATTTCAGTATTATCCATTTATTAATTATCCATTTATTATTCTTTTTAACTTATTTATTCTGGATTTTTTAATACATTCTGCATCTTGATAACAATATTTAAAATATATAATATTTTTATGTATTATGGTTTTAAAATATTCTTTATCTAAAATATAGACTAATTTTTTATCAATATTTATAGTATAATTATAATTAATAATTTTCATCATTTTATTATGATAAAATATTTCTTGATTTAAATCAGGATTAATTTTTATATATTCTCCAATGTTATATATTTTATTCATTTACTATTTTAGTTCTTTAATATTTTAGTTAATTTTAATTCTCTTTCATATTAATGTTTTATTAATTGAGTTTCATTTCTCATTTTTCATTTGTTTTTATTTCTTTTTAATTTGTTTTTACAAAAATACAAAAAATAAACTAAAAATGAAAATTTTAATATAAAAATAATAAAAATAATAAAAAATATATGTGTAATTTTATTATATTCAGTAAAAATCGGGGATCACAATTGGAACTTTTATTAAGATCAATGTCAATTCATTTTAAAGAATTTGATAATTATAAGATTAATATATTATATAAATATACAAATAATAATTTTAAAAAAGGTTATGAATTAGTTAAAAATATTCATCAGAATACAAATTTTATAGAAGAAACTAATTTTAAAAATGATTTGATAAAAATATTTGAGAATTCAAATAAACAATTTACAATGTTTTTAATGGATGATAATGTTTTTAAAGAAGATTTTTCAATAAAAGATGATGAAGTTAATTTTTTTCAAAATAATATTTTTGGTTCAGATATAATATGTTTATCTTTAAGATTACATCCAAATTTAACATATTGTTATCCTGCAAAAATTAATATGAGAAAACCTAATATTATTCAATCTCAAAAACAATATTTTGGGAAAAATTTAATTAAATGGGGAATCGAAACTGGAGATTTTGGGTATCCTATGAGTTTAGATGGAAATCTTTGGAAAACAAATCAAATAGAAAAATATATTTATAATTCAAATTATAATAATCCAAATAGTTTAGAAGCTGCAATGGCTCATAAACCATTAAAATTTTCATATTTATTATTTTATGATAAATCTAAAGTATTAAATATTCCTATTAATAAAGTTCAAACTTATAATAATAATATATATGGAAATATTACTGTAGAAGAATTAAATGAATTATTTTTAAGTGGGAAAAGAATATCATTAAATGATATTACTGGTATTGAAAATATTTCTTGTCATCAAGAAATTGATATTAAATATGAGTAAAAATTTAATATATAAAAATAAATAATTAATTATATATGAAAAAATTATTATCAATCATTAAACAAGATATAGGAAAAATATTATTCAAAAAATATAATGATATATTAATTTTGCTGTTGGAAATAATTCAACTAATTCATTCATTTTTTCTTTTGTCATTTTTCTCCTTAATTTTTGATTAATAATTAATAATTTCTGCAAATATATGAAAAAATTATCAAACAAACAAACATTTTCATAATATATAATTTATGAAAATAAAAATATGTGATAATCTTTTTGCACATGCTAAATATAGTACAGATTATCAAATATCAGAAAATATAACTTGGGATAGATCTCCATTTACAAATAATGATGATTTAGTAATATTTACTGATAATACTTTAAATCAAGTTAATCCAAATATTAAAACTAAAATAGCTTGGTTATTGGAATCAAATGAAATAACAAAATCATCATATGATTGGATGAAATATAATAATAATAAATTTGACCATGTTTTAACTTATTATAAAGAATTTTTAGATAGAGGTGAAAATTTCTTATTTAATCCAATTGGAGGATGTTGGATTAATTCAGAAGATCAACAAATATATGAAAAAGTAAAAAACATTTCAATTATATCATCTAATAAAAAAATGACTTATGGACATCATTTAAGACATCAAATAATAAATCAATATAGAAATAATATTGATGTGTTTGGTAGAGGATATAATTCAATTGATTATAAATTAACAGGTTTAAAAGATTATAGATTTTCAATAACTATTGAAAATACAAAAACAGATTATTATTTTACAGAAAAATTAATTGATTGTTTTGCAACCGGGACAATACCTATTTATTATGGATGCCCTTCAATTGGTGATTTTTTTGATGAAAAAGGAATTATTGTGATAAATAATATTAATGATTTAGACAAAATTATGCATACATTAAATGAAGAAAAATATAATAATATGTTGCCTTATGTTAAAAATAATTTTGAAAAAATGAAAGATTATATAATATCTGAAGATTATATGTTTAAAACTTTAAAAAATAATAAAATAATATAATGAAAGAATTAAATAAATTATACGATAAAATTTATAATGAATGGCAATATTATGATGAAAAATATTTAATTGAACAAAAAAAGAAATTAAGAATTAAAAAATTAAAAAGAATTATAACCTCTTTTTAATTAAATACATTACTAATTTATTCATCAATTATTGTATTTAATTTCTGTATTCTTATTTGTCTTTTAATTTCTATATTAATTATATTTCCGGCATATTCTTCATCATAATATTGAAAATAATGTTTTATATTTTTTTTCATATTGTTTAATTGTGAAATATTTGCATTAGATATTTTTTTCAAAATATCATCTTCAATATCTTTTCTTACTAATTTCTTACTTACTTGTGCAGCACCATATTTTTTTGTTAATTCTGTAATAAGTTTTAATTCACCAATAATTTGTTTTAAAGTTTTTTCTAATTCTTTCATATTATTAATTTTAGTATTTTATTTAATTTTTGTATTCTTTGATATTTGAATTCTAACTCATTTTCATTTATGTCACTATTTGGACATATTTTAAAATCTTTATTTTGTTTTTTTATATTAAATCCTGTAGTGAGAAACCATAGCAAAGAATTATTTTTAAGCTCAACTCTTCCATAAATTTTTTCATTAACAGAAAATGTTTTCATATCTATATCTTCATATAAACCAATTTTTCGTACAATTCCTAAATATTTCATATCACATAATTTTATATAATTTACAAAAATACAAAAAAATACAAAAATAATAAAACTTTATATTTAAAATTTAATAAATATATATTACAAAAAAATTAAATATATATGGATTTTACATTTGGAATTATCACCGGTGGAGGTAATGAACAAAAAATAAATAAAATTGTAGATACAATTGAAAAACAAAATATTCCTAATTATGAAATATTAATAGTTGGGAATACAAATATACATAGAAATAATACAACTGTTATTTCTTTTGATGAAAATATTAAAAGAATGTGGATAACAAGAAAGAAAAATATTGTTACTGAAAATGCAAAATATGAAAATATTGTTTATATGCACGATTATATTTATTTATTAGATGGATGGTATCAAGGTTGGTTACAATATGGTGATGATTATGAAATATGTATGAATCAAATTTTAAATTTAAATGGAGAAAGATATAGAGATTGGTCTTTATGGGCAGAAGATATTGAAAAAATATTAGGTTCAAGAGGATTCTTAATTCCCTATGATATGGAACATCTAAGTAAATATATGTATATTTCTGGTGCATATTGGGTTGCAAAGAAATATGTGATGGAAGAATTTCCATTAGATGAAAATTTAGGTTGGGCTCAAAATGAAGATACAAAATGGTCTAAACAAGTGAGAGAAAAATATAATTTTAAAATGAATAAAAATTCTATTGTTAGATTAATGAAACAAAAAGATAAAGTATTTAATTATTCCTCAGAAAAAGATTTAGAAATTCTTAAAAAGTTAAAATAATATATGAATATTAGACAATATTATTTAAACATAAAAACGTTCTTTGACGTAATGATATGTGGTTCTGAATTAAAAACTTAATTCAGATAAAATCATAAAAGTAATAAATTAATTAACGATAACCAAGTTAATTAAATAAAATATAGTCTGGTTCAGGGACTGAACAACGGACTTAAAACAAAAACACGGTGAGGTGTTCTCGTTGGAGAAGTCTATGAAACGTGAAACACACAAGTCTTTAGCTTGTGGGTAGTTCATAGTAAATTATAATCCAGTAATAAGTAATAGTGGAGTTAAAACAAAACCATTTGAATTTTATTCAATTGATTAACGGGATGTAATTAAAAAAGCTTTTAAGTAAATTTCTGTGACAGTAGAGTTTTTATGTTGATTTTTTAAATAATCTTGAAAATCTTCATCTCTTTCATTCCACCATTCGTGAGCTCGTTCATCTATTGATTTTGTCGCAATATTATCTAACCATTTTTGAGTATGTGCAGTCATTGAATCAAATGAATTTGGCCAAATTTTTTTTACTTCTTCTATTGAAAATGTTCCACTATCTGATACTTGATATGCTGTTATAAGTTCTACAATTTCTTTCATTGAAAATTGTGAATTTTCATTTATTTTAAAATTATTAAAATTTTTCATATATAAATTATTCTATTTTTATTATATATTAAATTATTTATTAAATATTTTTTTAAATTTTAATTCTCTCTGCATTTTTTTAAAAGATATTTTCGTAACTTCTTTTGAATAATATTTCTCTCTCCAAATTTTTTCTATTTCATCATTATCACTTAGTTCAAATCCACCTGACCAAGAATTATTAGTCCAAATATATAATTCAAATTTATTATTTTTATTAAATGAATATATATCTTTTATATATTGATTATAATCAAAATCAATTTCAACTTTTTCATAATTTCTCTTCCAAATTTTTTCTGCAAATAATATACATTGTAAAGATTCATTTAATGAAACTGTAGTTATTATTTTTATTATTTTTTCTATTTTTTTCATATAAGTTTACAAAAATACAAAAATTTATTAATTAAACAAAGATTTAACCCTATTTTTCATAATATATAAAAACAAAAAATATTTATGATAAAACTAATAATATTTGATCTTGATGGTGTATTAGTTGAAACAAAAGAACTTCATTATGATTCATTAAATAATTCATTAGCTGAGATTGATGAAAAATATAAAATAACATTAGAAGAACATTATAACAAATATGATGGATTGCCTACTAATAGAAAATTACAAATGTTAACAGATGATAAAGGATTACCAGAAAAATATTGGAAATCAATTTATGATTTGAAACAAAAATTAACATTTGACTTAATTAGAAAAAATATTAAAATTAATAATAGATTAATTAAATTATTAAGAAAATTAAAAGAACAAGATTATAAAATATATGTAGCATCAAATGCAATTAGAGAAACAGTTAAATTACTTTTATTTAAATCAGGTCTTATGGAATATGTAGATTATTTTGTTTCTAATGAAGATGTAAATAAAAGTAAACCAAATTCAGAAATGTATTTAAGATGTATGGCACATGCAGGGATAAATCCAAAAGAAACTTTAATTGTTGAAGATAGTCCAAGAGGTATTGAATCTGCAAGAAATAGTGGAGCTCATTTGCTTGTAGTAAAAAATTCAGAAGATTTAACAAAAGAAAAAATAATGAATAAATTAAATATGGATGTAAATAAAGATAATAAATTTGATTTAAAAGATATGAATATTTTAATTCCAATGGCAGGTGCAGGAAGTAGATTTCAAAAAGCTGGATACAAATTTCCAAAACCTTTAATCGAAGTAAATGGGAAACCAATGATTCAAGTAGTAGTAGATAATTTAGGATTTAATGCAACTTATACATATGTGGTTCAAAAAGAACATTATGAAGAATATAATTTAAAATATTTATTAAACTTAATTACACCAAATTGTAATATTGTTCAAGTATCTTCTTTAACTGAAGGTGCAGCATGTACAACTTTATTAGCAAAAGAATTTATAAATAATGATAAACCTTTATTAATTGCAAATTCAGATCAATATTTAGAATGGAATCCAGTAGATTTTTATTATAAAATGGTTGAAACAAAAGCAGATGGTGGAATAGTAACTTTTAAATCTACCCACCCACGATGGAGTTTTGCTCGTTTAGATGAAAATGAGAATGTGGTTGAAGTTGCGGAGAAAAAACCAATTTCAAATTTGGCTACCGTAGGAGTTTATTATTGGAGTAAAGGATCTGATTATGTGAATTATGCAGAACAAATGATTGATGATAATATTAGAGTTAATAATGAATTTTATGTTTGTCCTGTTTATAATGAGGCAATAAAAGATGGGAAAAAAATAAAAACATTTAATGTTGAAAAAATGTGGGGAATTGGAATTCCTGAAGATTTAAATCTTTTCTTACAAAATTATAAAAATATTTAAATTTAACAAAAAAATAAAATATTATGAAAACAAATAATTCAGAAAAAGAAACAATATATATAAGTCAATCAATTTATGATAGTTTTAATAATTTTATATTTAGTAATGATACTAGAATTTTAGCTAAAGTAATAGCGAGAACTCTTTTATTTGAAAAAATTAAAAATGTTCCGGGAGATATAATTGAATGTGGTGTATTTAAAGGATCAGGAATATTATCTTGGTTAAAAATTAAAAATATATTAGCACCAAATTCATTTAAAAAAGTAATAGGTTTTGATTATTTTGATACTGATTCTCTACTTAATAGTTTAACAGGAAAAGAAAAAGAAACAATGACAACATTATTTGAACAAAGAAAATTTAAATATGATGAACAGTTTATTAATTATTTAAAAGAAATTATTCTTAATGCAGGATTTCATGAATCAGATTTTGAATTAATTAAAGGAGATTTATCTGAAACTGCAAGAGATTTTGTAATAAAAAGACCTGGTGCAAAAATTTCTTTATTATATTTAGATGTTGATTTAGAAAAACCAACATATGATGCTTTAAAAATTTTTTGGAATAGAATATCAAAAGGTGGAATAATTGTGTTTGATGAATATGGTTATCATCAATGGTCTGAATCTCTTGGTGTTGATAGATTTTGTGAAGAATATGATTTAGATTTAATTCCATTAAATTTTAATACACCAACAGCATATATTATAAAAAAATAAAAAAAATAATTAAAAACAAATGTTTGTAATACCATGTAAATATACAGAAAATTCTTTAGTAAAAAATTTAGTAAGAGATATTAGAAAATATCATCCTACTGAAAAAATAGTTGTTGTTGATAGTGATTCAACTGACAAATCATATTTTAATGATTTAGAACAATATAATGTTATCATAGAAAATATAAAAAATAAAGGATATCAATTTGGTGCATATTGGTATGTGTATAAAAAATATCCTAATGAAGAATTTTATTATTTTATGCAAGACTCAATAATAATAAAAGATAATTTAGATTATATGAAGGAAAAAGATCTTACTATATTTTTATATTTTAATAGATTAACAACTTCATCATTTAATGGGTTTTCAGATACGATAAATAAATTAACAAAATATACTTATAAGTTTTTTGGTAATGGTATTTGTGCTGGACTTTATTTTTGTAAAAATAAAGTTATGGCAAAAATGTTAGAAATGGGGGCAGATAAAATTTTAACAACTACTAAAGAAGAAACAGGTTATGCAGAAGGTTGTTATGGATTTTTTTTAGAAGAACAAGGATATGATTTGGTATCTTGTTCTATGTTTGGAGATGTTTTTGATAGAAAAAATAGATTTAGTGAAGCAGGTTATCCAACATTTGCAAATAGTAAAAAAGCTCAAGATAGATTTTTTCCTATTGAAAAAGTTGTTGTGAGTTTAATAAATCATCTCACAGATAAAAGAAGATATCTATAAAAAAATGTGTGAAAATATGAAAAAAGAAATAAAATTTAAAATTTTATTATTTTATCCAAATACTTCAATGTTAGGAGTTGCTCCTACTACTTTAGCTATATTATCTGCTTGTTTAAAACAATATGGATTTCAAACAAAATTATTTGATTGTAGTATTTATAAAAATATTGATATAAATAATGATGATTTAAGATCAAAATTAGGTCATGTTAAAGAATCTAATATTCATGAATATTTTATAGGAAAAAATGTGAATATATATGAAGATTTTATTAAAATTATTGAAGATTATAAACCAGATTTGATTGCAGCATCAGTCATAGATAGTACAATAACATTTACTTTAGATTTTATAAAATTGATAAAAGATAAAAAAATTCCAATACTTTTTGGTGGTGTTGGTGCTACATTTGCATATGAAAAAATATTAAATAGTAATTTAGTTAATTTTGTATGTATTGGAGAAGGAGAAAAAACAATAGTTGAATTATGTGAAAAATTAAATTTAAAACAAGATTGTTCAAAGATTAAAAATATTTATATAAAAAAAGATGATAAAATCATTAAAAATCCATTAAGATTGTTAATAGATATAAACAAAACACCCACACCAGATTTTTCAATTTATGAATATTATAGATTTTATAGACCATTTTTTGGGAAAGTACGAAGAATATTAGCTGTTGATATGGATCGAGGATGTCCATTTTCTTGTACATATTGTGCTGCACCAGCACTTAGAGATTTAACTATAAAGGAAAATATAGGAAAATATTATAGAATTAAATCATTTAATAAAATATTTAATGAGATAAATGAATTAGTTGAAAAATATAAAATAAATCATTTACTTTTTAATTCTGAAACATTTACTGCATTACCTACTAAACAATTTAAAATTTTTGCTAATAGATATAAAAAAGAAGTCAATCTTCCATTTTCTTGTCAAAGCAGATTAGATACAATAAATAAAGAAAAAGCAAAATTATTATATGAAATGGGATGTAAATCAATTGCACTTGGTTTAGAACATGGTTCAGAAAAAATAAGAAAAGAATTATTAAATAAAAAATTATCTAATAAAAGAATATTAAAATCATTTGAAGAATTATCTAAATATGATATTATACCTGGTATTAATATAATGATAGGATTACCAGATGAAACTAGAGAAAATGTTTTTGAAACAATTTCTCTAACTAGAAAAGTATCAAAAATATTAAATAAAAAACATACAACGAATGTTTTTACTTTTTTACCTTTTCACGGAACAAAATTAAGAGAATTTTCAATAAAGAAAGGATATATTACAGGTGATGAAGATATTCCAATTTCTTTTTTTGATAAAAGTTTATTAAATATGTCAAGTATGTCAAAAGATGAAATATATGGATTAGAAAAAACATTTGTATTATATGTTTTATTACCAAAATCTTATTATAATGATATAAAAATTGCAGAACAAAATAATAAAGAAGGTTATGATATGTTTAATAAATTAATGTTAATAAAAAATAATAAATATAATGTAATATGATAATACATAAACCTTGGGGAAAAGAAATTTGGTTAGAATTAAATGATAAATATTGTTATAAGAGAATATATATAAATGCTGGTTATAGAACAAGTTATCAATATCATGAAAAAAAATTAGAAACAAATTATATAATTGAAGGTACTGCTGAAATTTGGTTAGAAAATAATAATAATATAATAGAGAAAAAAATTATGAAAACAGGTGATTATTTTACCGTAAAACCTCCAAAAAAACATAGAATTATTGCTATTACAGATGTAATATTACAAGAAGTATCAACTCCAGAAGTTGATGATGTTATTAGAATATCTGATGATATTAATAGAGAAAATGGTAAATTGGAAAGAGAACATAAAATTCCAGCATTATGTATAGTTGCTGCAGGATTAGGCACAAGAATGGGAAGATATTCAAATATGATAAATAAAGGATTATTACCAATAAATAATAAAGCTGGAATATCTAATATTATAGATAAAGTACCAGAATATTATGATATTGTTGTTGCAGTTGGTTATAAATCAATATTAATAAAAGAATATTGTTTATCAGCTTATCCAGAAAGAAATTTTATATTTGTAAATGTTTCTAAATATGAAGGATTAGGAACAGGACCAGGAACATCTATATTAGAATGTAAAGAATATTTGCAACGACCATTTTATTTTGTAACTTCTGATTGTTATATAAAAGATGATTTACCTATAATTGATAATAATTGGTTAGGATCATATCAAACAAGTCAACCAGAAAAATATTCTACAATAAAAGCTAATAGAAATAATAAAATTATAGATTTTAAAAATAAATCAAAAAATGGATATGATAATGCATTTATTGGATTATGTTCTATATTAGAATATCAAATATTTTGGTCAGAATTAGAAAAAAATATAAAAAATTCTGGAGATATTGTTTCTGCATTTTATGATATAAAAAAATATAAAGATTTTAATATTAAAGATTTTAATTGGTATGATATAGGCACAATAGATAATTATAATAGAGCAAAAAAAATATGTGATAAAGAAACTCTTGGAATTCAAAAAACATCAGAGCAATTTGTTTATAAAATAAATAATAAATTTTTAAAATTATTTTCTCAAAATGGAATAGTAGAAAATAAAATACATAGAGCTAAAAATTTAAAACAATTTATACCAGATATATTATGGTCTGGAGAACATATATTTTCATATAAATGGTTTAATGGTAAAACATTATATGAAATTGATGATATAAAGATATGGAAAAAATTTTTAGATTGGTCAAATGAAAATTTATGGAAAAAAGAAAATTATGATATTAAATTAGATTGTGTAAATTTTTATAAAGAAAAAACAATAAAAAGATATAATATGTTTATGAAAAATAAAAATTCAGATTATTTTCATGATGAATATATTATAAATGATATAAAATATAAAAATATTATAAATAATATAAATTTTGATGATTTATATGATGGTATATCTACAAAATTATATCATGGTGATTTACAATTTGATAATATTTTATATAATGAAAATAATGAAAAATTTTGTTTAATTGATTGGAGAGATACTTTTGGTAAATCGAAAGATTATGGTGATGTTTATTATGATTTAGCAAAAATGTATGGTGGTATATTAATATCATATAATCTTATGAAGAATCAAAAAAATTATACTTTTAGTAAATCAGGTAATTATATTACATATTTATTTAATAATAATACTAATTTAATAAATTTTAAATCTTATTATGAAAATTGGTTAATAGAAAAAGGATATAATTTAAATAAAGTTAAAAAAATTACAGCATTAATATATTTGAATATGGCACCATTACATTATAATAAATTTGATGATTTGTTATATTTTTATTCAATAAAAATGTTAAATGATATAAATGATAAATAAAGATACAATAGTATATGGTTCTTTTTCCACTAATCCGGGAAATAATGGGATATTATTTTTTAATAAAAAATTTAAAGAATTAAATATTAATGCAATATATAAATCTTTTTATTCTAATAATATAGAAGAAAGTTATAATGCTGCTAAAATATTAAATTTTGGAGGATTTGCTGTTAGTATGCCATATAAAAAAGATATTTTAAAATATGTTGATATTTTAAGTGATGAAGTTATAAAAATAGGATCAGCTAATACTATTAAATTTTTTGATAAATTTTCAATAGCATATAATACAGATTATATTGGAATAATTAAATATTTTGAAAATTTTAATTATAGTAAAATTAATATTTTAGGTGATGGTGGATTTTCTTCTGCGGCTAAATATGCTTTTAATAAAATGAATATACAATATGATATTATTAAAAGAAAAAATTGGATAAATATAAAATTATTAAAAAATGAAATAATATTTAATTGTACTCCTATAAAAAATATTATATATGATAATAGTTGTCAATTTATTGATGGTATTTCAACTACTGAAACTGGGAAACAAATAGCAAAATATCAAGCAGAAGAACAATTAAAAATATATTTAAAAAAAAAATAAAAAAAAATGATTAAAAAAACAAAATTTTATATAGGACCAATGAGTAAGAATATTGTTGATTCAATAATTAATTATTGTGAAAAAGAAAATTATAATATTGGATTAATATCATCAAGAAGACAAGTTGATTATGATGAGGGTTATGTTAATTCATGGATAACAAAAACATTTATAGAATATGTTAGAAATAAAACAGATAAAATTTTATTATGTAGAGATCATGGTGGAATAAGTCAAGGTAAAAATTATGATAATGGAACATTATCTTTTTATAATGATGTAAATTTTGATATAATACATGTCGATCCTTGGAAAAAATATACAAAATTAAATGATGTAGTAAATGAAACAGTTGATAATATAAAATTTATTAATACTATATCTGATAAATGTAAATTTGAAGTTGGTACTGAAGAAGCAATTTATCCATATTCTCCTGATGAATTTAATATGTTTTTAAATATGTTACAAGATAGATTAGGGATATTATATGAAAAAGTAGTATATGGAGTTATTCAATCTGGTACAAAAATAATAGGTACAAAAAATATTGGTGATTTTAATATTGAAAAATGTGAAATAATGAGTGATATTTGTCATAAAAATGGAATTTTAAGTAAAGAACATAATGGAGATTATTTAACAAATCAAGATATTAAAATACGATTTGATTTAGGGTTAAATGCAATTAATATTGCTCCTGAATTTGGTGTGATTGAAAGTAAAGTATTATTAAAAAATATGAATAATAACCAAATAGATAAAATTTACGAATTATGTTACAAGTCTATGAAATGGGTGAAATGGTTTCATAAAAATTTTAATCCGATTAAAAATAAAATAAAATTAATTGAAGCAAGTTGTCATTACATTTTTAATGATGATAATTTTAAAAATATTAAATATCAAATACCAAAAATAGATGATATAATAAATGAAACATTATTACAAAAAATAAAAGAAATAAAAGAAATATAAAATTAAAAAAATTATGTAAAGATTATTTTAATTATTTTTCAAATAAAGATTTAAATAATATAGAAAAATTGTTTGCAGATGATATAATATTAATTGATTGAAATTTGTTTGTTAATGGTAAAGAAAATGTTCTAAATACAAATAAAGATATTTTCTCAAATGTTGATACAATAAAAATTAAACAACTTAATTCATATTCTGATACAGTATGTTGTGAAATAATTATAATTATAAATAATTTAGAAAAAATTCAAGTAATAGATGTAATAACATTTAATAATCAATTAAAAATTGAAAAAATAAAAGCATATAAAATATGATAGAAATGAAAAAAACAATATTTTTAGATATTGATGGATGTTTAATTAAACATCAAGGAGAGTTATCAAAAACAATATTAAATCCAGTTGAAATATTACCTGGCACATTAGAAAAATTAAATGAATGGGATGCAAATGGTTATAAGGTAATATTAACAACTGGAAGAAAAGAATCTATGAGAGAATTAACAAAAAAACAATTACAAAATGAAGGAATTTTTTATGATCAATTAATTATGGGATTAAATAGAGGAGAAAGAATAATAATAAATGATAAAAAACCAAATAATAATATGTGTGTTGCAAAAGCAATACAAATTAAAAGAAATAATGGTATTAAATTAATTAATTTATAAAACTTTAATACTTTAACAACATATATTATGAAAAAATGAAAAATAAAAGATGAAAAATTTAATTTTTTTTAATAATTTTCACAATGGAGATATTCATTATTCAAGAAGTTTTATATTAGATATAATGAAAAAAACAAATTTTAATTGTTTTTATAATCATTTAAATAGTAATTTATTATTAAAAGATATACCAACATTAAATTATTTACCAAATAAAAGATATGATAATAATATACAAATTATAACTAATGATAATGAAATAATTATAAATACTTGGGTAGGACAAAATAATGCTAAATATATAAAAATGTCTGGCAAAAGTTGTTCAATATATACAAATTATGAATTATATAAAAATGTTTTTGATAATTTATCAATAAAAATGGAAAATTTGGAATATTATATACCAAAAATAAATTGGGATTTAATAAATAAAAATAATATTGATATATTTATTAAACAAACAACAGGCAAAAAAATTATAATATCTAATGGTAGTACATTTTCTGGACAAGCACCACCTTTTTTATTTGATGATATAATTAAATCACTTGCAAATGAATTTAAAGAAATATCATTTATACTTACTAAAAAAATAAATTTACGAAGTAATAATATTTATTATACTGATGATATAATTAATCAAAATAATTCTGATTTAAATGAAATATCATATTTATCATTATTTTGTGATATTATTATTGGTCGTGCTTCTGGTCCATTTGCTTTTTGCCATACACAAGAAAATTTAACAGATGAAAATAAAGTATTTATTAGTTTTTCTAATAATGATTATGATTCTAATTGGTATGTTAGTGAAAAATGTAAACAAGTATGGTCAAATAATTTTTCACAAAATAATATTTATAATAAAATAAGAAATGAAATTAAAAATAAAATAAAAATATGATAGGAGAAAAAATAGAAGAAATTATTAAAAATAAAGTACAGAAAATATTAAATCAAGATAAAAAAGTTAATTTACCTGATGATCTTATAGAAACTGATAATATCGGAGAAGTTATAGAAAAATTATCTATTTTACATTGTAGAATGTGGTATTTAGAAGATGCAATGGCTGATGCAAAAACTGATAAAGAAATGGCAGATTTAAAACGAAAAGTAGATATATGTTTTAAACAAAAAAGACCAAGATATGTAGAAGCTATTAATAGAATGACAGATAATGCAATAATTAAAAATAAAAGTTTAATAGAAGATTCAGTTAAATTATATAAAGGATATGAATAATTTAGTAATAGGTAATACATCACAATTATCTCATTATTTTCCAGATAATTATGAAAAAATTAGTTCAAGAAATATTGATCATAAAAAATATGAAAATTCTTTTTATGATAGAATATATATTACATTTGCAGAACAAAGAACATATATTGAGAATGATGTAAATTTATTTATGAATATTAATGTTGAATATACATTAAATATAATAGATTTTTTCAAAGAGAAATGCAATAAAATAATCTTTTATTCAACAATAGAATTATGGAATAATTGCATTGGTGAAATTAATATAAAAACTAAATTTAATTATAATTATTCTCCATATATTGAATCTAAAGAAAAAATCACAACTATTCTGAAAAATAAGTATTCTAATAAAGTAATAATTCTATATCCAACTAATTTTAATTCAATATATCGTAAAGGGGATTTTTTATTTAGTAAAATATTTGAATCAATTATCAATAAAACAAAAATAGAAATTGGAGATACATATTTTTATCGAGATATAGTACACCCAAAATTTATTGTTAATGAATCCTTAAAAACTAATAATGATTCTATTATAGCATCTGGGAGATTGATACATATTAATGATTTTATTAGAATATTATATCAAGAAATGGGATTAAAATATGAAGATTATGTTACTGAAAATTTTAATCATAATTTAATAGTTAAAAGAAATATATTCTATCTTAAATCAAAAGAAAATAAATATAAAAAAATAATACAAGATACAGTAAATGAACTTAAAGAAAATAAATTTAGTAAGTGATACAATAGATCAAACAGATATAGAAAGATTAATAGAATGGTTAAAAACAAATCCAAGATTAACTAAAGATGATGAAACTGTTAAGTTTGAACAATTATGGTCAAAATGGTTAGGCAAAAAATTTTCAGTGTATGTTAATTCTGGATCATCAGCAAATTTAGCAATGATTTATACTATACTAATATCAAATAAATTAAGAAATAAAAAAATAATTGTTCCAGCAGTTTCATGGGTAACCACTGTATCACCAACAATACATCTTGGTATGAAACCAATATTATGTGAATGTGATAAAGATACTTTAGGAATTGATATTGATGATTTAGAAAGAATTTGTATTGAAGAAAATCCTGCATCATTAGTAATAGTTCATGCTCTTGGATTTCCTAATAAAATGAAAGAAATACAAGATATTTGTAAAAAATATGATGTGATTTTATTAGAAGATTCATGTGAAAGTATTGGTTCAACTTATGATGGTAAAAAAACTGGTGAATTTGGATTAATGAGTACATTCTCATTTTATTTTGGACATCATATGTCAACAATTGAAGGTGGAATGGTTTGTACAGATAATGAAGAATTATATAATTTATTATTATCTATTAGAAGTCATGGTTGGAGTAGAGATTTAAGTGAAAAAAAACAATTAATATTAAAAGAAAAATATGATATTAATGATTTTAAAGCATTATATTCATTTTTTATTCCCGGATTTAATTTAAGATCCACAGATTTACAGGCATTTATTGGTATTGGACAAATGACTAAAATAGATAAACACAATAATATTAGAAATAGAAATTATAAATTATATCAATCCAATATAAAAAATGATTATTGGAAGATTAAAGATTATGATAATCAGTTTATTTCAAATTTTACATATCCTATTATTCATCCAAAAATAGATAATATTGTCAAAGCATTAACTAAACATAATATTGAAACAAGACCATTAATATGTGGTAATATTGGAGAACAACCATTCTGGATTGATGAATATTATAAACAGTCTTTTGAATTCGCATCAATTGTAAATAAATATGGATTATATTTACCAAATAATCATCAATTAACAGAAAATGATATATTATATATTTGTAAAATAGTTAATAATAGTATAAAACTTTAATACTCCAATAAAATATAAAAAAATAAAAATTATGAAATATTGTTTAGTTGTACCTACTTATCATGCACATTATAATCAAGTTGATATATTATTAAATTCTTTTTCTATAAATTGTCTTGATAAAAATATCATTCCTATTAGATTAATTATATCTAAATATGATGAAAATCTTTTTAATCAATTAGTAAATAAATATGATGATTTAGATTTAAAATGTGAAATATTATCAAATATTATAAAGAATGTTGATAATCAAGATATTGATGAAAATATATTACTTGGACAAACTGGGAAATATAATTTTCAATCAATTAAAAAATTGTATGGTGCAAAAATTGTCAATGCAGATATTACATTGGTAACAGATTCAGAATCTATATTAGTTAAACCTTGTTATTTTGAAGATATATTTTTAAATTTTCAAAAGAATAAATTTATTATTCATTCAAAAATGCATAAGAAACAAGGTAATATTCAGGCAAAAATAACAAATGGTAATTTTGCAAGAATATTTCAAACAATTCCTGAAGATAAATGGTTTTTAGATTCACAATATTGGTTTTATGAAAAAAATATATTAAATGATTTTTTTAATAAAATTAAAAACATTCATAATAAATTTTTATATCAATTAATGATTGGAACTGATCCAACATTTGATTTTGCATTATATTCAACTTATATTTATTTACATAATAATTATGGTTATAAATTTTTAGATATGGATAAAATTATTGAAAATAAAATGGGTAATCAAAAATATAGAAATTATTTAGGAAATTCTCAAGCAAGTACAGCTTTTGAATATTTTATTTGGGATTTAACTAATGATAATTTTGAATTATTTAAAGAAATTTATTCTGAATATGAATTATTATTTTTCAAATATGATGATAGATTTAGAAATAATCAATTATTACAACAACAATTTGTTCAAGAAACAAATATTAAAATGTTAAGTTGTCGAGTTACTTGTGATGAATTTGAAATAAATGGATTTAAAATCCCTGTTAATCATAAAAATAATCAACCAATATTAAAATGAAAATAATAAATTAATAAAAATATTAAAATAATGAATAATAAAAATAAAAATGTGTGTTTTTTCCATATTGCAACAATGGGACATTATGAACATGTTAATTCAGAAATGTTATATACAATGTTGAATTGTGGATTTTTAGATCAATTAGAAAAATTATATATTTGTAAATTAGGAGTAAATCCATTGAATTTACCATTTAACCATAAATGTTTTGAAATTATAGATTGTGGTATAGATTTAAAACAATATGAATATCCAACTTTAAAAAAATTAAAAGAATTTGCAAATAATACTAAAGAAAATTATAATATCTTATATCTTTGTAATGCAGGTGTTGGACACCCACCAGGAACAACACAATATTTTTATCCTGGATGGAGAAGATTAATGTTGCATTTTGTCGTAGTAAAATGGCAAGAATGTTTAGAAACGTTAGAAGAATATGATGCTTGTGGTATTGAATGGGAACCAACACCAATTGGACATTTTTCTGGAAATTTTTGGTGGGTTACTTCAAAATTCGCAAAAACATTATTAGAAGTAGATGATGCAATAGTTTATCAAAAGAATAATATTGGTTATTCTGATAGACATGCTGCAGAATTTTGGTTAGGTATGAATAAAGAAATAAAAACAAAATCAATATATCATACTCCATATAATTGGAGAACAAGACCAATTATTGATTGGTATCAAAAAGTAATTGGAGATTTTAAAATATGAAGAATAATAAAAATTATTTTCTTTATGATTTGTGGATATTATTAAATATAATACTTTTGAACATATTTATAAATATCAAATATTGTTTATTACATAAAAGAAAAGTTGAAATAATTAAAATTTTAACTGAAGAAGAATATAATAAAAAAATAAGAATAGAAAAAATAGAAAAAATATTAGAAATATGAAAGAATTATTAAAATCATCATATGCAATAAATAATTTTAATAATATAATAAAATCATTAACTTTTTGTAAAAATCCAAGTCTTATTGTAGAATTTGGAATTTTAGAGGGATATTCATTAAATGCATTTATTGAATCTGTAAATAAAACTTGTCAAATTCATGCATATGATTTATTTGATGAATTTCCATATAATGCGGCAATTTATGAAAATATAATGTTAAATTTTAATAAATCAAATATCAAAATTGAAAAATTAGATTTTTATCAAGGGTATAAAAAATATGATGATGAAACAATAGATATATTACATATTGATATAGCAAATGATGGAGAAACTTATGAATTTACATTTCAAAATTATATGAATAAATTATCACTAGATGGGATTTGTTTATTAGAAGGAGGTTCAGAAGAAAGAGATAATATTGAATGGATGAAAAAATATAATAAGGTAAAAATCCAAACAATTTTAAAAAAATATGATAAAATATATGATATTCTAAATTTACAAGAATATCCATCTTTAACAATAATTAAAAAAAAACAAAATATATGGAAACACATGGATTAGATACAGAAAAATAAATTATTAAAAAAATAAAAGATATAAAAAAAATCAACACATAATATTAAATTTGAAACAGAGATTGAAAATTTAAATAGCAAAATTGAAGAATTAAAAAAAATAAAAGAATAAATATGAATAATTCAGAAAAATCAGAAAAATCGTGGAAATTAACCCCATTAAAAATTACAAAAAAAAGTAATAAAAATAGAAATAAACCAGAAAAAATGATATCTTTATTTAAAGTATTTATGAGTAAAGATGTTTTAGTACCATTAAATAAAGTTTTAATGTCAGGATATATTGGGCAAGGACCAAAAGTTGAAGAATTTGAAGAATTATTAAAAACTCATTTTGGTAATTTATTAATTGCTACAACAAATTCTGCAACATCCGGAGCTCACATTGCATTAAAAATGTTAAAAACAGGATTTGATCCTGATGATGAAGTTTTAGCAACTCCCTTAACATGCACTGCCACAAATTTTCCCATTTTGGCAAATGGATTAAAAATAAAATGGGTAGATGTAGATCCTAATACTTGTAATATGGATTTAGATGATTTAAAAAGAAAAATATCTCCTAAAACAAAAATAATTATGCCTGTGCATTGGGGAGGTTATCCTATTGATTTAGATGAAATTAAAAATATACAACAAGATACAATGAATTTATATGGGTTTTCTCCACCTGTAATTGAAGATTGTGCCCATTCATTTGGTAGTAAATACAAAAATAAATATTTAGGAAATCATGGTAATATTTGTTCTTATAGTTTACAAGCAATAAAACATTTTACAGCTGTTGATGGTGGATTTTTAATTTTACCAAATAAAGAATTATATGATAGAACAAAATTATTAAGATGGTATGGTATTGATAGAAATTGTAATGCTAAAGATTTTCGTTGTTTACATCCATCTACATTAGTTAGATTTTCTGATAGAACTACAGATAAAATATCAAATATTGTAAAAAATAAAATAGATAAAGAAATATTAGTAAATGAGAATGGTGTTTTTGTTCCAAGAAAAATAAAAAATTGGATTACATCAAGTTTAGGAGAAAGATATTTTTTAAATTTAACAACTAAAAAATTAAATAAAAGATTTTCAACAACAATAACTAATGATCATAAAGTTTTAACAAAAAATAGAGGTTGGGTTCGTTGTGATGAATTAAATAAAAATGAATTTATATTAACATCTTTTTATGAACCAAATAAAAAACAAAAAGAATTAATTATTGGTTCATTATTAGGGGATAGTTGTATTACCGTTAAAAAAACAAAAAGTATTGCCACTATGGGAGTTATGTCTGAAACTCATAGTTTAGCACAAAGAGAATATAATGAATTAAAAATTAATGGATTAAATGATTTAATAGCAACTACACAAATATATCCACCAAATATAGATAAAAGAGGAGTTAAATCTAATGGAAAAATAACATATTTTACTAAATCATCACCATATTTTGGAGATTTAAGAAATGAATTTTATAAAGATGGTAAAAAAATAATACCAAAAAAATTAATTAAAAAATATTATTCTGATTTTATGTTAGCTGTATGGTTTATGGATGATGGTAGAACACAAGTATCTAATTCATTTGAAAAATTAAAATTTAATTGTGATATATCTACAAATTCTTTTAATAAAGAAGATGTTGAATGGTTAGTAGATTTATTAAAAATTAAAGGTTATGATTGTTATATATATAACACAAACAAGAAAAATTTTAAAAATAATGGATATAAAATTTATTTTACAAGAATTGGAAGTGAAAAATTATTAAATAATATATCAAAATATGTTCCATTAACAATGAGATATAAAGTTGGTCATAAATATAATAATTATGATAATAAATTATGGATTTTAGATAAACCAACAGGATATTATGATAATGTAATTATAAAAAAAGTAAAAAATAATACATATAAAACAACATATTGTTTAGAAGTTGATTCAGAACATCCAAATTTTCAAACAAGTGCTATTGTTGTCCATAATTGCGAAGATGATATTTCTGAATGGGGTTATAAAATGCATATGAATGATGTTAATGCAACAATTGGAATTCATAATTATCCACATGTTCAAGGGATAATTGATAAACATCAAGATAATGCTAATTTTTATAATGAAGAATTAAAAGATATACCAGGGGTTGAACTATTAGAAAATAATCCTGATAGAGAATCTGCCTATTGGATTTATACAATAAAAGTAAAAGATCAAGATGGATTTATGAGTCATATGAAAGAATGCAATATTATGGTTTCAAGAGTTCATGAAAGAAACGATAAACATTCTTGTATGGCGGAATTTAAATCTCATTTACCTAATCTCGATAAATTAGTTAAAGAAATGATATGTATTCCAAATGGTTGGTGGATTACCAAAGAAGAAAGACAATATATTGTTGATTGTATTAAAGAAGGTTGGTAAAAATGATAATGAAATAAAGAAAAATTTATGCAAAATAGTTTTAAAATTGGTGATTATATCAAATGTATTAAAAATTGTATTATGGATGAATATGATTTTCGGGCTACAACTAAAAATGAATATTATAAAATAATATCAATAAAAGATAATGATTATTTTGAAATAAAAGATAATGATTATTGTTTACATAAGTTCAATTTTTATGATGAATGGTTTAATATAAAACCATATATAAGAAAAGAAAAATTCAAAAAAATATTATTATAGAAAATGAAAAATGTAGAAGAACATTTTATTAGCTATAAATGAAATGAGAAAATTAAATTAAAAAGAATATTAGTATGATAACAATTAATTATCTTCCATATAGAAGAATACATTTTCATTCTTTATTATTTCATTTTATGAATTTGATAAAAGAAGAAAATAAGAAAGAACTTATATTAAATATTTATACTTCAGATGTTGGATATTTTCAACAAGTAGTTGGTAAATTGAAAAATATTAAATATAAAATAATACCATCAAACAAAATTTATATATCAAAAATACAAGAAATTAAAAAATATAATAATGAAGAATATTCTATTAAACTTGATGAAGATATATTTTTAAATAATCATATATGGGATTATATGATTGAAAATAAACATCTTTTAAATGATAAAGAAAATTTATTATTAACTCCATTATTATCATGTGGCATTCCTACTAATGATTATTTTGTTAATGGTTATTTTAATGAAGAACAACAAGAACAAATTAGATCTACTTTTCTCAAAGTGGATTTTGGTATAGTTCCTACTTGTTGGGGTTATGATTATCGACATTTAAATAAATATACTATTCAAGCGGAAACTTGGGATTATGAAGCATTCTTAGAAGAAGCTAACAATATAAATCATCATTTCAAAGGAGTTCATCCAATTAGAATAGGATATGAATGTCAGAGAATTTTTAATCAATTATTATCAGATAATCCAGAAAATTTTGTAAATTGTCAGAAGTTTTCAATAATGCCGTTAAAAAATAGATATTTTACTAATAGTTTCTTTTTAATAAAATCTCAAACTTGGTTAGAAATTTTAAATAATAAATCATTATATGTTGATCCTTATGATGAAGTACCTTTAAATAAATATGCTCAAAAATATGATTTAAATATGTTATTTATAAATGGGGCTTTTGCAATTCATACTAATTATAATACAAATATGCATCCTGATAAACACACACAACAAGAAAATACATTTGTTAAAAAAATTGAAGATTATTGTAAAAGAATATTGATATGAAATATAAAATAGGTTCATATATTAAATGTTTGAAATGTATGAAAAGTGAATTTTGGTATCATAGTGAAATAATGAAAATTATTGGATATAAACAAAATCTTTATGTGACCCGTCAAAGAAAACACAAAAATCTTTAGTTTTTGTAATGAATTTGACTTTTTTGACTTTAATGATTTAATATATAATAAAAATAGTCAGTGTTAATCAAAATAAATCTACTATTTTA
>Ga0222628_1000223_pt1 | contig 27224 bp, 31 predicted proteins | sample AntAcemetageno95_FD_179860 | JGI IMG/M metagenome (GOLD analysis project Ga0222628, IMG submission 179860) | Saline water microbial communities from Ace Lake, Antarctica - #95 | ecosystem: Environmental > Aquatic > Non-marine Saline and Alkaline > Saline | place: Antarctica: Ace Lake | collected...
AAAAAATAATTAAAAAACTGGCTTAGCCAGTTTTTTTATTCTATAATGATAATTGAATGTTATTTTATAGTGAAAGGATGAACACAATGAAAAGAATTTTAAGCATAAGTTTACTACTTCTACTAAGCTTATTACTAGCTGGTTGCAAAGATAGTGAAGATGATATAGATCCAATATATGATAATGTAATCTTCGATACTTTTGGAGAAGATGAGATTACTATAACTGAAGGAATTAAATATTTTGATATAGGTTTCATAGCTAAGGATAGTGGAGTAGATATTCAAGAGTTTGTAACTGTAGATAACCCAGTAGACACTTCTGTTCCAGGAAGTTATGATATTACTTTTACACTTGATTACCATGATAAGATCACTGTACTTACAAGAACAGTTATTGTACTATACAGGAATGCTGGCTGTTCTGTTGTTGATGATACCGAATTAATCGAGTGTTATCAAAATTGGTCTAGTTATTTACATACTGCAGTAACATTAAAAATATATTTTAATAACAACGAGTTCATAAATGCATCCGATGTATTTGAAGAAGTTGAAAATATCCTTGCTTTATATCATCAAATTAGTGATAAATATGATACTTACGAGGGGTATGTAAACGTTAAAACTATTAACGATAATCCAACTGATACCCACGTAATATTACCTGAGTTGTTTGAGTTAATATCATTTACTATCGAAAAACAAGATGATGTAGATGATTTATTTAATTTAGCTCTTGGTCCAGTATTGCAAATTTGGCATGATTACCGTGAAGATTGTTTATTAACCAGTGTTTGTGCTGTGCCTGAGATGAATGATTTAGTTGATGCTTCACTTTTCACCAATCCTGATGATATCATTATGAACAGTGAGAATTACAGTATCACAATGGGTGAGGGTATGAGCATTGATCTTGGAGGAGTATCAAAAGGATTTATTTCCGGGAAAATAATCGAGTATTTAGATTCAATAAATTTAAGTGGCTATCTATTAAACAATGGAGAATCAAATATATCAATTGGAGGAACGCACCCAACAAGAGAAGGCGGGAAGTTCATATTAGCAATTACAGATCCAACATTTAACCTTCCATATTACGCTACTGTTTATTTAGAAGATGGGGATCAATTAGTAACAAGTGGAGATTATCAACAATATTATATGGTTGGTGATGATTTATACCACCATATAATTCACAATGATACATTAATGCCTGAAAGAAATAGTCGCAGTGTTAGCATAATTTATTCAGACCCAGCGATATCTGATTTATACTCAACAGCAATATTCTTAATGCCTATTGAAGAAGGTATAGAGTTTATTGATGGGATAGATGGGCTTGAAGGTATATGGTACGGAATGGATGGAACAATTCATTTTAGTCAGAACTTTGAAGAATTATATTTACAAGACACATTTGAGTAAACAAAAAAGTGAAATCCAATTGGATTTCACTTTTTAATTTCTAATAATAATAGCTTTCTTGGATATCTCTGTAAATTTCTTTGCGACTAACCCAGTAAATATTCCTGTTGGAATTGCAATTAAGAAAATCCATGGAAGGTAATAGACAAGCTGTGGTGTTTTTAGAATTACTATCGCCATTCCAATTTGTCCAATTGAATGTCCGAGAGATCCCATAACACTAACGCTAACGATACTAAATATTTTAAATCTCATAAATAATACCATAAGCAAATAGGAAAATACTCCTCCAGATAAACTTAGGAAGAACCCAATAGTTATACCTCTTAGTAATCCAACTAAAATAATTCTTAGTATCACAACCAGGAAGGCATCTTTTTCCCCATAAATATTCAATACCACTAAAGTTATAATATTTGCAAGTCCAAGTTTTGCACCCGGAACTGAAATTGAAGGGATGAAAGATTCGACGATGCTAAGTACAATCGCCATTGATAAAAATAAGCTTAAAGAAATTAGTCTTTTTGTATTCATATAATCACCTAATATTATTTAATTTAACTTTTAATAATTGTAACATTTTAATCTGCTATACGCAAATATAACCATAAAAATAAGACGTATAAAACGTCTTATTTCGATAAATCAAAGAACGCTACTCCAACAGTTTTAACTCCTGTATGGCAGCCGATTACTGGAGTGATTGGTGCTTCTATATACTTATAATCTGGATATGCTTTTTTTATCTCACTTTTTACAAAAGTAATTCCTTCAATATTGTCTGAAGTGTCATATATGATTATAAAATCTTTAACGTCTTTTAAATCATTAAGAATTAGTTCAACCATTCTACTTAATGATTTTTTTTCTGTTCTAATCTTTTCAAAAGATACAATCTTACCTTCATCGTTAACAATTAAGATTGGTTTTATTTTAAACATGCTTCCGATAAATCCGCTCGCTCCACTTAGTCTACCATTCGCTACAAATAATCTTAAATTGTTAACCACGAAATATTGTTTTCTATTGGTTCTTAATTTTTCCAAAAACTCAACAATTTCTAAAGCACCTTTTCCTTCATCAATTAAACGAAGCGCTTCTAAAGAAAGATACCCTTCACTTAGTGCTGCGTTAAGTGTATCTACTACATGAATTTTAAGTTTTCCCTCATATTGGTTTTTCGCCATTTGACAAACTTGGAATGTTCCACTAAGCTGTGAAGAAATTGTAGTTACAATTACTTCTTCATACCCTTCTTTTTCAAGGTCTTCAAACATCACCATTAATTCACCAATTGATGGCATTGAAGATGATGGCACTAGGCTTTTGTCTTCATTTAGCCTACTATAAAACTGCTCTGCAGTAATCTCTAAGAAATCGTTATACTCGTTTTCTCCCATAATAATTTTCAATCTTAGTATTCTTAAATTTTCGTTTTTTACATCAAGATAATCTAGACAGCTAGTACTAGTTGCAATTACTGCAATTTTACTCATCTTGTTCATCCTTTCGGTTTTCTTTCTTGTTTAAGAGATTATATAGAATTGATAATGGCCAAAACAATATTCCTATTGATGGAATAACAAACCACAATGTAGATGGTAAATAGTATAGATTAATAAATACTATTATTGAAATAATAATTACTGAACCTACAGCACTAAATAATAAATCGTTTTTATAATGGTTAATCGTTTTTTTTCTTTTTTTCTTTTTTTCTTGTTTTTTGAAATTCACAAAATAATCTTCAATAGTTCCAAATTCTAAAACTGCTTTATCAATTGCTTCTTGTTCAGATAGACCTTTTTCTACTAGGTCTTCCACTTTTTCAATCAACGATTCAGATACTGATTGTATTATTTCTTCTTTTCCCTGTTTGGGGATATCCTTGAATGTGTGTTTCACAAAATTTACTATTTTCTTCATTTTCTATCCTCCAATAAAGCGTCTAAAACTTTTTTAAGTTCTATCCACTCTGACAGTTTTTGGTTGTAATAAGCTCGTCCTAGGGCAGTTATTTTGTAATATCTTCTTTTACCCCCGTGTGACTTTTCCCCTATATATGATTCAATAAGCTCTTTTTTTTGTAATCTCCCTACAACTGAATATAGGGTAGCTTCTTTTATGTTAAATCGATTTTTAGTTCTTTCAGTAATTAAATTTGAAATCTCATAACCATACATATCTTTTTCAATAATTAGTTTTAAAATTACACTTTCAAGATGACCTCTAATAATATCTGAATTAATCATAAAAAATACCTCCCCGTAAACCTATATCTTGTTATAATATTAACAAAAACAGGGTTTAAAGTAAAGGCATTTTAATTATCATTCTAATATTTTCTTTTAAAATATTCACTCAATTTTTCAAGTGATTGAAGAAATAGTTCATCTTCTTCTAAATTCATATCTTTAAACATAGCATCTAACATTTCTTTATGGAATTGATCATGAATTTTCAATATTTCAACTGCACTTTTTGTTAGAGAAACCATTACTTTTCTTTTGTCTTCTAGTTCCCTATGTCTATCTAAATATCCCTTTTGAACTAGACGATTGACTGAAGTCGTTAAAGTACCTACTGTTATTCTTAATCTATTTGAGATGTTTGTCATTGTAGGTTCACTTGTTTTTTTAACAGCCTCCAAAACATGAATCTCATTCATAGAAAGTTTGACTCCTCTTTTCCTTAAAGCCTCCGCCTCAATACTAAGAATATGATTAAATACTTCAACTAAAAGCTCATTAATAATATTTTTTTTTGAATTCATTATATATCTCTCTCCCTATTTCTTTTCAATAAACCCAAGACAAACACAACCAGGTCCAGCATGAGCACCAACAACAGGTGTTAATGGATAGGCAATAATTTCTTTCAATTCGGGTCTTGCCTTAAGTATTTCTCCTCTAATATATTCAACACGATCATTTGCATTTGCATGAATTAAGAATGGTTCAATATCTAATCCTTTTGAAGCTTCTAAAAAGACTTCAATTACTCTTGCAGTTGATTTAGCAGATGATCTAATTTTTTCTAAAGATTCAAGTCTACCGTCTTTAGTTAATCCAAGTAGAGGTTTGATTTTAAGTAATCCTCCAACAAAACCACTTGCGCCACTTAATCTCCCATTCTTAACTAAATATCTTAGTGTATCAACACTAAACCAAAAAGTATGATTACTCTTAATATATTCAAGGTGCTCTATAATTTCAGGTAATCCTTTTCCTTCTTTAAGCATCTTTGCAGCATCTAAAGCCATTCTAGCTTCAGGGTAAGCCACAGTATATGAATCAAAAACAGTTACCTTACAATCTTCTATCATGTTTGCAGCTAACATACAACCTTCGTAAGTTCCACTTAATTTACTAGAAAGTGTAATTACCAATATTTCATCAAATCCTCTATCTCTCATTTCTTCGTATTGTTGTAATATAACACCTGTTGCTGCTTGTGCAGTAGATGGTGTTAAAGCAGGGTTATCACTAAGTCTCTTATAAAATTCTTCAGCTGTAATATCTACAAAATCCGTGAACTCTTCTTCACCCATAAATAATATTGATCTAATAACGGTAATGTCATATTTATGTTTAATATAATCAATTCCCGAGTTTCCACAAACCATTAATCCGACTTTTGACATTTTTATCCTCCGTAAAATATATTTTGAATATCAAAGCATTATAAAAAAAGTTTAACCTTTTTAGACTGTTTTGTCAATTGAAAAAAGCAAAGTAATTAACTTTGCTTTGATTTAATATATTTATTCATTTCAATACTCGCATCTTTACCAGCACCCATTGCAAGAATTACAGTAGCTGCACCACTTACAACGTCTCCTCCAGCAAACACTCCTGGAATTGAAGTTTGGTGATTTTCAGTCACAATTCTACCCCATTTATCAACTTTTAGTTCAGTAGTTGATTCTTTTAATATTGGGTTTGGTTTTTGTCCTATAGATATGATACAAGAATCAATATCGTAAGTAATGAAAGTATTAGTTGGCATAGGTCTTCTACGCCCAGAACTGTCTTTTTCTCCAAGTTCCATAATTTCACATCTTACTTGTTTTAATTGATAATTATCACCAATAAATTCAACAGGATTAGATAGTAATCTAAAATCAATATCTTCCTCTATTGCATGGTGTACTTCTGCAAGTCTAGCAGGTAAAGAATCCATATCACGTCTGTATAATATAAATACTTCCTTAGCTCCTAATCTTTTAGCAGTTCTTGCGGCATCCATCGCAACATTTCCACCACCGACAACGGCAACTTTGTCACCGGTTCTTACAGGTGTAGAAAATAACGGGAATTTTCGTGATTTCATTAAGTTTACTCTCGTTAAAAATTCATTAGCGTAATACACACCACTCAAATTTTCTCCAGGAACTCCGAGTGGACTAGGAAGTCCTGCTCCACTTCCTAAAAACAATGCTTCATATCCTTCTTCATTAAGAAGTTGATCAATTGTTATTGATTTTCCGATGACTACATTTTTATGAAAATTAACTCCCATATCTTCTAATCTGTTTATTTCAGTAGTAACAATATCTTTAGGTAATCTAAAATCAGGAATACCATATTTTAAAACCCCTCCAAAATCATGGAGAGCTTCGAAAATATCTACAGTGTATCCCATTTTTCTCATTTCAGCTGCATTTGCTAACCCTGCCGGGCCACTTCCTACAACCGCTACTTTTATACCGTTTTCAGTTATTGTTCTATCTTCAAGTACATTATTTTCAAGTGAATAATCTCCAAGGAATCTCTCAAGTGCTCCTATTGAAACAGGATCGCCTTTTATTCCAACAATACAAGCCCCTTCACATTGTTTTTCTTGAGGACAAACTCTACCACAAATTGATGGAAGAATATTATCATCATATATTGTATAGTACGCTTGATTAAGATCTCCCGCAATTAATTCTTTTATGAATTTCGGGATGTTGACAGCTACAGGACAAGCTGCAATACATTTAGGATTCTTACAATCCAAACATCTCGATGCTTCTAATTGTGCTTCGCCAAGACTATATCCACAAGCTACTTCTTCAAAGTTTGTTCTTCTTATAATCTTATCTAGTACTGGCATTAAAGTTCTTGGACCTTTCATTTTTTCACCAGCTTTAAATTGCATACATGTTCTTCTTCTTTATAGTAATCTTGACGAGTAATTAACTCGTCAAAGTTTACTTCCTCACCAGGGAAATCTGGTCCATCTATACAAGCAAAGAACGTTTTTCCAGCAATAGTAACACGACAATTACCACACATTCCAGTACCATCAATCATGACTGGATTTAAGGAAACATCTGTCGGCAAATTGTATTTTTTATTCAATAAAACAACGTATTTCATCATTACTAGTGGTCCAATAGCAATAGTGTGTTCATACGTTTTTGTTTTATATAACTCTGTTAGAACGTCAGTTACAAACCCTTTTGTACCAAGCGAACCATCATCAGTAGCAATGTATACATTGTCACAAATCTTTTTATATTCGTCTAAAAGAATGATATAGTCTTTGTTTCTTGCTCCAATAACCAAATCAACTTTTATTCCTCTTCTTTTATATTCTTTTAATTGAGGTAATAATGGTGCAGCTCCTACCCCTCCTGCAATACCTAAAACACTTTTAACATCTCTAATATGAGCTTCTTTTCCAAGTGGGCCAACAAAATCAAGTATTTTATCTCCTACAGCGAGTGTTCCAAGAAGTTTTGTTGAGTATCCTAATTTTTGGTAAATAATAGAAACATTATCTCCATCTATAGTAACAATTGTTAACGGTATTCTCTCTCCAGTTTCATCTACTCTTAGAATTATGAAATGACCAGGTTTTGCATTTTTAGCTACCAAAGGAGCAACAACAATCATTATGTCTACATCTTTGTTTAAAGCTCTCTTTTCTATGATTTCATACATGACTATACAATTCTCTCGAAAACTACTGAGCCCTTAACATACATTATTTCTTCAATTACCTTATTCGATTCATGAATAATTCCATCAAAACTTTTAAAGTAATTATCATTTCCACCTTTAGAAGTTCCTATTATAGTAACTGATTTATTTTTAAATACATTTTCAGTCAAATATTGTTTCATAAAAGCATTAACTCTTCCCGCCCAGACTGGTGATACTAGTACTATTTCATCATACTTATCAAAATCAATTTTTGGTACACCAATTTTAACTCTTCTTTTAGCGACAGTTTTAAACCCATAATAAAACATTTGAAATGGAACACACTTTATTTGTCTGCCCTCATTTACAAGTTCATAACAGTCTCCATCAATTTCATTTGCAATTCTTTTTGAGTTCTTCTTTTTACTAAGTGAAAAATAAATTATAGCTTTCATATGAACCTCTCCAATCATTTCACTTTACCTTTTTATTATATCAAAAATACTCTATTTCTCAACCAGTTATTTTACTACGACTAAGAATATTTATTCGTTATTATTTTTAATGTCTAAGTGATTCTTGCTCAAAATAGTTAGCAAAAATAAATAAAATAGTGAAACCACGATAGCAAGTATAAAGAACCCTGTCTTTAACCCATACATATCTCCTAACAGACCAATAACTGGGAAGATAACAATCATTCCTATGCTAAATGATAACCCACTAAAACTAAGTGCTGTCGCTCTTGTTTCTGATGGTATAATTCTGTTTATGTAATCACCAAGGACAACATAGAAAACACTATCAAAGAATCCTAAGATTACAAAAGGCACAAATATTATTTTATCAATTTGGATTAACCAAAATGATAAAACGATAAACAAAGGTACAAAATAAAGTATCTTTCTTTCTTTAAATTTTTTTTCTAATTTATATGCTGTAATGCCACCAACTGCAGCGAATAAGCTATGAAGAGCAAGTAAGATCCCAATTAAGAATGGTGAATATCCTAGTGCAAATAAGTGATTTTGAAAGTATAGAAAAATCGCGGTTATTGGTGCAGCAACTCCTGCTCCAATAATGATTAAGTATAGTAGTCTTTTATTTCCAAATACGACGTTAAAACTTTTTACATAATGGTCATAGAGCATTTGTTTAAATGAGTCATGTTTTTTCCTGTTTTCAATTGGAGTTTCTTTCATTAAAGCGATTACTAAAAGAGCTACAAGATATATCAATATTGTAATCTCAAATGATAGATTAAAGCTCTTCATCGCTAAATACCCACCAAGTAATAACCCAAGCCCTGAACCTATCTGGTAAATGACTTCTTTCATACCATTCACTTTCATAAACTTATCTTCATCTTTAGTCATTATTAGTGAATCATATACTAAAGCTTCTCCACTTCCAGATTCCAACACAAACCCAAGTGCACAGAATATAAATCCTATAACAATGACAACAAAGTTAGAAGATACAATCATGATAATTAAATAGATAATATATGATATTATTCCAAGCATTCTGCTGAATTTTCTACCAAGTAAATCTGCGATCATTCCAGTGGGAACTTCCATTGTTAAACTTGTAATATGAAAAACTGTTTCAAATATACCTAATTGAAACAGACTAAATCCTTTGTATACTAAAAATAGTAACCAAATTCCATGAGTTAAATTGAAATTTCTTACAAAAGTGTGTAAATAATCAAGTTTTATGTTCTTCTTGTATTCCAATATCATCACTACCCAGTCTTTCTCCACAGTATATACAATACTGATCCTCAAGTACATTTTCCTTTAAACATGCTTTACATTCTACTATTGTTAATCCCATTTCTTTAAGTTTTTCAATGTTTAGGTTTTTATCTTGGACAAACAAATTAAATGACATCAAAGCTAAAATAAACAATACACCTAACACTATACACAAAGTACCCATAACAAAAAGAAAAACTGAACTAATAATATATGAGTATATTGCAATTATCAACCCTATAAAGACAATTGAAAGACTAATTAATACTATTTTACGATAATTTTTCACTAGTGTCTCTTTTTGTTTTGTAAAATAGTGTCACAATTCTTACAGTATTTTTGATCATATGAATTTACAGTGTTACATATAGGGCATGTAACACTATTTAAATTGCTTCCACATTTAATGCATGATATCGCATTTTCTTTATTCTCAGTATTGCAAATATTACATATTTTTGTTCCCACATTATCTTCTAGACTAAAATCAAAACCTGTACGGCTACTTCTTGGTCTAATTACTTCTTGTCTAGAAGCAATTACTAAAACAACTGATACAAGCCCAGATACAATAACCATCATTTTAGCAACGATAATGTAGTCTCCTAAAATACTTTCTCCAAACAACATAAACATGGTACTAACTACTAAAATAAAAAGTGTTGTCACTGTTGCAATTTTTTTATTTAACATTCTACTCACCTACTTTAAATTTGCGTTACATTCAGCACATTCACTTGCATCAACTGGGTTCAAATACCCGCAATAGTCACACTCAACTTTTTCTGTAAGATTTACACCACATTTAGGGCAAAATTCACTTTCTGAAGGTATTTCTTCCATGCAACTAAAGCATGTTGTTCTAGTGTTAAGTCTTTCTCCAAATTGTCCGGTATTCATTTTTCTTGCTATATACATAAAAAATGAGACAACACCAAATATTAAAATCGGGGGTAATGCTAAACTATATTTACCCATGTTAATGAATATTGTAAAAAATGCAAATCCTGTTATTGTTAGTGAAATTAGTACTATAAACATATATACCGGCGTTGGTTTTTTCATATAAATTCACCTCTAATATAATTCTAAAATAGTTTCTCCTTGATTCATTGATAGCTTTCTACGTCTTATTTTATTACTTCTAAGTTTTCTTGGATTCCTAACCATTTCCTTAAGAATATCTCCTGAATGATATCCGTGTATCACTCGTATCTCTTTTACCTCATTTGAACATTGTGCAATAAATTTTTCTAATATCTTTAAGGCATCTCTTTCGGTGAGACCATGAATATCTATTTCCCTATTCATTTTCTTTATCCAATTTTACAATGTCTAAATCATTTTTCGTGTAGACTCTTCTACCTTTTTTATCTAAGTGTTCCTTAACGAGTTCCTGCATAATTTCAGGATTATCCTTCATCTTTTTAACCTTATCTAAATCAATTCCTTGTGTGAAAGGGCAACTTTGAATGCAAACTCCACAGTCTGTTCCTGAATTAGTCCAAAGTTCATAACAAAGGTCATCTCTAAATTTATAAAACTGTCTTCCATTTACCATTCTTGGTAAATGAGAAATTGCATGTGAAGGACAATTTATTAAACAAAGTGCACAGTACTTACAAAACTCTTTTAATCCAAAATCTACAGGTTTATCTAAGTCTAATTCTAAGTTAGTAAAAACTGCCCCGAGTCTTACATTATCCCCATGTTCAAGTGTTACTAAATGATTACTTATTCCAATTTCACCAAGTCCAGCATCATATGCTAGTGGGACAATTGGAGCTAAGTAAAATTCAGAATTATTTGAAAACGATTCATACCCTAAAGATTTTAGATAAACACTTAATCTAGCTCCTACTTGAGCTACTCTTAAATATGTTTCTTCAGTAGTCATTAATTCTTCAAAATGTGGTGCTCTATTCATTAAATCTAGCTCCATCTTAATAGTAAAAACAATTGCTGTTTTGAATTTTCTTTTTACTTTTTCGCCGTAATTTTCTATACCTAAAAAATCACTTAATCCACCAAAGTGAGAATAATAGGAAAACTCATCTAATTTGGTAATCCCCACATCAGTTGCTCCATAATACTTCGTAATTTCTTTGATGTTTTTTGCGAAAGATTTCTTTATCTCAATTTTACTACTAACCTGAAAATTTTCAGATAATTCATGTAGAGATTTTATAAACAACTTATTACTAGAAATAATTGGAAAAAACAACTCTTTAAAGTTGTCACTCTTTTTTAGATTTTCTCTAAAAGATATCCCTCTTAAAGGATCATCTAATCCTTTTTGTTCAGGAACTTTTTTGTAAAATTCATCATATTCTTTTGTACCTTTTTTGAGAATCATTCTAGAAAACAAAGTGTTTCTTTCATCATAGTTTTTCATCTTTTTCACCTAAAATTATTATATCACAAATAAGGTAGATTGGAATAATTATTCCAATCTACCTTTAACAATCAATGAATTAATTCAAATAACTCTTTATGGCCTCAACATCTTTGTCTCCTCTACCTGATAGATTAACAATTATGACTTTGTCTTTATCTAATGTAGGTGCAAATTTTATGGCATATGCAATCGCATGTGCACTTTCAATTGCTGGGATGATTCCTTCAACCTTTGATAGTTCTAAAAATGCTTCTACAGCTTCTTTATCTGTTATAGATTCATAAGTAGCTCTTTTCATGTCTTGTAGGTGAGCGTGTTCTGGTCCAACTCCTGGGTAATCTAACCCTGCACTAATTGAATACACCGGACTAATATTACCAGATTCATCTAATACTACTTTTGTATTCATTCCATGAATTACAGATTCTTTTCCTAAAGTTAACGTTGCTGCATGTTCTTTTGTTTCTAGTCCTTTTCCAGCTGCTTCAACTCCTATAAGTTTAACATCTTTGTAGGGAAGGAACTCTGTAAATAACCCAATAGCATTACTTCCACCACCAACACATGCAATTAAGTAATCAGGTAGTTTTTCTTCTTGCTCTTTAATCTGTTTAATAGCTTCTTCTCCAATAATCTTTTGAAAATATTTAACCATTGTTGGATAAGGGTGTGGTCCTACTGCGCTACCAAGCAAATAGAATGTATCATCGATTCTTTCTACCCATTTCCCTATTGCAAAGTCAACTGCATCAGCTAGCGTAGCAGTACCTGTTTCAACTGCAGTAATTTTCGCTCCAAGCATTTCCATTCTAAATACATTAAGCTTTTGTCTTTCCATATCAATTTTTCCTTGGAATATTTCACATTCCATACCAAACATTGCGGCAGTTGTAGCTGTCGCTACACCATGCATTCCTGCACCAGTTTCAGCAATTATTTTCTTTTTGCCCATTCTCTTAGCTAATAAGATTTGTCCTACAGCATTGTTTATTTTGTGTGCACCTGTATGATTCAAATCTTCTCTCTTTAAATATATTTTAGCTCCATTAAGTTGCTTTGTTAGTCTGCTTGCATAGTACAAGGGACTAGGTCTTCCAACAAAATTCTTTAGGTAATATCTAAGTTCCTCAACGAACTTAGGATCTTCTATTGCTTCATTAAAAGCTTTTTCTAAATCGTTTAACGCATTTACTACTATTTCAGGGACATATTGTCCTCCAAATCTTCCGAATTGATATTTCATTTTGATTTCTCCTTTTTTTAGTTTTTTGTTATTTTAAATGCATCACTTCTCTTCAAGGTCCCATTGTTTTTCCTCCTTAGTGTATAAAAAAAGTCCTCTACACAAAAATTGTGTAGAGGACGAATTATTTATCGTGGTACCACCTCATATTTAGTTCTATAAAAGAACCCTTATTCAGATACAATCATATCCTAGCTCTATAACGGGAGCTCCCGTAATATCCTACTTTAAATTCAGATACTCTCTCATAGATCCATTCAGCAATTATTATAATGCTAGTTTCCACCACACACTAGCTCTCTAAGATTATAATTTATTACTTACTAATTCTATTCAACAATTTTTTTATATTTACAAGCATTGTATCTAATATATGATATTTTGTCAATAATATTTAGTCTTCTCTATGGTAAACAAATTGTTTCAGTTGCAGTATAGCCATTTAATTCAACTGTAATACCGTCTATGTATACTGGAATTATTGGTAGTTCTGTACCTCTTTCAGAATCATTTTCAGTTATTACTGCTTCAAGTGAAGCTATGTAATCTAGAATATTAAATCCCGATATTACTCCACCAAAACCTGTATATTCAGAATCTAAGAAATTAGCTTTTTGGTGAACAATGAAAAATTGTGATGTTTGAGAATCATAATCTCCACCTATTCTCGCCATTGAGATAACTCCTCTATCATGTTCTAAATCATTATCAAAACCATTAGAAGTCATTTCACCAATAATTGTACATGATGGGCTATCAATTTTACCACCTTGAATCATAAACTCGTTTACGACTCTGTGGAATTCATTATCTGTGTAATCCCCTCTTTGAATATAAGAAATAAAATTACTTACAGTATTTGGTGCAACATCTGGGAATAATTGAAGAACAATGTCTCCCATATCTCTAACTGTGATTGTTATAATAGGATTTAGTAAATTTACATGTTCAAAATACGGTAAGTCTTGTAAGTTAACAAACACTTCATCGGGAATAATAATTTCAAACTCTTCTACAACTGGTTCTTTCTCACATCCAAGTAATCCAAAAGATATGAATGCTGATAATATCACTACTAATAATTTTTTCATAATAATTCACCTCAAATTAATTTATCTAAGTCTAGTTGTTCTTCAAAATTACCATCTCGCATTTTAATAAGAAGCTTAAGTAGTGCTTCATTTACTTCACGATTAGTATTTGTAGTAAATCCACCTGAATGATTAGACAATACAACATTATCAAGATCATAAATAGGTTGTGATGATGGCAACATTACTTCCTTTACTTTCGGATAATTATACCATACATCAGATGCAAATCCTTTTAATGTATTATTAACAAGAGCATTATATAAACTCTTTTCTTCAATAATATTTCCACGACCAACATTTATTAAGTATTTGTTCTTCATTCTTGAGAATAATTTCTCATTAAATAGCTCTTCGGTTGTGTTATTCAAAGGAGCAGCAATAATTATTATATCACTAACTTGTACTAAATTAGTAAGATTTTTTACTAAAAAGATATCTTTAGGATATTCCTTATTCCTATCTATTGTATAAAACTCACAATCAAAGCCTTTTAACATTTTATGAATTCCTTTACCAATTCTACCATATCCGAATAATCCGATAGATAATCCTTGAATACTAACCCAAGGTTTTCTTGTGTTTGAATTCCTTTCAGACCAGTTTCCCTCTTTTAATGAATTGTGATAATTCAAAGTATTTCCAAGTAAAGAAAGAGTTAATGTCACGGCTTTTTCAGCAACATAACGAGATCTAGTTGAAATGATAAATAACTTCAATTCCTTTTCTCTCATATCTTTTAAATCTATACCATTATGTCCAGTATATGGAATAATAACTCCTTGTAATAAAGGGTTATGTTGTGTTTGTTTGTATTTACCACTTATTAAATAATGACACTTCCTTGGGTCATCAACAATTGTAATCCCTTCGATAGGATTATTGATGAGGAAGTTTTGAATTTTTTCATGTGCAGCAAAAACTTTCATAAGTAATCCTCCTTACTAAAATAATGACATTTGAGTAGTTGTTATGTGTTTTCTTGACTCTTTAATAATATCATTCATTTCATATAATATACCATACTTATTGCACAATTCTTCAAAATGTTTCCTTAATTCTTTATGAATCGGAGAAACACACATGTAAGAGTCTTTAAATGTATCAATATATTTCTTTTTCAAATCTGGTCCTATTTTATCGAAAAAATAGTCTCTTTGGTTTTCTCTTAAAGTAACTCCAAACGATGGATAGATATATTTTGCGTTTGCAGCATGAGCTTGTTCTACTATTCCTGAAATATTTTCGATTGTGTCGTTTATGAACGGTAATAGGGGCATCATAAGTATCCCCGTAAATAAACCTTCTTCCGAAAGCTTTCTGATTGCTTCAAATCTTTCACTTGTAGTAGATGAATTTGTTTCAATTCTATTTTGAAGTATATCATCTGATGTTGTTATTGTTAATGCTATATTACAAACACTATGAGTATTAATCTTTTTAAAAAGATCAATATCTCTCAATACCAAATCACTTTTTGTAATAACAAAAACTCCAAATCGATATTTGTTCATTGACTTTAAAGAGTCTCTTGTATAGTTTAACTCAGCTTCATATTGGTTATAAGGATCGCTCATTGCGCCAAGCCCAATAACCCCTTTTTTTCGTTTAGTAGAGAGTTCGTACTCCACTTTTTTAGGAGCATCAATCTTCGCTTTAATAGTGTCAAAATTAAGAACCTTATAACAGCTACTTCTTGAGTCACAATATATGCACCCTTGATTGCACCCTCTATAGATATTCATGTTAAATGATGTATCAAACCATGAATAATCGCTATCAGATTTCTGGACTAATTTAGAAGCATTTACAAATTCCATTATTTTACTCCAATCGCATTCTTATAATCAAAGAAAGGCACGTCATTTTTTATCCTATTACGGTAAAACTCTATATATTTTTTTCCAAACTTCGAAGTAATCATTTCTTCTCCTGCACCATAGATAACCATATACAAAATTAGCTCTCTTAATTTAAGAAAATCATTAAGGTGGTCAAACCATGAAAAGTCAAGATTATTCACTTCTAAATACCCTTCACAAAAGTCATTTAAGAATGCTTTAGTCTTCTCTTCTTTTTGTGATTCTGTGAATCCTGAAAGGCCAAATTGATAGAAGATAATTATTGCAATATCACTTATGAAATGTTTGTATGCTGAGTCATCAAAATCAAAGAATGTGAAGTCGTTACCATCATAATACATATTACCAAAATGTAAATCAGTATGAATTAATCCATAACTATCTATATCAGTAGGTAATTTCTTTAGTTTCTCAATTAATTCTAATCCTTTTTCAACTATAAACATATCCTCTTTCATCAGATTTCTTCTGCCAATATCTAAAAAATCTTCTTCATACCAATGATGTCTTTTATGAACTGGTTTATAATCTTTTGTTAGTAAGTGAAGTTTTCCAACAGCTTTCCCAAATTCTTTATTTAGTTCCGGGCCTATTTGTTCTCTTTTGACAAAATCTCCTTTTGCTTTTACAAAAGCTGTAACTGTAAAATACTCAGAGTTTTCAGTGTCACATTTTTCAGTAACAACGTTGTTTACTGATGTAACAACTTGTGATACATTAGCTCCATTATTATATAGAAAATCAATGAATTCTATTTCTGCCAAAACAAGATCAAAAGTTCTGTGCGTACTATGAACAAATCTTAAAATGTATGAAATACTATCTTTCTCATACTCATATACAAAGTTCTCAAATCCACCTAAACTCTTTAGTTTGTTCTTATCAATATCATAAAGCTCTATAGCTTTTTCAATTAGCGAATCATTCATTGCTTCTTTTATGTTTTTCTCCATTGATATCACCCTCTTATTATGTCATCTATTTTCCAAAATGATTTGACACAAAGTAGTTCATTCCTAGCTCCCATCTCTTTGATTTCTATAATATTCTACTTGCTGTGTAACTACTTCAATTTTAGCGTTAATATAGTCTTCTTTATCATTTACCATATAGAATTGATTACTGTAAAGTGAATGTGCAGTATTAAATAACTCTGAATACGATTCAAACGAGAAGGTTCCATCTTCTATAAACTGCATGAAGTAGTTCTCATAAATTACACGGTACTCATCATAATCCCATAGATTGTCAACTAGTGGTGATCTGAAATGATTCCATTCAAACCTACCCCAGTCATATATATCATTACCCAGAGTATAATCAATGAAAGCAGGTTCCCCATTCCATCCACTTCCAAGGGAGTTATCGTAATCAAAAGGAATATATGTCATATAATCATTTTCATCAAAGTAAAAATACCAGTTATTACCATTTGCTCTATAATCATCAGGGCTTCCTAGTAATACATTCATAGCCATTGCTCTTAAGAATGAATCAATATTAAAGTTATCCTCATAAAATTGTTTTCTTTCATCTAAGTTATTCTTGTTTATACCATATGTGAAAAGAATCAGATTCTGAAAATCAGGTACATCAGTATTTGTTTCTTTACCATATGTAGGTCTATAATTTGTTTCCCAATCTCTTACACCATATGAATCAGTATCGTAGATTGGTTCTAAAGAGCTTGGCCACACACCTTTATATAAATCTCCTACTACTTTCGTAGGAACATCTTGAAGATTTTTTCTGATGAATTCTTCATCATAATGTTCAAATACATTGTAAAAAGATATATCTTCGACCACTCCGTCTATGACTAATCGTACTTCAGTAAAGCTTGCCTCAGGAAGTACAACCCCAACTTCAGAAAACATATCATACGCAAATATCTCATTTGTAAATGAAATATCATTTTGGTTATTCCATTTAAATAGTAATTGTTCTACATTAAATACTTCTCTAGTTTTTAAATCATCAAACATCTGACTTGAACTAGGCAACTCAAAAGTTTCATTGAATTTTAACATAAAATGCATTGCTTTTGGATTACCTGAACTATCTATTGGTAATTGTCTTGAATAGATATTCCCTTTAGATCTAAACCCTACATTTTCAATAGTATATACTTCATCATCAGCCACATATGTGACAGTAACTAATCGATGTTTATTGCTTCGATAACTTCCGTAAAAATCATTATACTCTTCCATGTCATTTATATGTGCGTCCCATTGTTCTTGAGTAAATTCAATTATAAACGTGTGTCTAATATTGTGATTAAAAAGATCTTCATAGTCTTGGCTCTGATCTCTTGAATTATCAAGAAGAGCCAAGTTTAATTCTTCTTCTTGCTTTTTCTTATCTAAGATCCTTTGGACGACGTCTTCATTAGATGGAAGATTTAAAATCAAAGTTTCTTCAGTTGCTATTTCAAGTGTAAAAAGAGTGGTTCCAAGAAATAAGAATATCAGAATTCTTCTTATAACTAACCCTGTCATTATTCTGAAATGTAGTCTCCTTGATGAGATAGTAAAACAATGCTTTTTACACTTTTTATTTCTTTTATTTCATTAATCGCAGAATACTTCTTATCTTTACTTCTTACTTCTAACGTTAAATCTAATTGATTTTCTTTCACAGTTTTATTTCTCAACGTATACTTTCCGTAAATGCTTTTAATTTTAGATAAAATTTCTTGTTCATCTTCTGTCCCTGTTGCTCTAATAATAAGGAAGTAAGATGAGACAAATACTTCTAAAGCAATCAATAAGAAAATCGCTAATGCTATAATCACTGTTGAGACAACTGCTACTAATATTAATCCAGCTCCACTTGTAATCCCAAGTCCAACAGCCCAAAACATAAATACTGTGTCAAATGGATTTTTTAAAGCAGTACGAAATCTTACAATTGATAACGCCCCAACCATCCCAAGAGATAATATAATGTTTGAAGAAACCGAAACTATTATTACACTGGTTACCATTGCAACAATAGGTAAACTAATAGCGAAACTGCGGTTATATACAGTTGTTTGATAACTTTTCTTATAAGTAAACAGAATTATTAAACTGAGTAAGAAAACACTCAATATATTGAAAATTATTGCATTTAATGAAATGTTTTGTGATGAATATAGTCCTACAACATCTTCACCTAATATATCTAATAGTGATACTAACATAATATTCCTCCTATAGTTCTAGACTGTCATATCCCATAAAATACTTGGAATAAGCTAATTGATTTGGGTTAATAATTTTCAATAAGTCTTTCACAATTCTTGGTAAATAATCCTGATATTTAACTTCCATAATTAGCATTGTGTCTTTTAATAACTTATAATCAATATCAATATCTTCATCACTATATCTTTCAGTACATAAATCGTGATCAAATGTTATTCTTAAGTTATTTGTGTCATCCATGTATGCTTCTCTATTATATTGAATAAAGCATGTTGGAGTTAAATAATTTTTAAGCATATCTAGAGAAAACTTTCTTATTAGATCATCTTCAAAGTACTTTTCCAATATCTCAAGGTCTTGATGAATGATTCCATGAAATTGTTCCTTATTAATAACTGTTGAGTACTTCACTGATACTTCTCCAGTTTTTTCTTTTAATTCAAGTCTCTTTAAAGAAGCATCGTTATAATATCTAATACGATATTTCTTATGAAACTGATTTCCAAAAGCTTTATCACTTGCTCCTGAGAAAACTAAATCATCCAAATAGATACTTGTAACATTATAATAGTCTTTATCACCATGACAGTCGTGATTAAACATAAGTTTTATCGCGTCTATCACTTTTAAATAATCTATATAACTAATCATATACTTAAACTCAAAACGCCTAGTTCTATTCATTTGAACCACTCCTAGCATTATTGTAACACATTTTAAAAGCGTTTCATCTCTTTGTTTTCTTTTCCCAGAATTTAGAGATATATGATTGTAAAAATTGTCCTTTACCAATACTTATAGCATGACTCCAGTTCTTTGGGAAAAGCGATTTATACTTATTGTGAGAGTAGCGATCATCAAAAAGCACGGCTACACCTGTTTCTTCTTCTGTTCTGATTACTCTCCCAACTGCTTGAATAACCTTGTTCATTCCAGGATATGTATATGCGTAATCAAATCCTTCGTCAAACTCATCATCAAAATGATTTCTGAGTAGCTCATTATATTTATTGAATTGTGGCATAGCTACTCCTATTATAATTACTCCATTTAACATGTCGCCAATATAATCTATTCCTTCACTAAAACTTCCACCCATTACAAAGAAAGCTACTCTTGAAACTGTTGCTTCTTTGTTAAATTCAGAAAGCATTTTGTTTCTTTCATAGAGACTCATATTTCTAGTTTGCACTAACATATTATATTCTTCAGTATTAAATTCTTCCAATACCATATTTAAATATACATATGAAGGGAAGAAAACGATATAATTCCCTATCTTTGTTTCAGCAAGGGCATAAATAGAATCAATTATCTTATCAACACTTCTAGAACGATCTCGATATCTTGTAGATGTTGATTCATCTACAAACAATCCTAAATTGGATTGTTTAAAGGGAGAAGGAATACTAATTGTCTTTCCCTCACCTTTTGTAATAAGCTTCACATAGTAATCTACAGGGAATAATGTAGCGCTAAATAGTACCACTCCACTCGCTCTTCTATTAATAGTATCTAAAATATAATTAGAAGCATCCAAACAAGATAGTGTAATCACTATGTTGTCGTTAATTACTTCAATGATGTATCTATAGTTATCATTGTAAAATTCACTAATTCTTGTAAACTGCAAGAGTTCAAAATATCCATCAAGAATTTTATCTCTGTTTGTAAATTTCTTATTTTCAGATAAAATTCTATCTATTTTAAACGTTATTCCTTCCACCAAATTAAGCAAATCAATGTCTTGTTCATTTTGATAGTAAAAACGACTTTTTATTACTTCATTATCTTCAACAAACTTATCAATATATTCAAGCAATTTATTGATTCTTCCTTTGATAGAAGGCTTGATTTTATTTGCTGCTTTTTTTAGTTTTAAGAGTGACTGTTTATTAATGGAACTTGAGTACATATTTCGAGAGCGGTCAACCATATTATGTGCCTCGTCAATCAACAATTTTGGAGTATAATATTCTTCCTCAAAATAACGAATCAAATGCGTTCTTGGATCAAATGCATAATTGTAATCACAAATAATTACATCACAATAATTAGATACTGACAAACTAAATTCATGTGGGCATATTGTATGATACTCTCCATAGTCTTTTAGTAGTTTAATATCATATACATCATTATGAACAAAAATATCTTCAACGGCTGGTTTTAAGCGATCAAAGAACCCTTTAGCATAAGGACATATGTCTGGGTCGCAATCTACTTTGTCCATTAAACACATTGCTTCTTTTGAATTGATTACTATAGACTTGCATATCAAGCCATTTTCCTTTAATAAATTAACTGTATCGACTACTATTTTTTTACCTGCGTTTTTAGCAGTAAGATAAAATATTTTCTCTTTTTCATTATTGATTGTTTTTAGTGCTGAGTATAAACTACCTATTGTTTTACCTATACCAGTAGGTGCAATGCTATACAATATATCTTTTTTCATTAGTGTTTGATAAACTGCGCCCATAAAACGGTATTGTCCTTCCCTATATTCAGGAAAAGGAAACATTAGTCCCTCAATTGAAGATAATTTATTTTTCTGATGTTCATCATATATCTCTAACCAATTAGTGTATTCTTTTATTGTATTTTCAAAAAATCTTTCTAATTGTGAAATATTATATCTCTTATTAAAAGATTTTGTAAGGTACCCTTCAACTGCTATATAAGTAAGCCTTACATTTATCGATTTCAAGTCATTCTTCTTCACATACATATAAGCATACATTTTTGCTTGCATTAAGTGTTCTGGTCTTGTATTAATCTCCATTAGTTCAAGATCTACTTTTGTACTTTTAATTTCTTCAATAATTAATTTGCTATGTTCAGACAATAATCCATCCATTCTTCCAGTAATATAAAAACTATAATTCCCAAGTTCAAAAAGAGTTTCAACAGAAACCTCTTTTTTATCAATTTCCTTGTATTGATTTTGAAGATGCTGGTGAGCTTCAATACCCTCTAAAGCACGTTTATTAGACTGGTATTCACTAGTTAAATCGCCACCACTGTATATGAATTTCACAATGTCTTTGGCTGTGATTTTGATATTTTTCATAATATCACCTATAAATATTATAACAAATAAAAAAGAGAAATCATTCTCTTTTTTATTTATATTTTTTGAAAAACAATTACATTCACATTATTAGTAGTTACTAGATTAAGATTGAATTTTTTAGCGATTACTTCAAGCGTTTTTAATGTGTAAAAAGATACATGTGTAGTGTCTCTTCTATACCACCAATTTAGAAACTCAGGTAGTTCCATTGTTCTAAATCTTGTCATAATCACTAAGTACCCCTTTGATTCTAATAAACTTGATAAATGTTTAAAATCAGCAAGAGGATTATTGAAGTGTTCTACTACTTCTGTAGAAGTAATCAGTTCATACATATTATCCTGATACTCTAAATTATCATTAAAGTACGGGTCAAAATCAAAAACACTATAACCCTCTCTAACTAACAATTCTTTTAACACTGGACCAGGTCCACTTCCATATTCTAGTACTTTTTTAGTTATGCCAAGGGGTTTAATATAATCATGAATTAAATCTACAAATATTTTGACATATCCTTCACTCTCAAAAGAGTTGTTATGAAGGGAGTATTGACGATTCTCCTCTTTTCTATCAACATGGAATTCCTTATCCTTATGTATAAAGTAGCAATTGTTACATACAGAGTATGTTACCTTAATTTGTGTATCTACTACAGAAACTGTCTCATTTCCACAAATTAAACAATTATGCATTAAAACCATTCTTTTTTTGTGATTCATGAATTACTTGATCAATGATAATAACTATAAATAAGAATAGTTCTTTCTTTGTTTCATCAAGTATGTCTATTTCATATGAATCTCCAAATGAGAATACTTTCTTAGTAATTGATGCAACTTCAACATCATCTTTAGAGATGAAGAAAGAATGTGCAAAGAGTGTTCCTTCAACTTTATACTCATCTTCTCCAACTTGAACATCGAATTTTGGTTTAAACGCGAATTTCTTTTTAATCACAGCTAATTCTTCATCGTGATTTGAGAAAATTCTATAAAGTGGCATAATTCTAAATAACTGTTTTTTTGAGTTTAATACTTGTGATCCGTCCATATTAAGCAATTGAAGCTTGTTCGAAATTGACATGAATTTTCCTTCAACTTGGAACACATCATTTTGTGAATAGTCTTTAATAGTAAATTTGTCCTTTAAAGAAAAAACCTTTTGTTTAACATAATATTTCATATTATCCTCCTATATTATAAATATTCTTTCTCTTATTGATTGCGCAATGATTAACATTGCGAGTGCTAACATAATATCAGTGTTGTCTGCAAGTTCAATCTTAAAGAATTTTTCCTTATCGATTTTAACAACTTGGATAGAAGCAACAACATTGTCTTGATCATATAAATTGTATCTTACTTTCCAAATACTGCCTTTACAGGCATATATTTTGTCTTTGTATAAAATCTTATGAAGATATTTAAGGCCAACACTTATCCCTAGAACTTCACTACCAACTGAATCTAAAAGTTGAAATCTCTTTTTGAATCTAAGCGGATTGTAGTTCACTTTAAATGTTGAAGAATTCACTTCGTCTTTAATGTTTAACCCTGATATAACTGGTAATTTAGCATGTTTTAATGTGAAAAAAAGTTGTCCTTTATCATCAACTAGTTCCACACTATTTTTGTTAAATACACCATTACATCTTGCGAAATATACCATTTATAACCCTCCATAAAATTAACTTATTATTTTACTCAATTCTGTTACAAAGTCTGAGTCTAGCGTTAAATTCTTTCTTGCCCAACTGCTTAGTATTTTCTTAACTACATCATCTTTCACAGAAAACTTTCTAAAGAAATCCTTTTTTCTTGAAGGCATTTCCTTAAATCTAGTGTTAAATCTAGTGTTTATATAGTTGATATCTGCATATAACTCAATAACCTCTCTCTTTAAAGAGTCTTTAGAGTGTACATCTCCATCAGTTATTGTAATTGTATTATACCCTTCTTTCTCTAATTGTTCTCTTACATATTGAATATTTCCATATCCTCCACAAGGTATAACGCGATAGTTTTGAAATTCATCAATTACTTTTAGTCCTTTTTCAAACCATGCAACATCGTATTTTCCTTCTACAAGTAACAACTTCTTCTTTTGATCTTTTTCAAATACATCTGTAATTGTCTTTATTTCAGTCTTGATATCTTCTTTATACAGTACTTTTACTGAGTAATCGAAATTAGAGACAACATTTTTATGTTTTGATGTAAATATTGTTTGATATGAATATTCTGTGATATCTTTTAACGCTTTTAAATCAAAATTATTTTCAAAGTTATCAATTCCTATAATCGTATGTTGATAAGTGATGTTTGAAACAATGCGAGTATATTCTTCTTTTGTGAAACTAACTGAATCGTTAATATTTATCTCATATCTAGTATCAATTTTGAATAATTTGTAGGAGTTATTTCCTAACTTACCATCAAGATAATCAAACACATTAAAAACTTTGTTTTTGTCAATGTTGTTAGTATCTATACTCAAATTAATACTTAGAATATCATTAAGTAGTTTTGGAGCATATATTACTTTTGGAACATATAAATATTTTATATAGTTAATTTCATCCATATTACCCAAACACTTACTAAATTCTATGTGATAATCAGGACTTTTATAGACTTTTCGATATCTTTCATCATCAACATGTATCTCAATAATAATATCTTCTTCTTTATTTCTAATATATTCAAAATGAAAAACATTATTAAAAAACAGATCCAATGCTTCTAAAATTGTCGTTTTACCTGAAGCATTAGTTCCAATAAATAGTGTGTTCTTATCAAGGGGAATATTCTCTCTTTCAAAAACTTTATAATTCTTAATAAAGATATGATCAATCATTTCCTTCACCCCGTAATTGAAAACTAATTTGTATTTACTTTAATTATAATATATTGTCATGCCATTATCAACACAATCAATGTAGTAGATAGTAAAAGAAGTATTTAAAAAAGTATCTAAATAAGATACTTTTTTAAAATAGAAAAGTCTTATAAGAAGTCAGAAATGAATCTATACAATTCATCAGGACAATCCACAAGTGGAGAATGTCCAGAATTCTTTAGAATAATTTTTTTTGCATTTGATAAAGCTAATACCGTTTCATCTATCATATATTCAAGCACAACAATGTCTTTTTCGCTCCATAGTGATAAGACTGGTTGTGTTACTACATCAATTGAACCGTCTCCTTCACTAACTCCGTTAGTTGTATGAGACATATTAAATGTTGTTAAACACCAATCAATATCAACGATGTTTCTTTGTTTCATTGTTTCACTTAAGTATAAATCATCATCTTCTTTACTTGGTTTATTTACATTATAAATTAGTAAATCCCAGATATATTTAATAAATGGTACATCATTTTTTTCAAATGCGTTTACCATTGGGAGCACTTGAACAGGGTCCATTGCTAATTCTGCGATATTATTATAATACTGTCCAATAAGAGGTTGTCCAGCAGCATCTTTTTTAAATACAGGATATCCTCTATATGAAGCGGATTCAATTAACACAATTTTGTCTATTATATCATTATGTTTTGCGGCTAATTTAAGTATAACAGCTCCTCCTGTAGACCATCCAGCTATGTGAACTTTCTTGATATTCAGTTCTTTTAACAGCAGATATAAATCGTCACTTAAATCATCAAGTGATTTAATCGGAGTGTTATAACTTGAATCTCCAAATCCTCTTAAATCTGGTGCAATTACTCTATAGTTTTTCTTAAATCTTTCAATTAAAGGTTTGTAGTGAACACCACTACTCATGTTTCCATGAACTAGCAATATTGTTTTATCTCCTTGTCCTTCATCAATATAAGCGTAAGTTTCTGAATTAGGTAGTTTTACTTTTTTCTTTTCCAATTTCATTCCTCCTAAACTATTATTTTTAATTGATCATGATTGATAAATCCTAAAATTAGTGAAGTAAATAATTCTGGTTTTTCATACATGCTTGCATGTCCACATTCAGGAATTATAACTAAATTTGAATTCGGCAACATTTTATCAATGTATACCTGTTCAAACACTGGAGTTAGGTAATCCTCTTCTGAAGATATAATTAGTGTTTTGGTTTTTATGAATTTTAACGACTCAATAACATCATGTGTTTCAGCGCTTTTTGTAAGTCTTACCATTGCATCTAAAAATACTTCATTACTGAATATTGGTATTAACATTTTCTTTCTCTCTTCCATCCAATTCAAATTAGTTGTATAGAATTGCGGTGAATAGATATATGGTATTGAAATGTTATAGTATGCTAATCCATTTCTAGATTTTGATACTTCATTCCACCCATCACTTATTGCTTTTAACCAAGGAGATGTTTTAGCTACAACGTTAGCGATAACTAACTTGTTAATATAGTCTTGATATTTAGCGGCAAATTGAAGCGCAATACTTGCCCCATAGCTAATACCAACAATGTTAACTTTTTTTACTTCAAGAAAATCTAAAAGACTTTTGAGAAGTTCAACTTGAATACTTTGTGTATAATCTTCAACTAGCTTTGAAGTTTGACCTTGATCAAACATATCAAATCTTATCAATGTATTATTTTTTGTGAATGGTTCTACAAATATGTCCCATGATACTGTTGACATCATGATTCCATTTAAGATTATTATGATTTCTTTATCGCTTGAGATTACTCCATCAACTGTATAAAAAATCTCTTTGTCTTCATATTTGAAGATGCTCATTAGATATACCCGATTTCTTTCGCTTCTCTTCGTAACTTATCTCTAAATTTCGGATGAGCAACACTAATCAATAATTCAACTCTTTCTCTAATACTTCTACCTTTAAGTTGAACACATCCATATTCAGTAACAATATAATCAACATCGTTTCTCGAAAGAGAAACACCAGCTCCTGGTTTAAGAGTAGAAACAATTTTACTTATTTCTTCCTTAATGCCAGTTAACTTATTTCTCGCCATTGTTGTTGAATATAACGTAATGAAACTTCTACCGTTAACCGCTCTTTGTGCTCCGGTTGCTGTATCACACTGTCCACCAGTTCCACTAAATTGTACTGTCCCAATAGACTCGCTACAACATTGGCCTGTTAAATCAACTTCGATAGTTGTATTGATTGATACTTGATTATCATTTTGCCCTACTACATATGGATCGTTAACATAATTACCATCTAAGAATAAGATATCATCATTTTCATGTAGAAACTCATATAACTCTTTGGTCCCAAATGCAAAAGCACAAACCATTTTACCCG
>Ga0222628_1000224_pt1 | contig 27217 bp, 35 predicted proteins | sample AntAcemetageno95_FD_179860 | JGI IMG/M metagenome (GOLD analysis project Ga0222628, IMG submission 179860) | Saline water microbial communities from Ace Lake, Antarctica - #95 | ecosystem: Environmental > Aquatic > Non-marine Saline and Alkaline > Saline | place: Antarctica: Ace Lake | collected...
CAGCAATACTTTCAACTCCAGTTGTATGGACATAATCACTTTCAGTAAAATTACTTATATCAGATTTTAAATGTGTATGTGCTGTTGCAATTAAATTATCAAAAGAAACCTGGTGTGCGTTTGTTGTTGCTGTATGAGAAGCAAAATCAGTAAAAGATACACCAGTTGCAGCTTCAATAATTTTTCCATCAATTTCAATTCTTGTATATGTTTCTCCTGTATTATAAGTTTGTGCTGTTGTATAATAATTAGATATTATAGAAGTTAATTCTCTTATTGCAATATCACCATTAGATTGTCTAATTAATAAATTTTCATTTGTATTATCTATTTGGGGAGTATAATTAATATTCAAATTAGGAACATAAACAGTGTGATTAGCTAATGTGGTAATTCCACTACCACCAAGAACAACAGAATAATTATGTAAATTTGATTGTAAATCACCACCAAGTATTACACTATAATCACCAGTAACCCCAGAACAAACACCTGATAAAGACATATAAGAAAAATTAAATGATGATATTCCTGATGTAATTAAATAATATTGTGTTGAACCATTCCAACCAAATCCTTTACCACCAACAAAAGAATAAGCACCATAAACAATTGTAGAATAACCCATTGAATGAGAATAATATCCATCTGCTTTTGTTCTATATCCTTGTGCGTGAGAACCTTCACCATTTGATTCATTTTCAACTCCCTCTACATGAGAATAATCTCCATTTGCTTCATTATTCCAATTTTCTGCATGGGAATAAGTACCATATGCATAATTATTTCTACCTTCTGTATGAGAAGCAGAACCAATAGATGAATTTATATATCCCTCTGTGTGTGAATAATTACCTGTGGCATTATTATCTCTACCTTCTGAATGTGCTGATATACCATCTGCTGTATTTATTTCCCCCTCAACGTGTGCTGATCTACCTTCAACAATATTTCCATCTCCTTCTGCGTGTGAACTTTGTCCAGATGCAACATTATCTTTACCTACTGTATGAGAATAATTACCATTTGCCTTATTACCAGAGCCAACAACAAATGAACCTATACCATTTGCTTCTACATTATCACCAAAAGCATAAGATTCATTACCATATGCTTTTGCACCTTGACCAAAAGCCATTGAAAATAATCCATCAGCATTTGATAAAGAACCACCAGCAAAACTTTTAGTACCTGAAGCCACATTTAAATCACCTAATGTAAAACTATTTATACCAATTGACCCTGTATTTCTTGATCCTAATGTTATAGCATCATTTTCAAAATCATATATGAATAATGTTGATGATGCAAAAGTTCCCGCAGAATTAATTTGTAATTCTGTATGATTACCAGCAGCATATAAATCTGTAGATAAATGTGTATGTGCTGTTGTTGCAGAAATAATATTACCATTTACATCTAATCCAATTACATTATTTATATTTTCAAATGTAGATGTATTGTATATTGAACTTATATTTAAATAATTTACATATACTGTACCTTTTAATACTGTTTTAGTAATTCCACTATTTCCAATTACTACTGAATTTGTCCCTTCTCCAATAGCTGTGTGACCTATTACTATTTCATTAGTATCTCCAGATAATTTAGCTTTTGTATCTGAACCTAAAAATATATTTTGATTTCCAGTTTCATTTACTATTGACCCATCTGTAATATATCTTCCAGCTTGATAACCAATAGCAATATTATTTGACCCTGTTGTATTTCCATAAAAAGAAAAATTACCAATAGCAGTATTTTGGTCTCCTGTTGTATTATTACGAAGAGAACGAAATCCATTAGCAACATTAGAATTACCACTTGTATTATTATACAGAGATTCCATTCCATTAGCTATATTATTTGACCCCACTGTATTAGAATAAAGAGCTCGATAACCATTAGTAGTATTTTGTGTTCCAGTTAATATACTATATCCAGCATCAATACCTATTAAAGTGTTATTTTGTCCATCTGTTCCTGACACATGACTTAAATTTTTACCACCAGTTCCATAAATTAAAGAACCTATAAAATCAGTTTGATTAGGAAGTGATATTATTGTTGTTCCAGATAAAGCTATTGAACCATAAACATCTAATATATCATTTGGTTCAATTGTTCCAATTCCAATATTACCATTTCCTAATACACTAAATCTATCTCCACCAACTAAGGTATATGAAACTTGAAGTAAAAAATTTGAAAAAGGTACTGTAACTGTTAATCCTGTGTCGCTTAGAATATTATCTATAATACGAGATGTTTCACCTAAAACATTAACAGTATCTCCTACTTTAAAAGTATTTAAAAATTTAGTATTTAGTCCTGTTAAAGTTGTTGACCCCTCTACATTTACTAATCCAATTCCAATTGTAGATTGACTTACTTGAAAATTAGTAGTAGGATCAGATGTTCCAATACCAACATTATCTATTAGTGTTGATGGATATAAATTATTTCCATCTTGTGTCCAATAACTTGCACCAGAAATTAAATCTTGTATAGTTCTTTTTTCTATTAATCCACTTGTTTCTACTAAAACTGAATCAGAAGAAGATGTATTAATTTCAGATATTCTTGTTTGACCTGAAATATCTAATTTATAACTTACTGGAAATTTAGTTCCAATACCTAATCTTTTATTTGTTGAATCCCAGAAAAAATTAGAATTATCTTCTGAAATTGTGTTTCCTGAAACAAATAAAACTGATCCTTGGGTTAATCCGGAATAAGTAGAATCTGCAACTTTAAACCAATTATTAATATCTGAATAATCAGTTCCACTTAATCTATATAATCCATTATTATTACCATCATCATAAACAGTGGTTATCATTCCATCATATACATATATATTATCATCAGAACTCATCCAAGTAGCTGAAGATGTTAAAGATAATTGTGTTTCTACTCTACCTCTTGCATCTAAACTTTCAGCTGATTTTACTTCAAAATTTGCTGATAAATCTAATAATCCTTTATTTCTACTCATTCTTTATATTCATTTTTTATACTATCCATTTTAATCCTCTTGCACCTATTAATCCACCATTATGTGTATATTTATTATAATCAATATTATTTCCATTTATTGTCTTAGATATTACTGTTACTGTAAATGTACTTAAATCAATAGTATCATATAATCCACTTAATGTATTATATTGTTGTAATGTTCCAATTGACCCCCAAGCATCTGGGAATTCAACACTTTGTTTTGCAACACCTTCAGCTACAACCCAAGTTATGACAGTTGAACCATGACTTGCTAAACTTTGTTGTGTCATTGTTGAAATATCAACTGTTGTAGCAAAATATGGATAAACCCCTGTAATATAAGTTGTGTCTATACTTGTTATTCCTGATGGTAAAGGAGTAGAATAATCATTATCTTTATTTGATTTTGGTTGAATACCAATATCATAAGATACTGAATTAGTCCAACTTTGTGTTCCTAAAATCACAGTATAACCAGTTGCAGTTTGTATATTTGATGTTTCAGTTGATGCCGATGTATATAATCCATATCCAGTATATGTATATGTATTTGGTAATCCACTTCTATAAGGACTTGAAGAATAATATTGTGGAGAAATTGAACCTCTATTAAAACTAGATGTAAATATTATTGATATTACATCTCCAATTTCTTGTAATGTAGATGCATCATCAGTAAATGTACTAGACGGATTAGTTAAAGTAGGAAATAATTCTGGATACATCATTAAATCTAATATTTCATATACATTTTGTTGATATAAATCTGTTCCTTCTGCAATCCCTCCAACTTCAATTGCAGTTAAACCAGAACCTGTAAATATCACATCTTCTGTTAAATGTGTATGAGCAGTTGAAACTAAATTATCAAAAGTTACCCAGTGAGCATTTGTTGTTGCTGTATGAACTGCAAAATCAGTAAAAGATACACCAGTTGCAGCTTCAATAATTTTATAATCAACTTCTGTTTGAGTATATGTTTCTCCTGTATTATAGACTTGTTGTTTGTTATAATAATTACTTAAATCTGTTGAATCTTCAATTCCAACCCATGTTCCAGCAGAATAAGATAAATAATAACCTTGAATTGTTCCTCCAGTATTAACATCACCTAAATTATCTAATAATATTGATTCTTTAGTATAATGAATTGTTGTATCTCCAGTATGTGAATCAAAATCAACAACATCAGTTTTCCCAGATAAAAAATTACCTATTTCTGTTTTATTATATGTTAATCCTGTATTATAATATCTATTATCTAATTGACCATTATTTAATTCTGTTTTTGTGTACCAATCTTGATCTGCATCAAAAGATGCAAATATCTCTTTTTTAACAGTATTTAATTTTGTTAATGCTTCTATTGCTATTGCATTAGTTTCAAAATCTAAAATAATAGTATCTTCATCTTCAACTTTTATATAAATTAAATTATTCTTATAATAAAAATATGCAATATTTGGATCAATTGAATATTTATGTACTCTATTTTTATCATATATTTTTATTACTTTATCATAAATTATTCCCTCTGATGGAAAATATACAAATGTATTTAATGTATAATTATAAATCATATTTAGATTTTGCTTTTTTATATATATTAATTCAAAAAAATGATATTATGTAGATTACAATTATCTTATAATTTTATTACAACATTTTTACAATTTATTTTTAATATATAAAAATAAAACTAAAATATGTATAAAACAATAGTAATTGATGCAGATTTACATAAGAAATTAAAAAATTATTGTAAATTAAAAAAATTAAAAATAAATGAATATGTTAATGAATTAATAAATATTCATCTTAATTTCACATTAGAAGAAAAATCAGAACTTCCATTAATATTAAAAAATTCAAAAGGGGAAATTGCTGAATCTATAATTTGCTCATCTTTATCTTTTGAATTCAAAAATAATATGCCAAAAGAATTAACATTGATAAGAACTACAAAAGATGGAACAGGTTTCATAGGAAATTATAATATTAAATAAAACATTATTTAATATGAACTACACTAACAAAAAAAAATTTAAAAAAATATAAAATATCTTTAAGAAAAACTAAACTTAAAAAAATTATATAATGAAATATTATAATGGAGATATAGTTAAATCAATAAATGATGGATATTTTCCAATTTCCACCAATCAGAAAAATTTAATTCCATTTGGAAATATGATTGGTGAAGTTATTAAAGTTTATCAAAAAAATTTATATCTTAATCCAATTACTAAAAAGTATTCAAAAATACATATATTAAATGATGTTTGTGAAGTAAAATTTGAAACTATTATTTTAGGTAAAAGTTTTTGCAGACTTGAATTAATAAAAAGAGGAAGAGAAGGGAAATTAAGAAATATATTAGATTTAGAATAATTCTTTAAAAACAACAATTTCTAACATAATTTGTTTAATATCTGCATCATCATGTTGTCCTGCAACTAATTTCATAGAATAATTTCCTTCATTATTTTTCATAAAATCCATTATTTGATAAATACTATTATTATCAATCATATTCCAAAAAAATTCATATGTGATATGATAATCAGTATATTCTGCATATTGCCAATCAAAAAAATAATGTTTTTTCTTATTACTACAATTTAATTCTCTTTTTAATTTATTTCCAAATTTGTTAATTTCTGATTCTGATAATTCTTTTCCCTCAAATAATTTTATAAATTTCATTAGTTTTTATTTTTTTATTATATATTAAATTATATCTTTGTAAAAAATAAATATATAAAATGATAAATAGAATAAAAATATTATTACCAGAAATTGAACAACATCTTATTGATATGGAAAATTGTGAACAAGATAAAACTTTTCATAGTGAAGGTAATGTATTGATACATACTAAGTTAGTTCTTGAAGAAGTTGAAAAATTAACAGATATTAATGAAAAAGATAAAGAACTTTTAAGATGGTTAGCATTTTTTCATGATATTGGAAAACCTTATTGTTCAATTGAAGAAGATGATTATATTAGATCACATGGACATTCAAGAATTGGTTATCATATTACAAGAAAATTATTAGAAAAAGTAGATATATTATCTTTTGAAGATAAATTACAAATAATTAATTTAGTAAAATATCATGGAGATCCAAATTTTGTAATTAATAAAAAAGATCCTGAATATGAAATTATAAAAATGAGTATGGATGTTAATATGAAATTATTATATCATTTTGCTTTATGTGATACATTAGGAAGAATTGCTCCAGATTATAAAGAATTTGTTGATAATATTGAATGTTTTAAAATTATAGCTCAAGATTTAAATTGTTTTGAAAAACCATATCAATTTCAATCAGATATTGCAAAATATAATTATATAATTAAAAGAACTCACCATCATTTAGACATTCCTTTTAATGATACAAAATCAAAAGTTCATCTTATGTGTGGTATTCCGGGAGTTGGAAAAGATACTTGGATTAAAAATAATTTAAATAAGAATATTGTTTCTTTAGATGAAATAAGAAAAGAATTAAAAATAAAACCAGATAAAAATCAGGGAAAAGTCATTCAATTAGCGAAAGAAAGAGCAAAAGAATATTTAAGAAAAGGAGATGATTTTGTCTGGAATGCAACAAATACTACCAGGAAAATGAGAAGTAAATTAATTCAATTATTTACTGATTATAATGCTTACATTACTATTATTTGTGTTAATGATACATTAGAACACATACTTATTAAAAATAGACAGAGAGAAGCTATGGTACCTGAAAAAGTTATTAGAAAATTACACAGGAATTTTGAAATTCCAAGACAATATGAAGCTCACAATGTAAAAGTAATAAACTATGGATGAAGTAAAATAGAATTATCAATTATTCTATAACTGGAACAATATTAATATCACTAATATTTATGTTTAGTTTTTGGGTTTTACAGTGGGATGGTTTAACAGGATTAGATATCAGAACTGAATATAAACTTGAATTAATTATATTTTTTTCAACTCTTTTTTTATTTATTTGTAGTTTTATAAGAACAATGACATTAAATGAGGCCGCCATGCAAGATGGGAATGAAAAAGCATATTATCCATTATTTCATAATGGAGATTATGTAAAAATTATTACTATGAATGATAAGAATACTGATTATCTTATTGTTCAAAATAATACTGATGGTGCTTATGTTAAATTGAAAACTGATAAAATATATCAAATAACTAATATTCATAAAAAATTTAAAGATCTTAATTATATACTTGATAATAAATATATTGTTTATTGTGCATTTTTTGAACAAGATTCTGATTGTGAAATTAAATCTGAAAGAGAAAAAAAATTCAAAAGAATTATCTAATTTCTTTTTTTAATATATAAAAGAAAAAAACATAAATGGGAACATCAAGTATTGTTGCAGAAATAGGTGGGTTTAAAGTTGATGATAAAATTTTTTACAAAAAATCAGATGGCAAAGAAGGTCAAGGGGTTATTTCATCTCTAACAATTTATTCTAAAAAACTTCCAAATAAAAATTCATTTAATATCTGTTAAACTGGATTATCATCAACAGGATCAAATAAACATAAATTATATTTTTCTCCATCAATTATATATGATATTACATATATACCTGAAAACAATTCATTTATAGACAAAGATTCAACAGAAATTATTATTAGAAGAATATAAGTATTTTTTATATTAAAAATTTAATATATACTTATATAAAAACAATAATCAATTATGGACTTTTTTAATAATAAGACAAATGATAATATAAAATTCAAAATTAATGCTGAAGGTATTAATACAAGTGATGTTGAATCAAGATTAGTATTCAACACAAAAGATCAATTAAATTATATTATTTACGGAAAAATAAAAGAGGGTGTTTGTACATTTACTATACCAGAATTAAAGATTTATGAAAAATCTAATAATGGTACAGTAAGATTTGAATTAGTATCTGAGGATTTATATTTTAATGTATGGGAAGATAAATTTAATATCAAAACTAAATCAACTATTAAAATAGATGAAATGATTCGTGAAGTAGTTGAAGAAAGTAAACCTACAATAAAAGTTGCACCAATTATAGAGAAAAAAGTTGAAAAAATAGCAGAAAAAATTGAAGACGTTAAAGAAGAAATAAAAATTGATGAAAAAATTGATGAAAAAATTGATGAAAAAATTGATGAAAAAATTGATGAAAATATAGAAATCCCAAAAGAAATAGAAAAAGAACTATTAAATTTTGATGATTATATAAGAAAAACACAACAATAAATCTGTGAAAAAATACTCAACATTTATTAACGAAGAATTTAATTCAATTCAACCCAATGGGAAAGGAATTTTAACTATTGAAGTAGGAGATGAAGCAAGTTCTAATGAAAAATGGAAAATGTTAATATCACTTGAAAGCAATTGGAAACAATATGCAAATAAAAGCATAACTATTGTGGATTTCAATAATATGTATGCATCAACTCTAATGGAAAATCAACAAAAAATATCATCAACAGTTGGTGATTCTTGTTGGAATGAAATAGAACCAATTATTTCTGATGAATTAAGAAAAGCAACAAATGTAGAACAAGCTGAACCAGTTTATGATAAATTATATGATATCTTTGATAAATATGAAATCTATATTGAAACCGGGAAACAAGAAACTGAATTACATAATGAAAATTTTGAACAACAAGAATATGCTGTTGATGATATTGTCGCAATAAAATTTAATGGTGATGAACATATTGCAAGAATTGATACAATTAATTCTAAAGTATCATATTTAATTCAAATAGAACAAAATACTGCATTTCTCCCACATAAACATGAAATTAATAAATCTCAAATTATTAAAAAAATTAAAGGGAATAATTCACCTGCATTATCATCTGATTGGAATCAAAAATTACAACAACCACCAAGTAATGACTTCGCTATTAATGGTAACGGAACTCCCGGAACAGCCGCTCCAGGTACACCTTTTAGAAGTACTTAAAATATTTATACATTTTATTTTTATTATTGATTATTTTGCTGTATCTTTGTCAGTATTATTAATCAAAAGAAAATAATCATATGGGTAAGAAATTAACAAAAGAACAAAAGGAAACTAAAAAATTAGCAAAGATTGCTAAAAAATTAGAACAAGATAAGAAAATAGATGCTGTCAAAAATCAAATTAAAGATTTAGATGATAAATATGAAGTTATTTCTAAATTAGTATATGGTTGGAAAGAAATTAGTGAAAAAGTTTTAAAAGATATTAACAACCATCTCCTGCACTATAAAATTGTTCATACATTAGGAGGATTTTATAATATAGATGATAATAGTGATTTAAATGAGATATACATAAGCAAGAAACCTATTTCTGATAACATTATTCAAAAATATGCAGATTTAAAATTAGAATTATTAGACATTGAAGAACCAGGATATTAAAACTATGAAAACAAATAAATGTAATTGTGCATTAGTAAGTGGTGGGCTTTAGTGAAACATCCAATTTTACCAACAATATTAACTGTCATTGATATTGAGTATGATGAAGAACAAGAAAACATAATGACTTGGACTTGTGGTGATATGAGTGGAGGACAAACAAAAAAACCAGAATCATTAGTGTATATTTTTGTTAGTTAAAATTAAAATCAAATATTTATATAAATTAAAAAAAGAAAGAAAACATGAAAAAATTAGTTATTTTAACAATTGCATTATTTATGTTATTAAGTTTTAGTAATTGTACAAAAAATCAAAGAGCAAAAAAATGGGGTGGTAATGCTTCAATTGAATTAGAACATGGTCAAAAATTACTTACAGTTACCTGGAAAGATGATAACTTGTGGTATTTAACAAGAGAAATGAAAGCTAACGAAACACCTGATACTTACACATTTACTGAAGAATCAAGTTTTGGTGTAATGGAAGGATCTTACACAATAACAGAAGTGAAAAGAAAAAAATAATATATAATACAAGAAAATACATATAAAATCAGAGGTTAATATTAATCTCTGATTTTTTTTATGTCTATATATTTTTATTTGTGAACATTCAAAAATAATATATAGAGTTATGGATATTCTAAAACAAATCACATTACATAATACATTACCAGACATTTTAGGAGGAGGAGATTATCATTTAAGTGAAACACAATATAACAATTTAAGTGGATACACAGGTGATTTTATTAGTGGTTCTGGGATAACTAATTATATTCCAGTATTTAATTCTGACAAAACATTAACTAATTCAAATATTTATTATGATGGAGTTAATGTTGGAATTGGTACTTCTTCACCAGAAACAACTTTAGATGTAAATGGATCAACAATAATAAGAGGGGATTTATTTGTATCTGGATCAGCAACTACAATTTACACAGAAGAATTAACTGTTAAAGATAATTTAATTTTAATAAATTCTGGTGAAACTGGTTCAGGAGTAACAGCAGGTTATGCTGGGATTGGAGTTGATAGAGGAAATTTATCAAATTTTTGGTTTATTTTTGATGAAAGTTCAGATAGTTTTAGAATAGGTGAAAGTGGATTAACTCAAGCAGTTGCAACAAGAGAAGATTTTCCAATAGATACTTCACTTGTTTTTTGGAATGATTCAACAAATAGATTAGAAACTAATACAGATTTATTTTATAGTGGAAACACATTACATGTTATTGGAAATGTTAATATATCATCTGGCAGCACATTTAATGTTGATAATAATATAATTCTTCGTTATATCGAAGTTGGAGAATCTTTATTTATTGGAAAAAATTCGGGGTTAAATCAAACAGGAACACACAATACTATGATTGGTGTTTCAGCAGGTGAAAATAACACTGAAAATTTTACTTTATTTATGGGAGAAGAAGCAGGAAAAAATAACACTGGGAATTTATCTACTTGTTTAGGATATAGAGCAGGTAAAGATAATAGTGGTGAGGCTGCTATATCATTAGGGTATCAAGCAGGTGAAAGAAATTCTGGGGATTCTGCAATATCTATTGGGGATTTTGCTGGAAGAGATGGAAATGCTGAAGCATCTATAAATATTGGGGTAGAAGCAGGAATAGGAAATTTAGGAGTTGATTCAATCGTTATTGGACTATCTTCTGGAAAATATAATGAGGGGGATTATACAATTTTTATTGGTGAAGAAGCAGGAAAAAATAATACTGGTGGGGACACTATTGGATTAGGTTATGGTTCAGGGGATGGAAACACTGGTGAATATAACTATTTTATAGGTGAATATGCAGGTTATGCAAATGAAGGTAGTAATTGTGTTTTTATAGGAGAAGCAGCAGGCGAAAGCAATACATTAGATAATCAATTTATATTAAAACAAGATAGTGCAAACTCAATACCATTAATTCAAGGAGATTTTGCAACAGGTTATGTAGGAATTGGAACAGATTCACCATCAGTGAAATTAGATGTTGTTGGTAGTGTTTCAGCATCAACATATTATGGTGATGGTTCAAATTTAACTGGAATAGAACAAGATTTAAATGAATTTGAATTACTTGAAAGTTGGAAATCATCACATAATAATTACATTGAATTTACTGAAGTATCTGGTAATACTACACAAATAGATTATTGGAGTAATTCTGGAAAAACATTAAAATTATTTACAAAAACTATATCTTATAATATTAATGATGAACCAACAGAAATTATCAACACTGATGAAATAAGTAGTAAAATATTAACAACTAATATAGAATATAGTGGAACAACAATATTAAATATAACTAAAATATATGAATAAAGATAAATTATTATTAGAAAAAATAGAATTAGAAAACCTTATTGAAAGTTTTTCATTTGAAGATGAACATTCATTTAATAGTGAAAAACATTTTGCAGAAATAAGGTTGGAAGAAATAAAAAGATTATTAGATAATGAGAATATATAGATGGAAAAAACCTGAATTAACTGTTACTCTTACAACAGGTGGAACTTTATTGGATAACACACAATATTGGGTTACTGGTCAATTTCGTTCATATAATACATTAGGTGGTGGCTATACTATTTTTTATAATGGTAGTGGTCCTCACGCTGATGCAGTAACTTTTACAACAGATGCAGTGAATAAATCTATTGAAGTTTCTTGGCAAACATCTGGTTCTATTACAGAGATTTCAGATGCAGGTAGTGGAGAAGTATTAATTACAACAGAACTTCATTGCCTTAGAGATAATGATGAAATTACTATTATGAGTGGTGCTTATGCAGGAACTTATGATATTACCTGGGTTAGTTATAATTCTTTTAAAATAACAGCAACTTGGGGAGCAACAGATACACCTACTTGGGAATGTTATGAATTACCAAATGACTGTCAATCAATATCTTTATGGATGCACACTAAAAACCCAGTAAATTCAGATGGAACTTTAAACAAAGAAACTGGACGCAGCCAATATGTAAGCCACGCTTGGAATTATCGAGCTTATACCACAAACCCAATCGTAGTTACTGCCCCGTTTGCTCTAGCTCGTCAACAATCTGACCCATTCTTTTCTGGATATGATGCAAGTTATGGGCGTATGTTTGAAACAGGTATGCCAATTATTGTGGGAACAGAAACTAGTTTATCATTAGATGAATTAAATGATGAATTTAAAGCAGCAGGATTATTCCCAGAATGTCATGCAAGTAGTGGGGATGGTTCAGGTTCAGGTACACATTTAGATTTTTATGGTTACATAGATTTTAAGAATGTAACAACTACATATCAATATCTATCAGTAAATGTTCAATGGGGTAGCATTAGAATGGATAATGCAGTTTTTCGTGATAGTGCTGTTTTGTTTAGAGGTAATCTTTTTAGAAGTTGGTGTGGTTTTATTGCACGAAACACTACACTATCAGTAGGGTATAATTCTCAATTTGATATTATACCATCAGATAATGATAGTACATCTTTTAATCCGAAACAAACAGTTATATCTTTAGTCCCAAGTACTACTCATTATGATAATGTTTATATCATGAACAAAAATGTTGTTAATTGTTCTTACCCAAGAACAGGAACAATAACAAACTCAAAATTTTATGGTCCTTATTTATATTGGGTTATGGATGGTAGAGGCGACCCACCAACTTATCCACCAGTGGGTCACAGAAGTATAAGTAATACAGAAATAAAACTTAATCGTAGTTCGTTTGATTTTACAATTTATTCTTATGGTGTAGGATATTATTATGTACAAAATTTTGAAAATATTGATACTGATAGAGAATTAAATATTAAAAAAGCGTATATGAATACAACAAACTCTGATATTGATGTTGTTTTTTGGAGAACAGGAAATATTTATCTTGTTGATGATATTGATGGAGCAAATATAAATATTGTTGGTTCAGGTTATACTTACGATTTCACATCTTCAAGTGGAGTAACTGCTTTTGATGTTAGAGAACAAATGAGTTACCCAAGATATAATATATATAATGATAATGTTATAGAAAATTTTGTTATTACAGTTACAAAAGATGGATATGAAAATTATACTACAACTGTTCCATTAGGACAAGATTTAGTTGATTTATATATTGAACTTGCACCAGCAGTTAAAACAAGACAAGATATTGAGGGAAATGTATATTTAGCAATGAAACCAGAAACTGGTTCAAATTCTAAATTATTAAAATTATAAAAAATATATAGAATATGAGAACATTATATACAGACAACGAATATAAAATAGAAATTGGAATCATTAATAATGATGGTAGTTTTGCATCTGGTTTAACTGTTAATTATGAACTAAGAAAATCAGTTGATAATTCAATAACATCATCTGGATTAACAACAGAATCAAATGGTGGAGTTTATTCATATACATATACTTTTAATGATCCATTAGAATATCGATCATTATTTTTAACACCAACAGGTTATGATAATGGATTTGAAAATATATTAGTTCTTGAAAATGTAGATGATATTGCAGGTTCTTTATCTGAAATTAATAGCGGAATTACTAATATTGAATCTGGTATAACTGATTTACAATTTTCAATAGATGAACATAGAACAGAAACAGAAAATAGAATAAAATATATTTTAGGATTAGAACAACAAAATTTTAGAATAGTGGACCAAATTTATAATGTAGATAACTTAATGACATCAGCAACTATTAAAATATATAATAATGCATCAGATACTGATAATGATATCAATCCATTAAAAGAATATGCAATGAATACTTCTTATGATGGTACAGGGAAAATCACATCATATAAAGTTGTTGAAGTTTAATATATAAAATATGTTTAAAACAAATCATATAACTGAGAATATTATTACAAAAGGAATTATTAATTCATTCCCTTTATTTGATGGTATATTAACTCAAATTGAATATGAAATAATAACTCCAACAAAAAAACATGGTGGTATTGGTTGGGTTGACCTTAAAAAAGATATTCATAAAGTTGAAGATCCAACAACAATAATTGTTAATGTTAATTGGTATAAAACAATCAACCGGGATAAAAGTATTACAGTTGAACAAATAGAAAAAGAAATTAGAGAAAGAATCCAAGTTGAACTAATTAATGCAAAAAAAGATATAAATATAGAAATTGAATTCATAAAATAATATATACATTAATGAAACATTTAAAATTGTATGAAAGTATTGTTAATTTTGAAGTAAAAATCTTCACATCAGAGGAATTTACTGAGTTTTATTATGAAAAATTTGCTACAACAAATATAGAATATAGAAATGGTAATCAACCATATGATTTAAAAAATAAAATTCATTATTTTGATTGGGATGATCTTGATAGATATGATGATAATAATAAAACTAAAAGATTTATGGTTGCTTATAATGATAAAGATATTTTAGGTATTTGTAAATTTGCTTGGTTTAAATTATCAGGGCAATATGCTGTTTGTTATTTATCAACAAATAAAGATTATTTTAACCAAGGTATTTCTAAAAGATTATTAAATGAATTATTTGATTATTTTTCAAAAACTTACTCAAATGATACTCTAACTTTTACTGGTTATTCTATTGAAGGATGGAAATATTTAAGAAAGACTATATTAGAATTATCAGATAAATATAATGTTAAAATTAATGAAAAAGCTATTGAATATGTAAATGATTGGACTGATGAAAAAAGAGCATTATTTAAGAAAAGTAGAAAAATTATTTCTGATAAATACCCAGACAAACATTATTATGATTATGATTAATCATATATATTTATTTTTTCAAATAATCTCTAACATTCTTAGTTGCAGAAATTTTGTTTTCACTAACATATTTTTCATGATTTTCAACAATCTTATTTAGTTCATAATAATAATTAACCATTATCCCATATGATTGTTTCATTCCTTTTTCTGAAGTATCTCCCATCCAATTAAGTTGATATACTTTTGCTCCGTTTCTTAGATGAAAATTCGCAACAGGATCTAATGCTTTTTCCCCTCGTTTTTCATTTAATAAATAATGTGAAACCATTCTCATTAAGGGCACTTTTATTACTTCAACTCTTTTATTGTTCTTTTTTAAAATATTTAATAATGATTTTATTGGTTCTTTTCTTTCACTTTTTTTCATTTTCTTTAAATCAACACCAGTAAAAAATCTATCATCATCTAATTCTAATTTTTCAACCCATTTTCTAAATGTAGGGATAGGAGACAATGTTGAAAAATTTTTTATATTTGGTAATTCTTTATTAATTTCTTTAACAACTCTTTTAATTAAGAAATTCCCAAAATTAATTCCTTTTAATCCTTTTTGAGTGCTACTAATTGAATAGAATATTGCTGTGTCTGCATCATGTGGATTTAAATCAGGAGATTTTACATCAAGTAATTTTTGAATACTATCTGAAATCCCATTAACTAATGCTACTTCCACAAATACAAGAGGATCATTAGGAATTTTATGATGCATAAATGCAAATATTTTTCTATCTGTATGTAATCTATGTTTTAAATTATTCCAAGAACCTATTTCATGTACTGATTCATATTCAATTAATTTTTCGAGTAATGCAGCAGGAGAATTCCAACTAATTTTTGCTAAATCTAAAAAACTAATATCAAAAAATGAAACTAACATATTTTTTAAATCTCCATCAAGTTTTTTTAATCTGGGTATATTTTTACTAAATGGTAATAAATCTTCTCTCATATCTCTTAAAAAGATAAATCCATTAGGTAATTTAATAAATTGTTTTAATAATTTATATCTTGGAGGAATTAATGCATTTCTTAATTCAAGTTCAGCACTAATTAATTCTTTATCATTTTCTGATGTTTTTAATTTTAATATTTTTTCATTAAGATAATCAGTATCAATATCAAATTCTCTTGATAAAATACTAAGAAATTTAATTTTCCCATTAATTGTACAATTAAGATATATTAAACCAAGTTCAACAATTCTTGCGTTATTAGAATAATCTCCACCTTTTTCTAAAATACAATCATTCATTTTTTCTTTAAGATCTAATTCTTCTGAATCTTGATCAATGTCTGGACTAAATGTTATTTTTGGGTTCCCTATTTCTTCCCATTCTTTATAAATATCATGTATTGTTTTTTGACTAATCCCAATGATAGATTTATCAATATATTTCATTTTTTTTTCTCTTTTCTCTTTTATTTTTATTGTGTTTTGTCTTCCTCTGGATTAATTTTCATCTTCTGGATTAATTTCATCTATAAAAAATTTAAATAATTTTCTTGCTTTTTCTAAATTATCTCCTGCATCAATTGGTCTTAATTTATCTTTTGTTGTACCAAATTCTTCAACAGTAGAAAATTCCTCTTCATTCATTGGTTTAACTACATTTCCAATTTCTGAAATTCTTTTTGCACTAATATTATTTCCTTCTACATTAACAATAATTATTTTTTGATCTTCACCATCTTTTCTAGTATAATTAAAAATTTTTCCTTTTTTAATTTCTTCAGGTTTTTCATCACCAGATTTTTTAAATAATTTTTCAATTTCAGTAGAAAAATCTTTAGTTTTTTTTGCTATATTATTTATATCATTTTTAAATGTTTCTTCAACTTTTGCTTCTTCTATACCTAATACATTTTTAAAAAATTCTATTTTTTTATTAATAATAAACTCTTCTAATTGAGCTTCTTTCATTTGTGCATATATTTTTGCAGTATAAATTTCTTTTCCTTTATCATCTTTAATAAATGGTTCCACTTTTTTCTTTAATAATTTCATAGTACCATTTATTGCATTATCAAGAATATTATTTAAGTTTTCTCTTTCACCTGTATATTTATCTAATGTAATATTTGGCTTTTCCCCTGTTTGTGTTTGTGCTTCATCTGTTGCAACATTAACATTTTTTGTATTTTTTGTAGTTTGATAATCTTTTTTAATTTCTTCTACTAATTTCTTATCAGTAAAATAACTTTCAATATTAGTTCTTGCTTCTTCAAATAATGGATCAATTTTTTTACTTGCTTTAATTTTTTTAGCATAATTTACTAATTTATCTTTTAGAAAATTAAATATTTTTCCTAATAGTCCCTCATTTATAAAATTTTTTTCATCCAAAAATTCTTTGTATGAACATATATTTTGATAATTCATATTAATTGTTATTTTTATTTATATATTAAAAATATTAAATCAGTTTTTAAATTATATTTGTTTTATAAAAAAAATTTTTGTAATTTTGTAATTCAGAATTAACCCTATATGATTATTAATATATAATAATATAGATACTATAAATAAAATATAAATAAAATAATTAAACTATGAAAAAATTTTTAACAATATTAACAACATTAATGATAATCCTATTTTCTGTAATTGGATTTTCACAAACAATATTAACTCCAACAATATTAACTCCAACAACAATTGAATGTAACACAACAACAATATATGTTAATACTAATCCTATAACATTTAAAGGAGTTATATATGATTATACAAAAGATCAATCAATATGGTTGTATGAAGTAACTTCAGCAAATGGAGTTAAAAATATAAGTCATATATGTTTTTCTGTAGATTTAATATGTATTAATGTTGATGAAATGGGAAAATATTCAGAAAATAATGGAGTATATACATTTACACAAGATGCAGGACAACCTTCACTAGTTTATCCATATCCAAAAACAGGTATTATAGGGGTTAATTTTGATGAAGGATTTGATCATCAAACAACAGCAAATTATTATTTTATATTAAATTCAACCCCAGGAATTGATGTAGATTTAGTTGGTATTAAATTAGGTAAATATTCATATTATGGAAATCTTTGTGGCCCAGAAGATTGTGGCCAACTCCCAATAGAATTATTATTATTTAATATTAAAGTTGAATATGAAGTAATGATTAACTGGTCAACTGCATCTGAAACAAATAATGACTATTTTACAATTGAAAAATCAATTGATGGAAGTAATTTTGAAACTATTAAAACTATTCAAGGTGCAGGAAATTCAAATACTATTATTAATTACTCTGAAGTAGATGAAACACCAATCAATGGAATTTCTTATTACAGATTAAAACAAACTGATTATGATGGGAATTTTACATATTCTAAAACTATATCAATTGAAAATAATTTAAAAAATAATTTAATATCAATTCAAGATAATAATATTTATATTAATGTTAATGAATCTAATTATCAAATTAAAATATATGATATCTGTGGTAAATTAATTTATTTGAAAATTAATAATAATTTTAATACAATTATATCAAATAACTTTAATTCAGGAACATATATTATTAAAATTATTAAAAAAAATAATCAAATAATAACTAAGAAAATTTTAATACAATAATTTTAAAATGAATAAATTTACAGAATTAAAGAAAAAAATCAATAAAGTAGATGAATTGACAATTTTATATGAAGAAGAATATAATGATATTTTATTTGAAAAATTTGTGTCTGTTATAAAATTATTAGAAAAGATTGGATTTATAAAACAATCAAGAAATTATAATATTATTTATTATCAGTTTTGTTTTGGGAATTATTTTTATACTTTTTGTGTATCAAATTACCCAACTGTTTTAGGATATAAAGTTCATTTAAATATTACATTAAATGGTTTTATTAATGTTTTTGAATTTAAAAATAGACCTGAAAGATATGATGAAGTAGCAATTGATGATTGTATAAAGAAATTAATTAAATTTATTAATGAAGAATATAAAAATTTTTTAAGAAAAAGTAAAATTACTAAACTATTAAAATAATGAAATAAATGGAAAAGGAAAGAAAAAGATCAGAAATGAATGATTAAAAATGGAAAAAAATGACTTTTTTTAACTAATATATAAAAAAGATAAAATAAATAGAAAATAAACGAAAAAAAGTTTGCAGATAAAAAAAACTTTATTATCTTTGCACTTTATAAAGAAATATAAAAATAATATAAATTAAAAATTAAAAAAATAATAATACAAAAAACGAAAAGAAAAATGAAAAATATGCGTACATATAATAATTATGATTGTGAAACGAAAAAACGACTGGTTTTTCGAATGTGAAAAATATGCATATATAAAAATATATAAAAACCAGTCAAAATGAAAAAAATGACTGGTTTTTTTTATTTAACAAATTATAATAAAAAAATCGGAATCGTGGCGTAATTGGAAACGTGCTACCCTGTCACGGTAGAGTTTGGGGTTCGAGTCCCCCGGTTCCGGCAAAATGGATTAGTAGCTCAGCGGTAGAGCAGGAAGCTGTTAACTTTCAGGTCATAGGTTCGATTCCTACTTGGTCCTCAAAATACTATAAATGGCTTTATAGTTTAATCGGTAAAATGCGTGATTTGTAACCATGGGTCCTCAGTTCGATTCTGAGTAAAGCCTCAAAGTTTTATCTGACAGCGTTATGTTAAGATAAAAAATAGATTTAAGAATAGTGTCATTAGATGATAAGTTTTTAGCAATATAGCTCAGAAGTCAGAGTACCACCTGAAAAGGAGGAGATGTAGATTCAAATCCTATCATTGTAACATATTGCGGGGTAGAGCAGTGGTAGCTCATCAGGCTCATAACCTGAAGGTCGTAGGTTCGATTCCTGCCCCCGCTACACAGTACCAATGAGGACACATAAGAAACGTAGTTTGTTGAAAGACAAAGCGGTGTTGGTACTAAATTTTTCACAAATGATTTTGATTTTTCAGAATCTGAGAGAGAATTATCATTTGGAAAAATTTAAATAAAAAGTTCTTAAATAAAATTAAATATTGCGGGATAGTGTAGTGCAGCCAGAGCACAAAAATTAAAATAAAAAAAATAGTATAAACTGATGAAAAATATAAATAAAATGAAAACAACAAAAATGACATATCTTGAAATGTATTGTGAGTATGAACGTATTCTAACTGGATAGCTATGTCTAAATTTTTATTAAGATAAGTCCAGTTTGTAAAAAAACTGGACTTTTTTAGTTTATAGAAGTTATTTGAAATGTTGGAATATAATTAATGGGTAGTTCGCATAGTGGCAATTGCTGGAGGTTGTAACCCTCCCCTCTTCGGAGTTCATAGGTTCGAGTCCTATACTACCCACAAAAATTATTGGGTCTGCTCCTGTAGATTAATGGTAGATCGTATCGCTTTCAACGATGAGACCTCGGATCGTAACCGAGCTGGAGTACTAATAACTTGTAGGTATGCAAGTTGGCTTAAAGCACGCGGGTCAGACTTCAATCTGATATCGTTATGATATGTTTTTCCTGTACCAGTAGAAGATAAAACAATCATAATGATGAGATATATCAGAAAAGCAATTGATGAAAACACTTTTGTTTTAAAATAAAAAGATGGTTGAAAACAAAATGAAAGTATGGTGAAGTGGTCTAACGCGGGTGGTTGCAACCCATCTATTTCGGGGGTTCGAATCCCTCTACTTTCTCATAATTGGTGATATGGTCTAATGGTAGGACGGTGATCTCATAAGTCATAGGCACAAGTTCAATTCTTGTTATCGCTACAATAATTAAAATAAGAGTTTTATATTTTTATATATAATTAAAAATAAATATTAATATGAAACATATTAAAAAATTTAACTTAAATGAAGATTTAAAAAGTGATATAAATGGAATAACAGAAATTATTGATAGAGTTGATGAATTATCTATTTATGATAATTTAATATTAAAATGGGGAGATTCTAGAGCAGCTATGCAGAGTAATTTAGAAGAAATTAATAATTTAATTAATAAATTAAGATTTCTTTGTACTTAATATTTTTTCATTAGATGAAATAAATTATGAAATAATTTATTTTTATTTCCAACAATTTTTTTAAATTTATTAATTCTATTGTTTTTTTGAAAAAACGCTTGTAAATAATCACTATCAATTATAAATTCTGAATAATCATCAAGAATTAATTTTTCAAGGAGAGTTATTGGTATTTCATCAATATCACATATTTCATGATTTTTGCCATGATAATGATTATCACAATAAAAATTTTTTTCAATTTTATTATTTTTTTGTTGTAAAGAAATACCAAAATTTGGATTAATATCTACTATCCCAATTTTTCGAATTTTATAATTCCAGACATTATTTTCAACAGATATTTTTCCTTTATTATTTTTCATATAAATAAGAAGTTATCATTTTTATTATTTGATATTTTCTTAAAAATTTTCTTATTTTAATTTCTATAAGTGTAAATAGAAATAATATAGGAGAAAAAATCCAAACTAAAATACTTCTAACAAACCAAGCAGGTTTCAGAAAAAATTTCCCGGTTTTAGTAATAATTGACCAATCTTCTTGTATATATGTTGATTTAATAATTTTTATATATTTTATAAAATTTTTCATAAATTTATTTTTAATTTTCTATTAATCCCAAAAATTATAATCATCATTTTCTTTTTCAATTTTTGATATTATTTGTTTGTTTTGTTTATTTTTTGTTTTATTAGGATGAATCCATTTTATTATTGGTTCATCATTATAACCATGTTCCCACACAAACCAGGCAAAACACATTGTTGATCCCCATTTTTTTCCTGTTTTTGGATTTAATGATTTACCATCTCTCCAAGGATCTTGTCTTCCACTAAAAACATAAACAGTTTTTAATGGAGTATTTTTGAACATATCATATCTTCCAATACCTTCTAAAAACTGAATTTTCAAAAACATAACAACTTTTTTATTTGTTATTTTCAATGATTTTTCAATAAATTTTTGAGCTAATTTATATGGTGGATTTGTGACAATATAATCATATTTTTTATCATATTCTGTTTTTAAGAAATCTATACCACCTATACCAAATCCTCTATCAATTAAGTCTGATGATTCAATTTTTACTTTTGGAAATAATTGTTCTATTACTTTACTAATATGTCCTTCCCCACAACAAGGTTCTAAAAATATTGTTTCATCAAAAATTTTAAAATCTTCAACATTAAACAATCCAACTGTTCCACCAACTAAACTTGTTCCTTTTAATGCCATTTTTCTTTATTTATATATTAAAATATATTGAACTTCATTATAATTAAGACGTTTAATAGAAACAATAAAATTATTTGAAAACATTTGTTTTATATCTAATGGTATATTATATAATTTTCCATGATAAATTGGGGGAGTTGTATAATCTTTCATCCAATTTTTATAATCTAATTCATTTTCAAAACATTCAATTTGGTGATTTTCTACAGTTATTCTCATAATAATATTTTTTATTCATATAGATGAGATTTCTAATTTAGTTTTGATTTAATTTTTTGAATTCTTTATTTGTATTTAATATTTGTATTGTTTTTAATTTCATTTTAAATTAAATATTTGTAATTTTTTTTAATTTTTCATTTCTAAAATAATCTTTAAAATAATCTTCAAAATCATATTTTGGAATTGGTGATATGAAATTTATTTTTCTATCAAGACCAATATCTTCAATAACAAATTTGGTAAAATAAAAATAAACATATTTAAATTTTATATTATCTAACTTATTCATAATAATTTTATTATATATTTCCCAATCTCTAATATAGAAAAACTCAATATTAAATTTTTTATTAATTAAATAATAACATAATTTAGTATTTTCTAATTTACAATATATAATCTTCATATCTGTTCTTTCTATCATTTTATAATTTTTTAATAATATTTTTATGTTGTTTTTAATTTCATCATTGCAAATATGGGTTGAATCACAATACAAAAATTTATTTGATTTTCAAAATTATATTTTCATTCTTTATCTTTAAATTTTTCTTTTGAAGAAATACCAAAAATAGTTGAATATTTTTCAGATGGTAAATATTGTCCACTTCTCATAATTTCTAATTCATTCCAGTTTTCTATTATCCAATGTTGAAATTTACCATCAATTTCTACAATTTTTTTATTTCATATAATTTTTTTATTTCATATAATTTTTTTATTTAATATATTTTTAAATTTATCTTCTCTTTCAAATTTTTTAACATTATTCAAACTTTTTTTTAATTTATTTATTTCTTTTAATTCAATTTTTTTTAATTCTTCAAAATACACTTTTTTTTCATTTTTAAAATTATTTTTTGTTATTTCAATTTTTTTCTGAATAAATTTATAATATTCCTTTAGCAGAATATCTTCATTACTTAAAGCTAATTCTCTGGAAGTTGTTACATATTCATATTGATAAAAGTATGTTTTCAATTTTTGTAATCCCATTTTTGGGGCCCTTTTGCATTAAATCCATAAGCAATTAATTGAATAGGAATATGAATATGATGAAGCCTCCAACCAATTATTATTTTCCAATATTTATGTTTAGATTGTTTATTATATGTTCTTTTTATCATTCTTCAAGTAATTTTAATAATTTTTGTTTTCTTTCATAATTTTTTACCCATATTTCACCTTTTGTTTTATCTTTAAATAAAATTTGTTTTATGAATGGAAAATGTCCTCCATCTCTTTTAAAATGAGAAATTTTATATTCTATATTTGCATTATGAATATCTTCATTAATATTATAAATCCCATTAGTATTAAAAATATTTGATAAATCTTCTTTCAATATATCTTCATCAATTATATAATTATTAATATGATATGGAACAATAATAATAGATATTACGCTGGGACACAACCATTCCATATCAAATTCCATAGGAATTGATATTATCATATCAATTTTTGATGAAAATATTTTATTTTTCCCATCAACAACTTTAAAATTATTAGGTTTTCTTTCTATGGGATATCTATAATTCCAATATTTTTTTCCCTTACTCATAAATTATAATTAACATTTTTACAAAATTACAAAAAAATTATGAATATAAAAAATTAAATATCATTTAGATTTTCTTTAGTATTATTTTCGGCATTATTTTCTTGAATAATTTCTGTTTGAATTGTTTGAGTTGTTTTATTTTCATTGTTAATATTGTCATTATTAGAATTATTGTTATCATTTATTATTTTTTCATTTTTCAAATCATCATCAATGAAATTAAACAATTTTTGTTGAGGATTTATTTCACTATTTTCATCTTTATTTTCATCTTTATTTTCATCTTTATTTTCATCTTTATCTTTATTAAGATAATTTTTAATGTTTGAAAATTTTTTATCTTTTAATTCTTTATTTATATTATTAAAAATTTGATCAATTGTTCCTAAGTCTGTACCAATATGTTTTTGTTTTATTTGAGGTATATTTTGTGTTTTTTTACTCATTATTTTTTTACTCATTATCTTTATCTATTTTTTTTCTATAATTTATTAATTCATCAATATATTGATCTTTTGGTAAAGATAAATCAGGAGTAGAAATATCATCTCCAGTAGTATAAACTACATTTTTTATCATATCATATTCTTCAGGAATAGATTTTTCTGCATTTTCAATAGCAATTAATGCGTTTATTAAATATGTTGATGGATCATCTTCTAAATCTTCATTTGTTGCATTTATTTCATATATTTTATCATTATTATAAATATGAAATTCAAATTGAGAAAATTTAGGATCTTCATAAAAAACAAGATTACCAATATTACCATATTTTTGTATAAAAGTATCATTAATATTTTGATATTTTTTAATAAATTCATCTTTAATTATTAATTTGAATTTATTATTTGTTTTTTTAGTTTCAACTGCACCAGTGAGATTTGTTCCTAAATCCACAGTAAATAAATCTATTTTACTAAAATATCTAAGGATATAATGATTGGCTATAATTTTCATATTTTCATTTTTTATTTTTTATTCTAAGGTTTCTTTTAAAAATCCAATTTTTTGAATTATGAAATTTTCCATAAAATCCAAATTTGAACTTGGTTGAGTTTCTTGTCCTTGCATTTCTTGTCCTTGCATTTGTGATTCATTTTCTCCAACTTTAACATAAAATCTTCCTTCTTCATTTTCTTGTTCGTTTGTTGAAACTTGAATTTCTAAATTAGCTTGCCATTCTCGCAACATTTGACCTTCTACCCCATCATATATTTTAATTTTCATATACCCCTTAGTTATATTTTCATTTTCTTTCACATCTTCTAATTTAATAACAAATATCATTTGATATTGAAATTGATCATCTGAAAATCGCATTACTATATTTTTTTCATTAATATCAGTAGAATTGGATTGTTCAACATCAATTAGTGAAATTGTTTCTAAATCTTTTTGACCTAAATGACTATTATTACCACCAAATGTATTATTTAACATTGTGACCATGTTTTTTAATAATGTTGATATTCTATTTGATGAAGAATTAATATATTCTTCATATAATTTAATTGTTTTCATTACTTTCATATAAATTTTTATTTTTATATATTAAATTTTATATTGTATATATTTATTAGGAAGGAGTGAAAGGGATAATTATTTTATTATTTTATTGCACTAATCATATTCATTTTAGATAAGGCTAAATCAATATTATTAAAAAATGGTTTTAATTTTTTATTTTTTTGTCTTAACATTTGATGTATTTTATTTTTTAATCCATTATGACTATATATTAATTGTTCAATTTTTTCTGTATTAAATTTATTTGCAGCTTTTATTAATTCATTTTTATAATATAATATATTTAAAAAATCAATATTTTTAAATATTTTTAAATCATTTATATACCATTTTATATAATCTGAAATTTCTTTTGGATTTTTTTCTTTTGTATGATAAGTGTTTAATTTAAATGAAAACATTTTAAAAAAATCAATTAAATCTTTTCCTTCTTCTGATAAATTACCAAAATCTTTAATATATTTTTCTAAATGAGAAATATCTCCATTATATTTTATAAATGTTTTTAAATCTATATGAATATCATAATTATAATAATCATTAATATAATTTACTAATAAATTAGTATTAAACCCTCCATAAGATAAATAATTTTTTACTGCTTTTAAATCTTTTTTAATTTGTTTATCAGTTTTACTTTCATAGTAAAAATAATTATTAGTATAAAATAATGATGTATAATTAATATCTTTAATTAAATTTTTATTTTTTAAATCCCATAACAAATCATAACCATTATGATGTTCATCAGCACGAGCAACAGGAATTATATGTTTTGAATTTTGAGAAGTTAAAACATATCCAACACTATCCCAATCTCCAATTTTATTTCCTTCTGATGGAGAATTACAAGATATTATTTTAGTTTTCCAATCTTGAATTGTAGATAAATCATAAATTGGTATTTTTTGATATTTTAATAAAGTTCTGGGAATAGTGAATTTCTTAATTGGGTTATCTGTGTTTTCAAATAATTTAAATTTAGTTATCATATAAAATATTAATACATTTTAAGTATATATTAATTTTAAATCTAATTTTTTGATGATGTTTAATTATTTTTTTTAATAATTTTTTTTCTCTTACACTAATTGCAATTTAATGTTTTAATCCTTTACTAAAACTTTATTTTTTAAGATTAAATAATGTTTCTTTATCTTTTTTGCTTAATGATGTATAACCATTTTTTGAAATTTTGTCAAGAATAGTGTCAATTTCACTTTGAGGAGTTTTATATTTTTTATATTTTGTTTTATTTGTTTTAGATCTAAAATTTATTTTTTGTTTAAATTCTTCTTTTTTAACTTTTTTATTATTCTGTTTATGAATATATATTGACACAAATCCAAATACAGCACCAATAAGAGTAAAGTAATTACCTA
>Ga0222628_1000228_pt1 | contig 26785 bp, 22 predicted proteins | sample AntAcemetageno95_FD_179860 | JGI IMG/M metagenome (GOLD analysis project Ga0222628, IMG submission 179860) | Saline water microbial communities from Ace Lake, Antarctica - #95 | ecosystem: Environmental > Aquatic > Non-marine Saline and Alkaline > Saline | place: Antarctica: Ace Lake | collected...
AAAGCAATAACAAAAATCGCGCTTTGAGTTTCGCTTTCTAAAATGCTTACTATTCTATTTTTTAGCTTTGAATTATACATAATCGAGTTTTTTAGCTAACTGAAAATTGTAGCATAAATAGTATAAAAAGTCAAGTGTTTTTGAGAGTAAGAAAATATAATAAAAAAGGCCCTTAAAAAAGCTTTTTTATTATAAAAATCGAACACCTCAACGCGCTGAGGTGTTTGAAAATCCTAGCTATTAAATGACTTAATAAAAGAAAAAAGCGCTAACTCATTTGAGTTAGCGCTTTGTCTATGCGTTATTAAGCGCATTTTTTTTACTAAAGAACTGTGAAACAGGCACCCCGAGGATCTCTATTGTCAATTCCGATTGAATTCGGATCAACGAAATCCACATCAGTCATATCAGCAGTAAGCAGGGCATAATAGGTTACATCATCAACTTTAAACTTAATGCCGAAGCGACGACCTTCCCGGAGATTTATGGTGAAAATTTTGTCTGAGCCGAGATTTATAACTTTTTTATAAGAATAATACTCGACAGAAACAACTTCCAGATCACCTTCGATTTTTACGGTTGCCATATTGTCTGCTTTTGTGGCCGAGATATAAGTTCCCTCGGGAAGCAGTTTGGTTTTAGCGGCATAAGCTGATGGAACAACAAATGCCAGAGTTGCGAGAAACATCAGAACTACAGATAATCTTTTCTTCATGGTAAATCCTCCTTTGAAAATTGTTCTTGTTATTTATTAATCAATATATACATCTATATGTAAACACCAAGTAATAAGGTGATAATAAGGAACTGGGTATTCAAGATAATTTATATCTTGAATACCCCACGTTAGCACATATTTGCAATTTGTCAAGAGTTTATTTAGAATCCTTCAATTCCTAACTCTTGCATGTCAATTTTCCGAATTCGATCCATTCTTCTTTTTTGATCAACTTTTCGAAAAATACCACCGAACTCTACTCTTATGAAGAGTCCCCATGTATTTAGATCGGTTTTGTGATAACCACCTTCCGTGTATTCTTTGGAAAGTCTAAAGGGAAAGAAATTAAAATATGGACCAATCATAACTGTTTCCCATAATCTCAATTCTGCTCTCAGATTTATCCCAGTCATCCTGTCCCATCTTTGATAGAAGGGACCACCACCAAATCGAACTTGAACATTATCAGTAAATTTATACTGAGCATAGATTCCTAGAGAAAATAAATTTCTACTGGAAGGCTTATCGCCTGACCAAGTAGACCTTCTCGTTTTATCAAATCCATACCAGCCCTCCGCTATAAATATCCCTATCCATTTATCATTGAACTCTCTTACGTATTCGGAATAGAGACCTGCCTTGAGGTCATACTGAGTTATGCGATAGCCACTACTTGGATTTTTACCATCAGTTCTTTCTTTAACAAGTCTGAACTTGATTTGCCACTGTTGGAAACGAGAGTTACCTTCTTTATCAAGGTAGATCCAGGTTCTTTTAACACCAACTTGTGGACCAATTAGACGACCATCCCATTCATAATCTGATTGTTTAGACTCGCCATCTTCAATCATTCCGTAGATACCGAGTCCAAAAGAGTATTCAGATTCGCATGATTTTAACCAATACATATATTCTGCATAGGCGAATCTTCCTCTAGCTAGACGATTTCTCCATCTTCCTGCTCCAATAATAGGTTCGTGCTCATCTTCATAGCACCACCCTTTGAAGCTCCTAACTCCTTCTTCTGCATTTAATATCACTACCGATTTTTTCTTGGCGGGAGCAGTGATTATTTTTATGCTTTTTCTCTTTTCTTCCGGCGGCCTTACCCAGTTTTTACAAATTAGAACTTGTAAAAGAACCCAGGTGTTTCCATTTACCACAACGGTATATTTTTTGGCTGCCAGATTTTCATTTTCTTTTATAATCCCTGACCAATCCCCTATAGATAATTTAACCTTATCTTTTCCATAGGTCATAAGAAATATGTCTCCGTTTTTCAGACTATCTTCAGTGCGTAACTCGTATTCATTGTTGTTAACTTTAACTTTCAATGCTTCGGCTACTTCCTGCGGATAGGCAAGAAGCTCAAGGGCTAAATTTAGATTACCCCTCCATTTGTCACCACCAGGATGACTATAGGAAAGAATTTCCTTTTGACCTTTTAACTGTGAAAATACTTCTTTTGGATTGCGGTAAAATCTGTTTAACAGACTTTCAACCTCTCCTTTGACTACTAAATCATTCTTTGTAACGCTCAGTTTTTGATTAGGATAGATTGTATAGGGTTTTGAAATATTATTATCCCTAGCTATCTTTTCCCATTCAATTCCGAGTTTTTCGCCAATTTGCCAGAGACAATCTCCCTTTGCTACCGTATAGGTAGGTTGGGAAAATGTTTCTTTTGCAAAGGCTGTCGCGCTTGTGATTAGCAAGAGCAACAAAGTGATTGCCAATTTTTTCTTCATCTCGCCACTCCTTTTATAAGATTGATTTGTTTTTTGATCGGTTTAATTCATTTAGATACGCAATAATAAATCCCATATTTCTTCTTGATGGCAATTCAGACATATAATCCCATCCGGTTGATGGCACAGAAGTTTGACTTCTAATCAAATCTATACCGACGCCAACTGCAGAAGCAATTGGATCGAGAGAGACTGAAAAATTTCCATCTCCAATAAGTTTTTCCAAATAACTATATTGGGGATTGATAGAAGCGATAAACCTTATGTCAGCTTCACTAACAGGACTAAGCCCTTTTTTACCATCTTTCGTTCCGTAGCTATTCCAATTTTGGATAGCTCCTTCATAGAAATTGGTAATTTTCCTTATCTCATTAACTTTCGTTCCTTTTTCAAGAACTAAGTTTTTTCGATAAGAGGAATTCTTTTGAAATCCTTTTCTGTTTACCTTGAATTCATTTCCAGCTAAGTCATAGCCGAAATCAGCAAAGGTGGAAAGCATAATAACGCTAGCTCCTTTTGAAGCTTCTTTCGAGACTTGAATAACCACAATTGAATCAAGATATCCAGATGAATTTTTACCAGCAAATAGAATTTGGCAAGAAACTTCCTCGCCGTTTTTCAATATCGCCCATCCGTTCCAACGAATTCTACCAGGTGAGTATTCACCAGAAAGAATATCTGGAAAAACTCCCTGAACAACAGTGATATTTCTGGATTGAATTTCCGGAGTCACTTCTAAAAAAAGTGATTCGTATGGCTCAATGAGAATATTAATATCTCTTTGGCCAGATGGAAAATTTGCGTTTTTTACTGTTATACTTCCAGCACAGCCGGAAGATAATAGTAAAAGAACCACCAATAAATATAATCTGCTTTTCTGCATCGTATTTTCTCCTTTAAAAGGTTTTTATATTTAATTGTCAATGTTCACTCATTTTAGTTTTTACTGATAAACATAGCACTTTTTTTAAATTTTGTCAATACCATCTCAATTTTTGGCTTAAATTAGGCAAATAAAAGGGGTTTAATAATTTAATACAATTTTAAATAAAAAAAACACATTTCTTTTTTTAAATGCGTTTGAATTTTATAAATTTAGGGTAAAAACTACAATTGAACTTTTATCTCTATTTCATCTTCTCCTCGAAGAACTTTTAGAGTAATTTCATCACCTTTTTTGAAGCTGTATATGATATTTGAAAGGGTGTTTTCAATATTTATTTCCTGATCATTAACAGAAATGATAATATCATTTAATTTAAGATTTGCTTTTTGAGCAGGAGAATTAGCTAAAATTGCTAAGCCTACTTGACCTGAAGCTGAATAAATTATTGCACCTTTGTCGCGTAAACCATTAGCTAAAGCATCAGTCCTGGAAAGTGAACGATAATAGATTCCCAATTCAGGGATTTGATTAAATTCGTTTTTAAGAGCACGTTCTATAACTAATCTAATTTGTTTAGCTGGGATCTCAAAAAAAGCATCTTTCCCATCTTTTTCAATAGATCCGATAACGCCAATTGCTTGACCAGCATAATCAACTACAGGACTACCCAGAAGACTTTCTCCAGATACAAAATCACTAATATAAACCCCTTCTAACTTTTCTGATGAAGATAGTGTTTGACCAGAAAGATTAAAGTAGGGATCAAAATTTCCCAAAATTGAAGCTGAGTATCTTATACTATAAGTCTTACCACTATTACCAATAGCAACTATTTTTTTACCTGAAGTTGAATCGTCTGAACCATTAAAAGAAATCGAAGGTAAATTATTAGCCTCTATCTTTAAAAAAGCAAGATTACTAAAAGTATCGACCCCAATGAGCTTAGCGTCGTAAAAATTATTTTCATCTAATAAAATTTTATAAGTAGTATTTTCTAAATCGATTGCTTTTGCATAGGTCATAATTAATCCATCACTTGAAACTATTATCCCAGTTCCATTCTTAATTGAGGTTATATTTCTCAATTTATCATTATCTGGATAAGAGACTATGTTAACAACTGTAGAAATAATTTGATTTGAAATTTTATTTATAGAATCATCTTCTTTAACAGTTATTTGCTCTGTTTTATTGATTATTGTTACATTTTCAGTAGTTTTTTTCAAAAATTCATAATTAGAAAACCATTTAGTAGTACTAAGATAAGGAAAAAAATATTTATCTGCCAATATTCCACCAAAACCACCTAGCATTATAACTAAGGCACAGAAGATAATTTTTTTAAGATTTTTTTTAGTCATAAATTAAATAACTGGAAGCCATTTAGCGCTAAGAAGGACCATTATGATAACGAGTGAAAAAAAAGTCATATTTGCCATTACTCTTTTTCGACTTAGTAAGTTCAAAAAATAGCTTTGAATCAGGTCCCATAAAACGTAATAAAGTATAAGAGAGATAACTCCAGTTGTCAAGTATCCAAACGGCCAATAGTTTAAAGCCCAAACAATTTCCAACATTGCCAAAGAAAGAATAAGGCTGTAGGTCCAAACTTTGAAAACATCTTTTTGGATAATTGAAAAATACTGAAAGCTAATGAAAATAGTAATTATAAAGTAATCAATCATTAAAACCCAAAGTGGAATTAAAAAATTTAAATAGAATCCATAACTAACAGCGAAGCAAAAAAAGATTGTTGCAACGGTTCCAGCCATAATCATTCCTCTGGCTGTTTGATCTAGTTTATATTCTTTAAGACGATTTATTCCTAATAAAATAAGATAATAAAAAATTGAAGCCAAAAAAATAAAAATTTGCTCTTTTAAAAATGTAGAGATGAAATAAAGTATTCCAATAGAAGAAAGTGTGAAAAAAGCTGGGAGGCTAGAAAAAATCCATTTTCCTCCCAACTTTCTTCCAGCAAAAATTGAAACAAATACTAAAAATATTAGAGTTAGCCATAAAAAAGATGAAACCACCATGATAAATTCCAAACCTAAAACAAACAACAGAGTCAAGACAAATGGTTTAAGTTTAAAAATCATATCAAAATTTTAATGCTGTTTTTTTAGGTTAGCTATTTTATCCAATTTTATCTCAAGCACCTATTCCATAGAGATAGCATTCACAGGACAGCCATCAACTGCTTCTTGACAATTGCAATCACCACAATCTTCGGAGACAATAATTGATTTTCCATTTTCAATTTTGAAAACATTAGGACAGAGCGATTCGCAAGTCCCACAACCGATACAAAGTTCGGCATTAACTTTTGCTTTTGGCATTTTGTTTATAATTAATTATTAAAAAATTACGGAGATATCCCCTGAAAAATTATCTAATAGAGATCCCTCCATTTTTTTCATAGACTCATCTTCGAATTCTAAATGCATTTCATCTTTATTCCAAATATAACCATTAATCATTAATCTAACTGGAATATCCTTGCTTTCTTTTATAAGCCAATCGGCAAAAGTCGGGGTACGAACAAAAATCTGACGAACTTTAATCATTGGAACTTCATCTTCAATTTTTATGTCCTCTACTTTAATTATATGTAGTCCTAGGCGACTTTTAATAATATCACTGATAGCTCCTTTTTCTAATTTAAAAGCAATATCAGAAATTTCAGGTAACATTTGTTCCTTAAAGAACCAACCCAGATCACCATTTGATTTTGCACTTTCTCCTTCGGAGAGTTCTTTTGCGATGTCTTCGAATTTTTGATTTGTTTCAATTCTTTCCTTTGCTTTATTAATTTTTTCCCAATTTTTTTCAAGATATTTTTCTTCTTCCAATACTTTTTCTGCTAATTTTTCTTTTTCTAAGCTTGGGCGAACAATTCTTTCTTCGAATGTTTCTAAATTCCAACCATATAACTTAAATATATTTTCTTGAATTTTATCTTTTTCGCCTAATTCTGATATTTTTCGATTTAATTCTTGGGAAACTGCTTCTTCTGAAATTTTTATTCCCTTATTTTTAAGAATTTCTTTAATTATTTCATTTTCAATAAGTTTATTAAAAATATTTTTTTCTTTAATCTGTAGCCTTTTTTTACCTTCTTCAGTTGAAAAATCAATGCGAATTCCTTCTTTTGAAAAATCTTGATTTTCATAGAATCTTTTAGAAGAGTTTAAATTATCCTCTAAAATCTTTATAGATATAAAATTATTCGTTCCCACATTGGCTGCCGGAAAGGGTAAAATTCTATTAGGAATTTTACTAAAAAAATTATTCTTACTTACAAAATAATTAGAAAGAAAAATTGTTATTACCAAAGCAATGATAATAATTGAAATAGTTATAATAATTGTTTGAGTTTTTATTTTCATTTAATTATTTTACTTATGAAAAAAGTAATTTAACCACTTTTTAAAATTATTTTCAGAAACTATTTTTTCTGAGATAACATTTTCCATTTCTTCGCTTTCCTCTTCAAGCTCTTTTTTAATTATATTTGGCTTAACAATAACAACATTCTCATCAGGTTTTTTTAAATTTAATTTTTCCTTTGCTTCTTTTTCTTGATATTCCTGACTTTTGAAGTAAGTTATTTTTTCTTTTATTAATTCATTCTCCTGACTAATTTTATTTGCTTCTTTTTGTAATTTAGAAATTTCTTTTTGAATCTCTCTTTTCTTGAGTGTTTGTTTAAATATTGACCATGAAATAAATCCTGCTAATATTACAAAAAAAATTAGTGACACTTTTACCCAAAAAGAAATTGGCTTTCCGTTTCTATTTATCATTTTTGAAAAATTAAATCAATATTGGAGCAATCATAAAAGCAAGCATAGCTAAAATCCCAACCACTGAAATAACTACCCAAATTCGATGCATTAACTTATTTCTTTTTCGAATACTCATAGAGTTATTTTAACAAATTATGAGAAAAAAACAAAATCAAAATTACTTTTTTAGAACTGCCAAAAATGCTTCGGAAGGAATTGATACGTTACCTATATTTTTCATTTTTTTCTTACCTTTCTTTTGTTTTTCTAAAAGTTTCTTTTTACGGCTAATATCTCCGCCATAAAGTTTAGCAATCACATCTTTTCTAAAGGCCTTAATAGTTTCTCTGGCAATAATCTTTCCACCAATAGTGGCTTGGAGGGCAATTTGAAAATTTTGTTTAGGAAGAGCATCCTTTAATTTTTCAACTGTTTTTTTACCTTCATAGAAAGCACGTTCTCGAGGAACAATTCTAGAAAAAGCTTCTACTTTTTCTTGGGCTACCATAATATCAAGTTTAACTAAATCATAGGGTCGATAGCCTGATATTTCATAATTCATTGATGCATAACCTGAAGAAGCACTCTTCAGATCATCATGGAGATTTATAATGACATCGGTTAATGGACAATCAAAAGATAATATCAATCTTTCATTATCTATATATTCTGTATTTTTGTATTCTGCTCGAAAATTTTTCATTATTTCCATAATATTTCCAAGATAAATGCTGGGAGATATAATGTCGAGTTTTACATAGGGTTCATATATTTTTTCAATCATTGATGGATCAGGCATTTCCATTGGCGAATAAACTTTTAATCTTTCTTTAGAGCCTTTCATTTCTACATTATAAACAACACTTGGTGTTGTTATTGTCGGGCTAATATCAAATTCTCGCTCTAGTCTTGATTGAATTATTTCTAAATGAAGCATTCCTAAAAATCCACAACGGAAACCTCGCCCGAGCGCAATATTTGATTCTGGTTCAAAAGTAAAGGCTGCATCATTAAGCTTGAGTTTTTCTAGCGCATCACGCATGAAATTATAATCATCTCCTTCAATTGGATAGAAAGAAGCATAGACCATCGGAATGACATCTTTATATCCAGGAAGAGCTTTGGTTTCTTTATAATTTTTATTAAGCGCAATAGTATCACCAACGCGACAAAATTCGACACTCTTAAAGCCAGTAGCAATATAGCCAATGTCTCCGGCCGAAAGATTTTTTTCAACCTGTAATCCTGGATTAAAAACGCCTACTTCTACTACATTGCTTTCTGCTTTCCCTGCTTTCAGGAAAATTTCATCTTCTGGCCTTACTTCCCCATCAATAATTCTAACGTAAGCCAAAACTCCTTTATAGGTATCATATTTAGAATCAAAAATAAGCGCTCTAAGAGTTTCGTCTTTCTTTCCACGAGGCGCTGGAATTATTTTAATTACTTTTTCTAAAAGATTTTCTACTCCCAAGCCACTTTTTCCAGAAACTTCTAGAATATCTTCTTTTTTGCAGCCTAAAATATGAATAACTTCCTTTTTTGCTTTTTCAATATCAGCATTTGGAAGATCAATCTTATTAATTACTGGAATAATTTCTAAATTTTGTTCAATTGCGAAATATAAATTGGAAAGTGTTTGTGCTTGGACTCCTTTGGTTGCATCTACTAGAAGGATTGCACCTTCAACAGCAGCCAAAGATCGAGAAACTTCATATTGAAAATCAACATGACCTGGCGTATCAATTAAATTTAATTCATATTTTTCTCCATGTAGCTCATAATTCATCTTTACAGGTTGAAGTTTGATCGTAATTCCCCTTTCTCTTTCCAAATCCATTTGATCTAAGAGTTGTTCCTTCATTTTTCTCATTTCTACTGTTTTAGTCAATTCTAAAAGCCGATCAGCTAAGGTCGACTTCCCATGATCAATATGAGCAATAATACAAAAATTTCGGATGTTTTTTTGATCCATATATCCCCTATTTTAAAGTAAAAATCAATAAAATGCAATAAAAAGAGTATGCTATCCTCGAAATAGAAAATCTTTTATTTTTTTCAAGATATTAAATTTTTTAATAGCAACTCCAGTTATTATAATAAGAAAAATAATTCCGACTATTATTTTATTTTTTAAACTATTGGATGAATCACGAATGGCATCTTTGCTAGATTCCTCATCAGTTTTTTTAATTTTTTGGCTTTCTTCTTTTGCTAGTCCTAGATTTAATTTAGCATAGCTTTCAGCTGATTTTTTTTCTATATAGCCCGCCCATTTAGTTTTTATAGTATATATTTTAGAGCTATCAGAATCGCCATACCTATCCTTTGATTTAATTTTAAAATAATAGCTAATATTTGAATTTAGATTATTTATAGTTACGCTGTGTTTTTTAACTTTACCTTTATTTTCAAATTCTTGCTTTAAATTCCGATCTAAACCGTAGTTAATTTTAGAGGTGGAATTATTATTTGTTTCCCAATATATGGTGATTGAATTTTGGGTTGAGCTATATTTTATATTAGAGATATCATTTTCTTCTTGTGAATTATCTTCCATATTTGCAAAGGTTGTTAAATGATATGTCCAGACAATTGTTTCTCCATTAATATCGAGATAACAAGCATCTGGGAATGCTAATGAACCGGCGCTAGTGCTACTGGCATCCGAGCACTTGTTGGTTGCTGTCCATTCAGAATTATCTTTTGAAAAATACAATAATCCATTAGTATCACTTAAAATAATTTTAGCTGGGCTTGAAAGAATCAGTGATTCTCCGCTGGCGCCAATTGATATTGCCTCTTTGATATCAAAATCCGATCTAGTAATTGAAGTAGTTGAATTTGTTGGAGGATAAAATTCTCCATTCCAATTAACTGAGGCATAGAAAGTTGTATCTGTTGGTATTTCTAAACTTAAATCAGCTGCTTGGATAAAAACACTATTAGAAGAAACACCTTCCCCTTTTTGCAAAGTAAATTCAATAATGCTTGCCGGCGCAGATCCATTAAATCGTAAAAGGGCATTTTCAATAGTAATGCCATTTATCGTAGTATTAGCTTCAGTTGAATCTGTAATTTCTGAAAAATCTAATTTCTGATTCGTTTTTAATTTTAAATAATTTGAATCATCTGGAAATTTTAATGTCGATGAAGTTAGGGAAAACCCTGAGTTTGAATTGCTAAATCCATCGATAGTTGAATCTTCAAGATCAGAATAATCTATTTCGCTATTAGCCTCAGGAACGATTTGCATTAAATGTTTTTTGAAAAAATAGGCTGTTTCTGTGTTAGCTTCAAAATCAGCATCATTGACCAGTGGAAACATATGTCCTCCAACATCAGCAGGAAGAGTTATTAATTCAGTTTCAAAAGAATTTTCAAGCATTGCATCATGCATATTTTCACTTTGAGATAAAAGCACCATACCATCATCTTCTGCATGAATAAACATAGTTGGTGGACTATCTGAGGAAACATATTCGATTGGACTCAATGACGTATATGTTTCAGAACAAATAGAATAAAGACACCCCATGATGTTTATTTGATCTTCTTCGCTTATAGTTTTATTTATTGCAAAATCAAGGTAATTGCTAATACCAGCTAGAGAAACAAGGGCATTTATTTTTGCACTAAAATTAGCCTCTACACCTGTTATTCCTACATAGTCTCCATTAAAAGTAGGATTTCCGTCTGTTGTATTTAAAAATTGACTTACATAACCCCCAGCACTCCAACCAATAACTCCTATCCTATCTGGATTAAGATCATATTCAGTTGCATGAGCTTTTATCCAACGAATTGAATCCTTTACATCATGAATCATGAGAGGCATATGATTGGTCGCATTAGGCACAGTGTAGTCAATGGAAATATAGGCAAAGCCTAAGTTTGCTAAAAAACCCATTACAATAGCATCCTTATCTCCGCTAAAAGCACCTGGAACGTTCACTATAACAGGCCAAGGCTCAGTTGATCCATCTCTAGGTTCATAAATATCTAAATATAAATCAGTTCCGTCTGATTTGTATAAAATATCTTCATGTTCTGGATTGCTTATATCTTTAAAAGAGGCATTGGAAGTATAAAAAAAACAAATAAAAAACAAAAGACAATATAATAATAAAGATGTCTTTCTGAATAAAATTATTTTTTTCATTTTTTTAAATTCCACTAACTTCAGTTGTGTCTTCAATAATTATTTTTTTACCACGGAAAAGTTTTTTTACTAAAGATTCTTTGAAATTAAAAAATTCTTCTAATTTAAAAATCCAACAAAGCCCAATAAAAACTCCTAAGCCTAAAATTCCTGAAATAGAAAGCTGAATGAATACTCCCAAAAAAGTATCAAGTTTTATATTTGGAGAAATAATTTGAAATAAATTTTGACCAAAAATATTAACATTTAATCCATTAACTAAATAATTTTTAAAGAGTTGAATAACCCCACCGGAAATTATAGAAGCTAAGGAAATCTTAAATAAAAAATTAATTATTTTTTTATCATCAAGATTTCCCAATTTAAAATGTAAGAAAAATAATAATAAGAACATTTGGACAATACTAGCAACAGAAAAAGCCACTGCTAATCCTAAAATTTGATATTTACCGATAAGTAAGAGAACCAAGGTAATATTTACTGCCTCACTAGCTAGAGCAATATAAAATGGGGTTTTAGTATTTTGCAAAGCATAAAAAGAACGAGCTAAGAGCGGAACTGTACTTTGAGCGAATAAGCTTAAAGCAAAAATTCCTAAACATTGAAAGGTAAAAATAGTATCATTCCAATCAAACTCACCGCTTCCTAAAACGACACGAACAATCTGAGCTCTAAGAACAATTATAAAAATACTTAAAGGAATAACAAAAAAAAGAATTTGACGAAAAGTTTTCGAAAACACTTGGGCAAAATCTTTGGTTTTATTTTTAGCTGCCAGAGTTGAAAGAACGGGGAAAACTGCAATGGCAAATGAAATTCCAAAAATTCCCAAAGGGACACTTTGTATATTTTGAGCAAAATTAAAAATAGCTAAGCTCCCTGCTGCCAAGGTTGAAGCAAAAATGGTTATAACTAGAAGATTGATTTGATTAATAGCGATTCCAAGTGTTCGAGGTATCATTAAAAAGAATATTTTTCTTATATTGGAATTAGAAAAGGCTTCTCTGAAAAATGGTTTATATCTAAACCCTGAATGCCATGCGGCTGGTAATTGAATTAGCATATGCATAATTGCACCCAAAACAACTCCCCAAGCGAGTCCTATTGGACCCCAGAGCTTAGTTAAAAATAAAACTCCCACGATAATTCCTAGATTATACATTATAGGAGCGATTGAATATATTAGAAATTTTCTAAAAGAAGTAAGGATTCCCCCAAAAATTCCACTAATTCCAAGGAAGATTGGGCTGAGAAACATTATTCTGCTAAATTGAACAACTTGATCCATTTTATCAGGTGCAAATCCTGGAGTGATAAATTTCATGAAAAATGGAGCAAAAATTGCAAAAAATAGAGAAAATATTATTAAAAAGAAGAGGGCAATATTTAAAACCCCATTAGCTAATTGCCAAGCTGAATCTTTTTTCTTTTCACTAATCAGACCTGTAAAGACAGGGATGAAAGCAGCGCCTAGTGCTCCTAATATTAGAATATTATAAATTAAATCTGGAATTCTAAAGGCAGCATAATAAACATCCATAGTATCGCCTGCTCCAAAAGTTGAAGCTAAAAAACGATCTCGAAAAAGACCTAGAATGCGACTAGTTAGTCCTGCCATGGTAATAACAAAAGCGGCCGAAACAACAGAGTTGGAAGGATTAGAGTTTAATATTAAATTGTTATTCAAAAGTCTTTTTATCACAATTTTATTTTGAGAAAGCAACTCCAATATATTGATCCTTGGTTAAATTAGTTTTTAAAATTATTTTATCTGATTTTTTATTTATTTCTTCTGGAAATTCCCAGATAGATTTATAATAGCTAGGAAAATTAATTGTGGCAATAAATTCACTTCCGGAGCTTCCTGATTGTTTTTGAGCAACTAATGAGTAGGTGCCAATTTTATTCTCTTCCTCTTCAACCTCTAATTTAAAAGGAAGTAAATATTTATATTTAACAACAACTGTTTCTTGTGGACTAACATAGGTCCAATTAGCAAATACGGTTTTCCCCGCATCTTCATAGATTCGTGTTCCATTCTCAGGATCAATTATGATGTCTATTTCTTCCTTTTCAACTTGAGGATCACGTTTAAAATTTAAAGCCTTATAATCTAACGGTGGTGAATTAAATTCTCGAGTATGACCTGTTGCTGAAATCAATTGTGAGCCCTTTGGAACATAAACCCTCATATAGTTAGAATTGACTTTATTCCACCAATCATAATCTGTCTTTCCGCCGTTGTGTTTTCTAGTAATGGTAACTTCATTTAAAATAGATCCGTCTTCTTGAATCTCTGAATCTAGCTCTATCTTTTCATCTATTACTCCATCGGTTTTAAAGCCATTAACATTAGAATTGATGACACTTAAATAATCTTTTTCTGTTTTTAAAACTTCTCCTGACCAACCAAGCTCTGATAATTTCTTTTCAATATTATAATTTTTAGAATAGATTAAAATTTGTTTTTCTTTTAAGTTTTCTTGCAAAATGTTAACGACTTTCGATAGATCAGATAAGCTACTGACATTAAAAATTTTATCTAAAATAATAGGCGCCAAGTCAGCTAGAATTTTTTTAGGTTGATTTAAATCTTTATCATAATCCACTTCAACTTCTTTTTGGACAATTTGCAAAAAATTATCCCGATCAACAGTTATGTCATATTCGCTCATTTCAATTGGTCCAGTTACTTCTAATAATTTTTCCATAACTGTCGGAGTCATAGTAATCACCCCATCAACAGTTGGGCCTCCAGTTTTTTCGTAAAACCATGTGGCCTTCTCTGCGGAAACCGGAAAATCAGGAAACCAATTACTATCATGTAAGCTCCAAGCAGCGCTAATTTTTTGAATTGGAAAAGGAGGAACAACCTTTTCTTTTAGTTGCCCATCTGGATTAAAAATACCATCAATAAAGAATTTTTTAATATGACCATTAAAAATATCTAAAATTCCGTAAGTTCCAATAAATCCACCTGTCGCTCGCATTTCTTGATTGTTTTGAAATAGAAAAAGATATTTTCTTGGTCCGTTTCCGCCTAAAATATCTTCAATAATATAATTATTATCTGAAATGGCTTTTGCTAAATTTTTTATTTGTGGTAATTGTTCTTTAAATTCAATAAATGTTAATCTTTGCTCTTCTGGAATATCTTTAATTTTAATTTTTTCAATATTCTTTTCTGTTTCCTCTAGCAAGATAGAGATTTCTTTTACATCTTGATTAATATTTTGAAAAGTTTTTAAAAGCGATATTTCCCCTGCGCCTTCTTCAAACGGATTTTTTAACTTATCGAGTTCCGCCATAACATTGGTAGACAATATTCCAATTTGAGAAATATTTTTTCCAGTTTCAGCTAAGTATTTTCCAGATGAAATTTTAGAAAGGAAAGGAAGGTGTCTCATGGCTTCTGCTAAAAATCCACCTACGAAGTTTATTTCTTTAGAAATTTTTTCAAAATCATCATAGGCTGATTGAAATTGAGTATAGGATCCTGAAAAATCCTTATTTAAAATACTTTCCTTAGCTTGGGCTAAATTAGTATAAGCTAACTTCCCATCTTGCATAAGAAATGCCTTAAAGTCAGCACCCTTAAGTGCATAAAAAATTCCAGATATAAAAAAGAAGGCAACTACAATTATCGCCAAAGAGAAAGATAATTTTTTAAAGAATGGAAAAAAATTAAAAGCTTGGCGTTTCTTTTTTTGAGAAAAAACATCTTCTTTTATTGGATAGTCTAACTCTTGAAGAATATCTTCTTTGGAAAAATCATTTTTTTTGAAATCTTCTTCTGGAAAGTTATTTGTTTCAGAAAAACTTTCTGAGAAATTAGTATCCGTTATAATGTTTGGAATTATTTCAAATAAATCTTGATCTTCGATTTTTAAAGATATCTTTTTAGGGGCTTTCCTTTTTCGTAAATCAATAACAGTTTCTAGTTTTTCAATTTTTTTCTTATCAAAAAAACCATCTGCTCCAATAGGGCGAACATCAAACATCTGAATAGTTCGATTGTCTATTTTTTTTGACATTTATTTTTTGATTTGATGGTAAATTGCATTGGTTTCTTTTGCCATTTTAAGCCAACTATATTTTTCTACTTGTTTTTTACCAAGTCCCCTCAGGTTACTTTTTAATTCTTCACTACTTACAACCCTTAAGATAGATTGAGATATATTTTTAGAATTAGTAGCGTTAAAAAAATATACACTATCGCCTAAAATTTCCTTAAGACTTTCATGATTAGAAGAAATTACCGGAATATTTCTAGCCATTGCTTCAAGAGGTGGTAATCCAAAACCTTCATAAAGAGATGGAAATATATAAGCTTCGGAGTTATTATAAATTTCTTCTAAATCATTATCGGAAACTTGACCAGTAAAAATTATATTTTTAAAATTATTCTGTTTTGCTTTTTCTATTAATTGATTATAAAAATAATCTTTTTTACCAACCAAAACCAAAAACAAATTAGGTTTTTCTTTTATAACTTCTTGAAAACTAATTATTAATTTTTCTAAATTTTTATGCGGGTAAGCATTCCCCACATAAAGAATATATGGCTTAATTATACCATATTTTTCTGAAATTATTGATAAAGAAATATTATTATTTCTAATTGGGACTTCAGCAGCCTCATAGGTGACGATTATCTTTTCTGATTTAACTGAATAATTATCTAAAATATCTTTTTTAGTAAAATTAGAGACCGTTAAAATCTGTAAAGACCTTTTAATTGCTAAACTAATCACAATTCTATAAGCTAAAAATTTTATCCAGTAATATAATGGATTTAAGGTTGTAGCGCGGATAGTTGGAAAATTAAGAAGAATTAAATCGTGAATAGTAACAATAAAAGGTCGGAAATACAATATAGGCACATTAAAATGAGGGAAATGAACCAGATCTAATTTATAACGATTGAGTAGGCGTGGCATATTCCATTGTTCTGATAATGAATACCAAGGGTAATCTGCGAGAACTTTTTTAAAATTAGATTTTTTTGGCTTAAATTCATCCCAATTTTCTTTTCGCAGATATACAAAAAAATCATCTTCATCATTAGAGATCTTTTCTAAGTTCTCGATTAATTTTTGAGAGTAACGCCCTAATCCTTTAGAGCTAGGCCCATAAAAACGAGCATCAATTCCAATTCTCATATTTTAATTATACCACATTAGAGTGATATTATTTGCTCATTTTCTCAAAAACTTTTAAGGTTTCTCTGGCTGTTTTTTGCCAATAAAAATTAGCTGCCTGTTTTATCCCTTCTTCTTTAAGTTTTTCTTGTAATTTTTTTGAGGAAAGGATTTGTTTCATAGCTTGATAAATTTCATCTTTTCGATCTGGATCAATTAATATTCCGCCAGAATTAATAATTTCGCCCAAAGATGAGTTATTGGAAGAAATGATTGGTATCTCACAGCTCATTGCTTCTAATGGAGGAAATCCAAATCCTTCAAAAAATGAGGGATATACAAAAAGTGAAGATAGATTATATATATAAACCTTATCTTTATTGGGCACTGATTTTAAATAGAAAATATCATTACTGAAAGGAGAGTTCTTAATTTCTTTAAAAATTTCATCACAAAGCCAACCGGAATATCCAGCCAATACTAAATTCATTTTTCCCATTTCAATTTGATTATTCGCTTTTGCTTTTTGACGCAAATGATTAAAAGCCTTGATAATGCCAATAATATTTTTTCTAGGTTCAAATGTTCCTAAATATAGAATAAATTTATAAGGTAGATTATAATTTTCTTTAACTTTAATTAAATTTGGATCATTTCTATTTACCTGTTTAAAAATTTGAGAGATGCCACTATAAACACAAGTAATTTTTTCTGCAGGAATTCTATAAACACTTTCCAAATCTGATTTTGAAGACTCCGAAACGGCAATTAATTGATTTACTCTTTGGCAAATCTTTTTTGGATTTATAAAAATATGCCAAAATCTTCTTTTCCAAGAAAAATTTTCTGCATATCTTTCAAAACTTAGATCATGAATAGTTAAAACGATTTTGGTTTTAGAGCTGAAACTGCCAAAAGCAATGTTTGGAAGAAAAAAAACATCAGTTTCTCCAATCATCCTATCTATTTTTGGCCAATGTAAATACCAAAAAAATAAATTCAGAATTTTATTGGGAATACAAAATTTCTTAATTTTAACATTTGAATATTTTTCAGCCCAAGAAAAATCAATATTTGATTTTGAAAAAGAATTATAAAAAAGAATATAATCGTTTTTTTTATCAAATTTAAATAGGTTCTCTAAAAGATTGAGGGTATATTCCTCAACTCCAGTCATCCTTCCTTCCGTAAAACACCTTACATCAATCCCAATCCGCATAATAATCTATTTAAGATAATGGATAATTAAAACTAACCAAAAAGACAAAAATATTCCAATCAACAAGAAAAAGATTGAAATGAAAAGTAAATTTGGATTATCGCGTATAATTACTGGATTATGAGTTATTATTTTAAACCAGTTTTCTTCTTTTTGATATTGATTTAAAGAGGCAATATTTTTAGATAAGATATCTTCAATAGCAAACGCCATTCTTTTTGCTGTTTTTTCATCACTAGATCCATAAGAAACCGAAATCACTTGCGAAGAAAGTTTTTCTGTCTTAAAGGCTCTTGAAAGTTTTTTAAGGTTCATCCCCTGAGAATCAAAACCTGAATTTTTATAAATATTAGTCACCGTTCTTGGAGATTTGAGCCACTCAACTAAAGTTTCAGCAAATTTTTCATCTGCTTGTAAGCGATAGAAATTATCATATTTATAATTCTCAGTCATTTGTTTCCCTATTCTAGTTATATTTATTGTCACAGAGGTAGAATAGGATATTGGTTTAAAAAGAAAATAGATTAAACCCAGGGCGGTCACTAAGAAAATAACAAAGACTAGGGTTCTTGAGTATTTATTGAGTATTTTTAGATATTCTTTAAAATCCATAGGCTAATTATTATTTTTATGCTTAATTAGTTCATCTTCAATATATTTCATTATTTTAGCTTTAAATAGCTTTCTGTCAAATTTTTTCGCTTTTTCTCTAATATATTCAGGATTGAAGTCCATCTTTTGGATCTTTTCTACTGCCCGTTGTAAATCTTTGGCAGTTTGATTTTCAAAGAAAACTCCAGTTTTTCCTTCTTCAATATGCTCTGGAATATCCCCTCCTTTAAAAGCTACTATTGGTCGACCAGACGCCATTGCTTCAATTGCTACAATTCCAAAATCCTCTTCTTGGGGGAAAATAAACGCCTTACAATCGGCATAATATTTTGCTAATTTTTCGTCTGGAACTCGACCTAAAAATTCAATATTATCATTAGCTAATCTTTTAAGCTTTTCCATTTCTGGACCACGTCCAATTATCTTTAATGGAAGACCCAAATCATTAAAAGCCTGAATTGCAATATCAAATTTTTTATAAGCTAAAAATCTACCAACCATTAAAAAGTATCCTCCATCTCCAGATCCAGCATAAAAATTATCTACATCAACTGGAGGATGGATAATTTGAACATCTCTTTTGTAATATTTTTTTATTCTTTTTGCAACAAAATTTGAATTAGAAATTAATCGATCAACTCGATCAATGCTAACTCGATCCCAAATTCGAATATAAGTCATAAACAGCGGGATGAGTTTTTTTATAAAAGATGGAAAGTAGAAATCGCTAGTATACTTTTGGCAATCATCCCAAGCATAGCGCATTGGGGTGTGCATATAACAAATATGAAGAGTTTCTGGGCTGGTAATTATCCCTTTGGCATAACTTGAAGAATCAGAAAGGACTACGTCATATTTAGAAAAATCAAATTGTTCAATCGCCATTGGCATAAATTGAGGAAAAACACGATGTTTTTTCTTGGCAAAAGGAATTTTTTGAATAAATGAAGTTCTAATATCTTTATCAGCAAAAACTCCATGCATCGTTTTCTTGTCATAAACTAGGGTATAAATAGGAGCATAGGGAAAAAGCTCAGAGAAACACTCCAGAACCCTCTCTGCGCCTCCATATTGAACTAAATAATCGTGAACTAATGCTATTCTTGTCATTTTTGTCTTGAGCGCAACGAGAAGACACAAAAATGAACATCTCGTAGCGATTCTAATAATAAAACTTTGGTTAATTTATATTAAGCCGAAGGCGAATACGAACATAAAACCAGATATCTTTTAGATTTATGTTGGATTTATGTTGGAATCTGCTATGGGACTATATAGCTTATTCTAGCCCTTTTTCCAATTTTGGACAAATAACCCCTCATGGGATAAATTTTTATACCAAAATCAGAGATTTTGACAAAAATAAAAAAAGCCCCGATTAACTGGGAACTTTATCAAAAGCTATTTTAATTTTTTCGCTTATTTATGAGAGTCATAATAGTTCTAAGGCAAATTGAAATATCCATAAGCAAAGACCAATTTTCAATATAGAATAAATCTAGTTTATATTCATCTTCAAAATCTAAGTCAGATCTTCCTGAAACCTGTGCCATTCCTGTTACTCCTGGCTTAATTGTTAGAAGTCTTCGGTGATATTCCATATACTTTTCAACCTCTCTTTTTTGATGTGGTCGAGGGCCAACCATACTCATTGTGCCAAAAAGTACATTAAAAAATTGAGGTAATTCATCGATTGAATATTTTTCAATAAATTTGCCTACAATAGTTTTACGTGGGTCATCTTTGATTTTATATAATGGTCCCTTGCGAACACTTTGTTTTTCAATTAATTCTTTTTCTAATTTTAAGGCGTCTTCCAACTTACCATTTTCTTTCGTTACGCAAGATTCCCATTTCATATATCGAAATTTATAGACATTAAATTTACATCCATCATTTCCTACTCTTTCATTTTTATAAATAATAGGCCCTTTACTTTCTAGCCAAATAGAAAGTGCAGTTACGAGCATAATTGGAGAGGTTATTATAATTCCCAAAATTGAAACGATAACATCAAAAATTCTTTTTAAAATTCTCCCCCAGCCTTCAAGTGGAGTATGTTCAACCTCAATGATTGGTTCACCTTTCAAGAAACGCATTCTTAGTTTAGACGATTGCAAAGTAGTTGCAACATATTTATAGACAATATTATTAATAGCACAATAGTCGATTAATTTTTCTTGTTCATCATCGGTGATAGCTGGTTCACAAAGAATAATTTCATCAATTCCTTTTTCTTGTTTAATTAATTTAATCTCTTTTAGGTGAGCAGTTCCAATTCTATTAACAACTCGATATCCTAAATTCTTATCCTCCTTTAATATTCTGTCAATTAAATCCATTTTTCCATTTTGCCCAATCAGAAGAACTCGATGAACACCCATCCCCTTTTTTCGCAAAAGATATTTTTGAATTTTAATCAAAATTAAACGAGCAAAAACTACATAGAAAGTTACTAAAAACCAACCAGCTAAAATTATAAAGCGAGAAGAAAACCATTCTCTCTTTAAAAATATTGCGACAATAAGTATCACTAATCCAATTGAAGTTGCAGAAAAAACTTTGGCTGCTTCTTTTCCAAATTTTCTAGTGGCGCGAACATCATAGAGACCTTCAATTGCATAAATCAAAATAAAAAATGGAGCTACCAATAAAACAACTTTAAGATAAGCTTCCAATGGAAAAGTATAAAGTTTTGGTTTTAAAATTAGAAGTTCTGGAATATTACGAACTGCAAAAGCTGATAGCGCTGCAAATACGATCATTAAAAAATCAACTGGAACTTGGATGAAACTGAAAAACAATTCGGATTTTTTTATCATAAAAGTTTTAATCTTTTTTAAAAATGAAATTTATCAAGGTAAATCGATAAGCCGGATTATGTCTAGGACAATCATTTATCTAGCCCCTCGATTACTCTCGGGGTCAAGCGGCACTTCTTGCTCTTACTAGTGTAGAACAAGACACGACTTTGCATTTAGGTAAGGATTTTGCCGTTTCACTCTGATATTACTATCAGATTCGCCCCGACGTAAAGTCGGGGCGATTTAATCTTTGCAGATTAAATCGTCACTGCTCGCACCTCGTAGATTACTCTAGACGGGGGTTACCCGCTACCATTGTCCCGAGAACTCGGGACTAAATGTCCGGACTTTCCTCAGCACACCCTAGGGCGCACCGCGATTGTCTAACTTACCTTGATAAAACTCATTTTTAAATTACTTATCTATTATACAATAGAACATGAATAATAGCTTATTTTTTCCAATTTGTCAATCTATTCTAGATAAATATGGCTTAAATTAGCCATTTTACAACTCACTTAATCCACTTTTTGACTCTTTTAATTCTTTAATTTTTGAGTTATATTCAGCAATCCTCTCTTTTGTATCATTAACAACTTCTTCTCCTGCATTCTGAACGAATTTTTCATTTTTTAGCATTCCCTCGTTTTTCTGAATTAATTTTTCAAAATTAGCATTTTCTTTTTCAATTCTTTCTAATTCTTTTTTAACATCAATCAATTTAGATACATCCAAACCAATCTTAATTTTTCCACTTGAAACATCAATGGTTTTATTTTCGCCTCCTTCTTTAGTAAAATTGACTCGAGCTAATTTTGTGATAATTAAATTTTCATCTCCAGTACAATCAATAATTTTTGCAGAATCAAGATGATAACTAGCTCGTAAGTTTCTAATTTTTGAAATAATTTCTTTTAAGTTCTCAAATTCTTTAGCAGAATTACTATTAGCTAAATCTTTGTTTGCATTTGGCCATTTTTGAATCATTAACAGATCGTCATTGAAATCACTCCAAATTTTTTCAGTTACAAATGGAATGAAGGGATGCCAAAGTTTTAAAGTTTGACTCAAAACATATCCTAAAACTTTAGAATTTTTTTCAATTTTATTAATTTCTAAATACCAATCAGCTAAATCATCCCAAGTAAATTGCCTTAACTTTTCAACAGCCAATGAGATGTTCTTGTCTGCAAATAATTTTTCAACCTCTTCTTTAGTTTTTTCTAAGCGATCAATAATATAATTATCAGCTAGAGATTTTATATCTTCTTTTTCTATTTTTTCTATCAATTGAAAATTTTCATCTGACTGGATTGAGTATCGAGTTATATTCCAAAGCTTAGTTATGAAATTTCTAAAGCCAGCAATTTTTTCTTCATAAAGTTTAAAATCTTGTCCTGGAGTTGTTCCAGAAATTAAGCTTAGTCGTAGCGCATCTGTTCCATATTTCTTTGTCATTTCTGACGGGTCAATCCCATTACCCTTTGATTTTGACATTTTTTGTCCATCCTTATCACGAACTAATCCAGTGAAATATAAATTTTTAAAAGGAACTTTTCCAGTTCGATAAAGACTCATAATAATCATTCGACAAGCCCAGAAAAACAGAATGTCTCTTCCCATCACCATCGTGTCAGTTGGATAAAAATCCTTAAAATCTTTTCCTTCTGGGTAATCTAGAGTGGTGTAAGCCCATTGGCCAGAAGAAAACCAGGTATCAAAGGTATCTTCATCTTGAACCCAATCACCTTCTTCTGGCGGTTTAATTCCAACAAAAATATCTTTACCTGCCCCGTGGTCGTTTTTAGACGATTTTACGGGGTACCAGACAGGGATGCGATGTCCCCACCAAATTTGACGAGAAACACACCAGTCTTCCAAATTTTCAAACCATTGAATCATTACATTTTTAAAGCTTTCTGGATAAAATTTTATCTCATCATTCTTGATCGCTTCCAAACATTTTTTCTTGATGGAATATTTTTCTGCGTCGACATTAATAAACCATTGATCGGAAATCAAAGGCTCAATTGTCTCTTTGCACCGTTCACAAATTGAAACATTATTTTGCAAGTCTTCTTCTTTTTCTACTAATTTTAATTTTTCCAGATCAGCCAAAACATTTTTTCTCGCCTCTAAAGTTTTTTGTCCAACATATTTTCCACCCAATTCTGTAATTTCTGCCTTTTCATTAATTACTTGAATCTCTTCTAATTCATGCTCTTTTCCAATTCTCCAATCTAAAGGATCATGGGCTGGAGTAATTTTTACAGCTCCAGTTCCAAATTCAGAATCAATTTCTCTGTCAGCAATAATTGGAATTTCTCGATCCATCAATGGCAGAATAGCAGTTTTACCAACTAAATCAGTATATCGTTCATCTTTTGGATTAACAGCCACACCACTGTCTCCTAACATCGTTTCAGGACGCGTTGTAGCAACAGTTATAAAATCTTCAGAATCTTTAATTGGATATTTAATTTGCCATAGCTTCCCATCACTCTCTTTGTGTTCAACTTCCAAATCTGAAAGAGCTGTGGCGCAACGTGGACACCAATTTATAATTCTCTTGCCCTTGTAAACCATTTCATCTTCATGCATTTTTACAAAAGTTTCCAAAGCTACTTCAGAAATTTTAGGATCCAAGGTAAACTTTTCTCGATTCCAATCAGCTGAAATACCTAAAGCTTTTTCCTGATTTCGCATAAAATCAGCTCGATCAATGCAAAAATCATAAGCTCCTTTATAAAATTCTTCGCGACCTAAATCATGACGATCTTTTCCAGTCTCTTCTTTGATTTTTCGCTCATAAACAACTTGCGTTAGAATTCCAGCATGGTCTTTTCCTGGTAAAAGCAAGGTCTTTTTACCCTGCATTCGCGCGTGTCGTCCCAAAATATCCATAACGGCATAACCACTAGCGTGACCTATATGAAGTTTACCATTAGCGTTTGGAGGCGGGAGAATGTTGCAATATTTTTCCTGGTCTGGATTGTCTTGATCGTCCGTAGGACGGAAAAATCCACTTTCTTCCCAAAGCTTATAAATCCCCTTTTCGTCAGTAAAATTAAATTGTTTTTCCATCTTTAAGATTATTTTTTCTCGCCTCGATTTAACTTTCGAGTCGAAGCGGGCCAATCTTTAATTAAAATTCCTTCTTAAACTGAAACGAACATTCTCATATTCTCGAGAATATGAGAATGTTTTTTTATTTCTATTTATTTTTATAATTTCTAATTTCTGTGGTCTCTAATTAGTATACCACCCCTGACTCTCTTCATTTTAACTCGCTGCTTTTCCCTCCAACCAAGCTCTGTTATCATATCTTTTGGCAGAGTAACAGCCGAGCTGGTTTTTCCAAGTCGAATTATTTTTCTAATATTTTCATCTTTATTTGTTCTACGCATATAATTATTTTAGTATATATTTTAATATATATTTAAATATATACTTACTATCTTAATTCAGCATCTAAATCTTTTTCGGTTTTTTCTCGGATTTTTAATTGAATTTCATTTATCTCTTCATTAGTAAGTGTTCTTTCCATAGAACGATAAACGATACGAAAGGTATAACTTTTTTTATCTTCGCCAAATTTTTCATCATTTTCATATTCGTCGATTAGTTTCACTTCTTCAATCAAATCATCAGCGAAATCTCGAACGATTTCATAATAATTATTAAGATTTACATCCTTTTTGATTATAAAAGAAATATCACGAATAGTTTCCGGAAATTTACTAACCTCTGTAAACTTGCTATTAATGTCCTTAAACTGACTGGTGATTCTTTCATCATTTGACCAAAGAGTTCTAATGTCTTGAATTTCCATTTTTACCATCGCCCACCTATCCAATCCAAAGCCAAAAGCCCAACCATTGTAAACTTCTGGATCTAAGCCAAAGTTTTTCAAGCATTCTTCATGAACTAAGCCAGAACCAGAAAGTTCCAGCCAATCTTCGCCAAATTTAACTTCAATTTGAGTTGAAGGGTCTGTGAAAGGAAAGGAATCATCCAAAAATCTATATTCACAATCTTCGCCAAAAACAGCTTTGGCTGCATCTGATTGAATATCTTCAAGTTCCTTTTTAGTTATTTTATGGTCTGATTTTTTGCAGATATAAAGCCCATCTATTTGATTGAAAGCTGGATAATGACTTCTATCAATTTCATCTTTTCGATAAACGATACCAGGACCCATAATTCCAATCTTTCCTTCTCCCTTTAGAATCTTTTGAATTCTTTCGTCGCGCAAACAATAGGGCCACATTGTTGTGGTCTGAGTTCGAAGAATATTTTCTTCATCTAAATAATACGTATCTGACTGACTTCTAGATGGATGGTCCTCGGGAGTATTCAGAAGGTCGAAGTTTTCTTCAACTGTAACAATTTTAGGAAATTCAACAACATAAAAATCTTTAAATCTGGGTAGGTTCAACATTGTATCCACCAAAATTTTTACCGGAGAGCCTTCTTTCTTGGTTAGATCTGGCAATGCCAAAAGTCTTTTAATGCGCTCGGCTTTTACATCGCTTCGCTCATTTAACTCCTCAATTAATTTCTTTTCATCCTGACCTTCAATGACAATATTTTTCATAGCCTTATTTATTATTAAGATATTTTTCAAATTTCATTCCAATTTCAACTCCATCATCTAAAACCATAATCCCATCATGATTTTCTCCCAGTCCTAATTCATCTTCTGCGCAAATCATTCCAAAAGATTTAGTCCCTCTGATTTTAGCTTCTTTAATTTCCCAGTTTTCAGCTGGTCCGCCTTTGGAGGAACTTTCAGAAAGTTTTGCCCCAACCAAAGCTACGGGAACCATTTGCCCAACTTCGATGTTTGATGCACCACAAACAATTTGCAAAACTTCAGAACCCACATCCGTTTTTGTTATTTGCAATCTATCAGCGTTGGGATGACTTTCGATTGATATAATCTTTCCCACTACAACATTTTCAAATTTAGATGTCTTTTTAACACCTAATAATTTCTTGAATAAATCAGATAAAAATTTCATATTGTTACTTTAATATGCTTATATTCTAGCTTAAAGTCAAAAAAAGGTCAAAAAAGTATTTTAAAAAAAGAAAAAAGGCGGAAGTATTATTCTACTCCCGCCTTACTAACTTAAGATTTGATCTTACGTTTTTTATAAAAGGCCAATAGCCCACCGCCTAAAATAAATAAGGCTGAACTAATTGGTTCTGGCGCATTGGTTCCTGGAGGATCTCCGGCGTGTCCATGCCCATAACCATTTCCATGACCATTGCCTGATTTGTTACTATTATTGTATCCATGCTCATAGCCATGCGATCCATTACCTGATCCATTTCCGAAATTATATTCATGATGACCATAGCTATTTCCTTTATTTAGCCAATTTCCAAAATCTCCCGCTTGAACTTGAGAGATCATACAGAAAAAGATACACACAAGTAACACAAAACATTTATTAAACATTATTATCCTCCCTCTTTCTAAAAGAACAGTTATTTTTATTATTAAAGACTTATTCCTTAATAATACTGTATTCTTGCATATCTTTACCATTTTGTCAATAAAAATATACATTTTACTTAAAATAAACTCAATTGTCTTCCTTTATTTCTTTTATTCTTTTTCTTAGGTATGGACTTGTGATATTGAAGTACTAAAACTTTTTTTGTTTGTTTAAACATAGCATCTTTTCCATATTTT